>Ga0307427_1001890_pt1 | contig 10358 bp, 5 predicted proteins | sample SalMarWE160190MG_FD_202162 | JGI IMG/M metagenome (GOLD analysis project Ga0307427, IMG submission 202162) | Salt marsh sediment microbial communities from the Plum Island Ecosystem LTER, Massachusetts, United States - WE1603-190 | ecosystem: Environmental > Aquatic > Marine > Intertidal zone >... | reverse complement strand
TGATGCCGGACCCGCCGGCGGCGTTCTCGGCGTTGACGATGACCACGTCGACCGAGTGCGTTTTCAGGAGGCCGGCGAGCGCGGCGCCGAGTGCGCGGCGTCCGGGTTTGCCGACGACGTCGCCGATGAGCAGGGCGCGGAATTGCATGAAACCTCCACGGCCACTGCACGGCTGGGCAAGCCAGCCGTGCCACACGCTCGAGGGTTACTTTCACAGACGCCGACGGTCCGGCGGCTGCCTACCGTGCGTACTCGATGACGCGGCGTTCGCGGATGAGGGTGACCTTGACCTCGCCGGGATACGTGAGTTCGTCCTCAACGGCCTTGGCGATATCGCGGCAGACGGTCATGGCGAGTTCGTCATCGACCTTGTCGGCGTCGACGATGACGCGGACCTCGCGTCCGGCCTGGATGGCGAAGGCGCGGTCGACGCCGTCGAATCGGCAGGCGATGCCCTCGAGTTTCTCCAGGCGCTGGATGTACTTTTCGAGCGTTTCGCGGCGTGCGCCGGGCCGGCTGGCGCTGACGGCGTCGGCCGCCGCCACGATCATGGTGTACAGCATGCTCTGGACGTCCGGTTCATGGTGTTTGCCGATGGCGTGAACGACCTCGGCCGTCTCGTTGTAGCGTCGGGCCAGGTCGGCGCCGATCTCGGGATGCCCGCCCTGGACCTCGTGGTCGACGGCCTTGCCGATATCGTGCAGAAGGCCGGCCCGGCGTGCCAACCGGCCGTCGAGTCCGAGTTCGTCGGCGAGCATGCCCGACAGCGCCGAGACCTCGATCGAGTGCTTGAGCACGCTCTGGCCGTACGAGGTCCGGAACTTCAGCCGCCCCAGCAACTGGATCTCTTTCGGGTGCAGGCCCTTGACGCCGGTATCGAGGGCCACCTGCTTGCCGGTCTCGTTCATCTCGTGTTCGATGTCTTTGCGGCAGTCGGCGACGATTTGCTCGATTCGCGGGGGCTGGATGCGACCGTCGGCGATGAGTTTCGCGAGGGACCGGCGGCCGACCTCGCGGCGGACGGGGTCGAACGACGAGAGCACAACGATGCCGGGCGTATCGTCGACGATGACGTCAACGCCGGTGGCGTGTTCGAAGGCGCGGATGTTGCGTCCCTCGCGTCCGATGATGCGGCCCTTCATCTCGTCGTTGGGGATGTCGACCGTGGCGACGGTGGCTTCGGAGGTGTAGTCGGACGCCAGGCGCTGGATGGTGGCGGCGAGGATTTCGCGGCTGCGTTGGTCGGCGGTTTCCTGGGCGCGTTCGATGGCCCGCTGGACGAGTGCGGCGGATTCGTGCTGGACCTCGGCCTCCATGCGTTCGAGGAGGATCGTGCGGGCCTCGTCGGCGCCCAGTCCGCTGATCTTGAACAGTTGCCGCTTCTCGTCTTCGACCATGTGGTCGAGTTCGACTTTGCGTTTGTTCCAGTTTTTCTCCATGTCGGAGACGCGTCGCTCGGCGGCCTCGACGGTCTTCTCCTTGGCGGCGAGGGTCTCCATTTTGGAGTCGAGGGTGTCTTCGCGTTTGACGACGCTGCGTTCGCGTTCGCGGAGTTCGTCGCGTGTCTTGGCCGCCTCCTTGCCGAAGGCCTCGCGCGCCTGGATGGCTTCTTCCTTGGCTTCGACCTTGGCCTCTTTGGTGAGTGCCTCGGCTTCCCTGCGTGCCTGTGCCAGGATTTGCCCGGTCGCCGACCGGGCGGCGCGCGTGCGTTTCGACAACAGAATGGCTGCAACGGCCACGCCGCCGGCGGCGGCGACGAGGACGACGATGGCGCCGATCAGTTCGGGCGCCAGCGCCAGCGGTATCGGTGCCGTCATGGTGCGACTCACTTTCCAGGGAAGCGGGGGCACGGCGTACTCAGGCGGCCGCGCTTGCAGCGCACCCGGGGGTCGGGCCCGAGAGGTGGGAGACCTGAAAGGCCACGGCGGCGCCAAGGAAGAGCCGGCGGCAGGTGATAGGTGCAGGGATATAGTCAGACCGTGCGATGCGCTCCCGAAGTCGCCTTCGACCGACAACGCATCGCCCGCTCGCCCCGCACTCTGGATACCTGCCTTTCGCGCCGAACGTCGGCGTCACGATCCGCCGGATGCGGCGGGCGGATCCTGGGATTCCGGTTCACTTCCTCTAGACCACAAAACGGGCCGGTTTCGGCGTCGCCGCCTGGTCCGGCGCGGCCGCCGAGTCCGTTGGCCTTAGGCTCAACCACACACGCAGCGCTTACCTCGCCCCGCGTCCCAACTGAAGGTTCGTGTGTTTCTCCTCTTGCACGGTGCGACCCAAGCGGGCCGCTACCTTGGGTATCGGCCAGCCAACCATTACGTCGCCACTATCATTGTACGACTCAGGTGGCTTGTCAAGCGGAAATGCGCGGCGAAGGCCGTTCCGGGTGTGGAAACGGGCGTTTTTGTGAAGGAAAACGCGCGTGCGGTCGCCCCAACAGGCCGACCCGGCCCACGGCGCCGGCGAATTCCGAATTCGTCCGTTGACGTGCGGGGCGCGGGCGCGGTAGAGTCGGCCCGGTCCGGCCGAGAGTGTGTCCGGGCCTGTGACGAACCTCCGGCGCGGGAGCGAGGTCACTGGTGCCGCCGTCTCCTTTTGTCCATCTCCACGTTCACACCGAATACAGCCTGCTCGACGGCGCCTGCCGCATCGACGACCTGGTCCAGGCCACGGTCGAGCAGGGCGCCGAGGCCCTGGCCATCACCGACCACGGGAACCTGCACGGCGTCATCGCGTTCTACACGGCGTGCACCGAAGCCGGCATCAAGCCGGTCATCGGGTACGAGGCGTACGTGGCGCCCGGCCGCCGGCAGGACCGCCAGACGCTCCCCGGCAGCCAGGACGCCGGCCACCATCTCATCCTCCTGGTCGAGAACGAGCGCGGCTACAGGAACCTGCTGCGGCTGGCGACGACGGCGTCGCTCGACGGCTTCTACTACAAGCCGCGCATCGACAAGGCGTGCCTGGCCGAACTGAGCGACGGCCTGCTGGGGATGTCGAGTTGTCTCCAGGGCGAGGTGCCGCGCCGCCTTCTCGCCGGCGAGACCGACGCCGCCCGGCGAGTCGTCGACGAGTACCGCGACATCCTCGGACGCGATAACTTCTACCTCGAGATCCAGGACCACGGCATCGAGGAGGAACGCCGCATCCGGCCGATGCTCATCGGCCTGGCCGACGAGATGGGCGTGCCCTTGGTCGCCACCAACGACGTCCACTACATCCACGCCGACGATACGCGGGCCCACGACGTGCTCCTGTGCATCAACACCGGCAAAGTCCTCACGGACGAGAACCGGATGCGGTACCGGGAGCGCGAGTTCCACCTGAAGACGTACGACGAGATGCGTGCCCGCTTCGCCGACGTGCCCCAGGCGCTCGCCAACACGCTGGAGGTGGCCGAGCGGTGCAACCTGACGTTGACCTTCGGTCGGCACCACGCGCCGGTGTTCCCGACCCCGAACGGCGAGCCGCCCGAGACGATGCTCCGGCGGCTGTGCGAGGACGGGATGAAACACCGCTACGGCGGCGCGACCAAGACCCTGCGCGACCGCCTGGAGCACGAACTCAAGATCATCGAGGCCAAGAAGTTCTCGAGTTATTTCCTCATCGTCTGGGACTTCGTTCGGTACGCCCACGAGCGCGGCATTCCGTGCGGGGCGCGGGGAAGCGGCGTCGGGTGCATGGTGGCGTACCTGCTGGGCCTGTCGACGGTGGACCCGCTGGCCTACGGCCTGTTGTTCGAGCGGTTCATGGACCCCAGCCGCAATGAGATGCCCGACCTCGACATCGACATTTGCCAGGACGGCCGCCGCGACCTCATCCAGTACGTCCGCGACAAGTACGGCGAGGCGAACGTGGCCCAGATCATCACGTTCGGGACGATGGCGGCCCGGGCTGCCGTCCGCGACGTCGGCCGCGTCCTCGACATCCCGCTGCCCGAGGTGGACCGGATCGCCAAGAAGATCCCGGCCCAACTCGGCATGACGCTCGAGGAGGCCCTGAAGCGCGAACCCGACCTGCGCAGCCAGTACGACAGCGAACCCCAGGTCAAGCAACTGATCGACGTCGCGCGGCGTCTGGAAGGCGTGTCGCGGCACGCATCGGTCCACGCGGCGGGCGTCGTCATCGGCGACGCGCCGCTCGTCGAATACGTCCCCCTCTGCCGCGCAGGCGACGACATCACCACCCAGTGGGACATGACGGCCGTCGAGAAGATAGGCCTGCTGAAGATGGACTTCCTGGGGCTGAGGACCCTCTCGACCATGCAGCGGGCCGTCGGGCTCATCAGGGAACACCGCGGCGAGGACGTGGACCTGGACGAGGTGCCGCTCGACGATCCGAAGGTGTACGAGGTCTTCCAGCGAGGCGAGACGCGCGGCGTTTTCCAGTTTGAGTCCGCCGGCATGCGAGACCTGCTGCAAAAACTGGGCCCCGACAAACTCGACGACCTCATCGCCGCCAACGCCCTCTACCGCCCCGGCCCGATGGTCATGATCGACGATTTCCTGGCGCGCAAACACGGCCGCACCGCCTACGAGTATCCGCACCCCGTGCTCCGCGACATCCTCGGCGAGACCTACGGCATCATGGCCTACCAGGAACAGGTCATGCGGATCGTCAACCGCCTGGGCAACATCCCCCTGGAGCGGGCCTACAAACTCATCAAGGCCATCTCGAAGAAGCGGTACGACATCATCCACGCCGAGGAAGGGGCCTTCCTGGCCGGCTGCAAAAAGCACGAACTCGGCGGGAGCCTCTCGGGACAGATCTGGGAACTCATCACCCACTTCGGCGGCTACGGCTTCAACAAGAGCCATTCGGCCCGCTACGCCCAGATCGCGTACCAGACGGCTTACCTGAAGGTGCATTACCCGGTGGAGTTCATGGCGGCCCTGCTGACGTACGAGATGGTCAGTTCCGACAAGTTGGCCGAGTACATGGACGAGTGCCGCCGCATGAACATCGAGGTGGCCCCGCCCGACGTCAACGAATCGGGGGCCGACTTTACCGTCGTCGGCGACCGCATCCGCTTCGGCCTGGCTGCCGTCAAAGGCGTGGGCGAACGGGCGGTCGAGGCCATCACGCAGGCACGCGAAAGCGTGGGACGGTTCGACTCGCTCTTCCACTTCTGCGAGCACGTGGACACCGGCACCGTTAACCGGGCCGTCGTCGAGAGTCTCATCAAGTGCGGCGCCTTCGATTCGACCGGCGCCCGCAAGAGCCAACTTGCCGCCGTCCTCGCGAAGGCCCTCAGCGAGGGAAGCCAGGCCCAGGACGACACGCGGCGCGGCCAGATGAACTTCCTCGGCGCCTTCGCCGCCGATGCCCCGCCCGACGACATGGCCCTGCCCGACATCCCCGAGTGGCCGGAGGAAAAACTCTCGAGGGCCGAGAAGGAGGCGCTCGGCCTTTACGTCAACCATCACCCGCTCGGCCAGTACGAGAGGCCCCTGCGGCACTTCGCGACGGCCTTCAGCAGCGACCTGGGGCAGATGGACAACGGCGCCGACGCCGTCCTCGGCGGCCTCATCAAGAGCGTTCGGGTCATCATCACGAAGACCGGCAAGAACATCGGCGCGAAGATGGCCGTCTTCGACCTGGAAGACCTCGCGGGCACCGTCTCGTGCGTCATCTTTCCGCGCGATTATCAGCAGTTCCAGGAGGTGATCCAGGCCGACCGCGTCGTCTTCGTCGTCGGGCAGGTCGACCGCCAGCGCGAGGAGCCGCAGATTCGCACGGCCGAGGTCCTCGACGTGGACGAGGCGCCCGGCCGGTTCTCCAGCGCCGTCGTCGTCCGCCTCGGCACAGAAGGGCTCGATGAGGCCATGCTCGCCGCCGTGCGAGACGTGCTGGCGGCCCATCCGGGGAGGCTCCCGGTCTTCGTGCAACTCGAGACCGCCCGCAACGGCAGAACGCTCATCCGCGCCGGCGAACGCCTCCGCGTGACGATGGACTCAGGGCTGCAACGCGACCTGGCCAACCTCCTCGGCGACGGCCACACCGTCCTCGCCGCCAACGGCGCCGGCGTCATGGTCGAACTGTAAGCGGGGTAAGGGAAGTTCTTTGACGTCCGGGCGCGGCGGGCAGGATTGCCCGCCGCGCGGCGGTTGGCTGCTGCTACGAATGACCGTGAAGCGCTCTGGCGAGCGTGCGTAACGTTCAGCCGTGTGCCGGCCATCACAGCAGCGACTTCAGGTGCTCCAGACTCTTGGCAGCCTGGTCCACCGTGCCGCACTCGACGCTCAGAACGAGGTCGCGCGGGGCCTTTCGGCAGACCTCGATGACGGCCTTCCAGTCGATGACCCCCTCGCCGCACGCGCACCCGACCGGCGTGCCCGTCACCTTGCCGCGCTCGCCCGCCGACTGCTCGACCGAGATGTCCTTGGCATGGACGTGGACGAGGCGGTCGCGGACGCGCTCGAGCCACGCGATGGGGTCCTCGCCGGCCAGGTAACTGTTGCCGGTGTCGAAGTTGATGCCGATGACGGGGCTGTCCACGAGGCCCTGGATGCGGTCGAGGCCGTCGGGCGTCTTCGAGTACTGCTGGTGCGGCTCGATGCCGATGAGGATGTTCCGTGGTTCGGCCACGGCGGCCACCTGCATCAGGCTGTACTTCATCAGCAGGAAGTCCTCGTCCTCGGTGGTGTCGGGGTGCTTGGGCCCCTCGTCGGTGTTGACGCAGGGCGCCCCGCACTCGGCGGCAAAGCGGACGGCCTGCTTGAGGTACTCGACGCTGATCTCCGGTTTGCCGAGCGGGCAGTGGGCCGACAGGGCCGACGGCCTGACGCCGTGCTTGTCGCAGACACGGCGGATGCGCAGGGGGTCGTCGAGCATCGAGACGCTGTGGAAGTAGCCGGCCTCGCTGAACAGTTCGCGGCCCCAGTGGACGATCGGCTCGACGTACGTATAGCCGAATTCGGCGGCCTTCTCGACACCCCACTCGAACGACTTGTCGTCGTGACGGACGAACTCCAGGCACAGACCGACGTCAACGTTTCCCATGGCGCGTTCTCCGGAAACTACGGTTCAAGGTTCAACACTCAAGGCTCGCCCGCCGAGGCGGCCTTTCCGCGAAGGCGGGTCCAGGGCCCACCTGCGTAGCGGCCCTTTGGCCAAAATCTCGGCGCGCGGCCTGTAAGTCAAGCCAAAAAAGCCACGGGTGGGGCGGCCGCTGCGCGCCTGCGCCTTGGCCTCGCCGGGCGAGGTTTTTGATTGACACCCCTTCGGCCGCAAGCGATAGTCTCGGCGAACGCATTTTCCACGAACACCCGTAGCGACACGCCCATGGCCGCATCGCCGGAAGTCCGCTTCGAGCAATACATCGTCGAGCACGGTCTCGCGACCGAGGACGAACTTAAAGAGGGCCGCCGCCTCCTCAACAAGGCCGTCATGGACGGCGATGCGCTGACGCTGCCCGAGGCGCTGGTCAAAGGCGGCGTCCTGACCCGGAACCAGGCGCGGCGGGCCCAGGTGGCGCTGAAGGAGGAGACGCTCTCGCCGCGGCTGAAGATCCCGGGCGTCCAACTCATCGAACGCATCGGTCGCGGCAGCCAGGCCGTTGTCTACAAGGCCCGCCAACTGTCGGTCGACCGGATGGTGGCCGTCAAGGTCCTCCTGTCGGAGATGGCTCGCGACCCGGTCATGCGCGAACGGTTTATCATGGAGGTTCGGGCGGCGGCCAAACTCGCGCACAATAACATCGTCCAGGCCTACGACGCCGGTGAAACCGACGGCTACATCTACTTCATCATGGAACTCGTCGACCCGCCACGCACCGTTGCCGACGCCCTGAAAGAGCGGGGCGGGCCGCTCGATGAGAACGAAGCCGTCCGCATGATCATCCAGGTCACCGAGGCCCTGGCCCACGCCCACTCGCGCCACTTCATCCACCGCGACGTCAAACCCCGCAACATCATGCTCACCGCCGACGGCGTGGCGAAACTGGCCGACATGGGCCTGGCACGCCACATCGGCGAGGGAACCTGGGACGAGATCGGCAAGGCCTTCGGAACCCCCTACTACATCGCCCCCGAGCAAGTCGTCGGCAACCCCGACATCGATTTCCGGGCCGACATCTACTCCCTCGGCGCCACCTTCTACGAGATGCTGACCGGCCGCCCCCCCTTTGCCGCCAAGACGCCCCAACTCATCATGCAGAAACACGTCAAGGGCCGACTCGTGCCGCCCGACCACGTGAACCCCGAACTCTCCACCGGCGTCGCCGAGGTCGTCGAACTCATGATGGCCAAACGCCCCGAAGACCGGTACAAGACGACCGAGGACCTGCTCGTGGACCTGCGGTGCGTTGCGGCCGGCGAACCGCCGCGCATCGCCCGCGCACGCGTCGGCAAGCAACTCGAGATTATCGCTGGCCTGGCCGAAGGAAAAGGCGTCGCTCCCGTCGACGGACGCGGCCTGCCGCCACCCGAAGAACCCAGCCCGTTCGAGGTCAACCTCCTGGCCGTCATCCTCATCGTCGCCCTGCTTGTCTCCATCCTCGTCAACGTCATCCTGGCGGTGATATAGCCGGTGGGGGGCCACGCTTTCGATTGCGAAAGCAGGTGCTGTCGGCGCTTCGAGAAAGCGATGTAGGCCGCCCCGTGCACCGGCGCATCCGTCATGTTGCCGGGACGTTGTCCCGGGCCTACATGGCCGGGTGGCATGGCCACGCTTGCGTGGCCATGGTCTCGACCGTATGGAAACTGGCCCATGCCCGACTTCGAGTACCTGACCGGCTCTCGGATCTACGACCGCGTCTTGGCCGACCTCATCCCGTCGGCGGCCGACAGCCTTCTCGTCGCCACCGCCACGCTCAAGGCCGCCCGCGTCATCCGCCGCGACGGGTCGGCCGAGAGCATCGTCAGCCTCCTCGAACGGATGGGCGAGCGCGGCGTGGAGGTCCGCATTCTGCATTCGGGCGTGCCGTCGGGGCCGTTTCTCGAGGAACTCAAAGGCGTGGAGCCCCACGCCTTCGAGATGCGGCGTTGCCCGCGCACCCATTTCAAGGCCGCCATCGTCGACGGCGAACGCCTGTACCTCGGCAGCGCGAACCTCACCGGCGCAGGCCTCGGCGCCAAGAGCGCCGGCCGACGCAACTTCGAGATCGGCCTCGTCACCGACGACCCCGGCCTCGTCGATACCGTGGCCGACCTGTTCGAGGCCATCTGGTCCGGCGCACTCTGCGATGCCTGCCAGCGCCGCGACTATTGCCCCGTCCCGCTCGAATCGCCGTGGGACGAGGGGTGATGTCGGCCTGCTGTAGCGCGGCGCGGCCACTCGATCTGAAGTCTCCAATCTGAGATCTCAGATGCCGAATCGCCTCACCACCGCCGCTCGCGCAAGGCCCCACGACGCAGAAACAGCCCGATGACCAGGTAACGCAGCGCGTCGATGGGGTGGTCGGCGCCGTCTTTGGCGGGGCGTTCGCTGCGTTGGCCGTCGGCCGACTCGTCCCAGTGGTACTGCTGAAACGCTCGCGTGAGCCACTGGCAGGAGGGGTCGATGACGAGGCCGCCGTCGCCTCCCGGCCGCGGTTTCAGCAGCCGCCGCACCAGTTCCACGCCCTCCAGGATGCCGGCCCGCGGTGTCCGAACGCGGATCCCCAGCCGCCCCAGTTCCTGGCACGGTCCCGTCCCGGTGACGTCCGACCGCTGCCACCCGGCCGGGTCGCCGTAGGTCGCCACGACGGGTCCGGGATCGCGCGCGGCGATCTGGCGGGCGTGGTCCGCGATGGCCCGCTCGCGCGCCACGTACTCGCCGATGACCCGCAGCCGCACCCGCGATAGGTCGACCTCGCCTGCGAGCCCAACCCCTCGCTCACGCTTGGGGCCAGTTATCGGCGCGCCGGGCTGGTCGCGCACGTCCAAGGTGCCCGCGACCTCCCGGTCGCGGCTCGGTTCGCCTTCCACCTGCACCCACAGGCACACGAACGGGTTGGCGTATCCGAAGTCGAGCGTCCGGTAGAGCGGCAGCGACGGATTGTACGCCACCGCCGCCACGTGCCGCGCGGGGTCGAACTCGGCGAAGACCAACTGGTCGGCGCGCGGCCGCAGGCACAGCATCTCGGCTTCCCACGCCTGTCGGCTGGCCCGGGCCTTCTGAGCGATGGCGTCGTCGATGGGGAAGTACCCCTCGGCCTGGCGTGCGCGGCCCTCGCAGTCGGGCCACAACGGGCAGCGGCTGCACGAACGCTCGGGCGGGCACGGCTCGATCACCTCCCACAGGCACCACACAAGCAGCACGGGGCTCGAGTGGCTCGCGCCGTCATCGTCACTGGCCGCGACCGTAAGGGAGCGGTCCCCTCGCTTACGCTCGGGGCTAGTCACCCCCCGTGGGCCCCCTCGCTCACGCTCGGGGCT
>Ga0307427_1001889_pt1 | contig 10359 bp, 12 predicted proteins | sample SalMarWE160190MG_FD_202162 | JGI IMG/M metagenome (GOLD analysis project Ga0307427, IMG submission 202162) | Salt marsh sediment microbial communities from the Plum Island Ecosystem LTER, Massachusetts, United States - WE1603-190 | ecosystem: Environmental > Aquatic > Marine > Intertidal zone >... | reverse complement strand
AGGAGAAGGTCACCACCAAGGAAGAACTGATGACCAAGTCGTCGAGCGGCGGCTCAACACCGGCCGAAGGCGCCGCCGCCGGCGCCGGCACCACCAAGGAGGAAACCACCACGACCGAGTACGAGGTCGGCCGGAGTGTCCAACAGACCATCGAGATGCCCGGGAAGATCCTCTCCCTTTCGGTGGCCGCCTTTGTTGACCTGTCGGCCCCCGAGCCCTCGCCGACGGGAGCAGAAGCGCCCGAAGAAGGCGCGGCGCCGGCGAGTTCCCCCACCCCGTCGGCGCCCACGTTGACCGACAAGGACGTCGAGGAGGTCATCCGCAACGCCGTTGGACTGAAAGAAACCGATGCCCTCAAGGTCATCAGCGTGCCGTTCCATCGCCCGGCCGCGCTGGCCGAGGAGGCCGAAGAGGAAAGCCTCTTCTCCAGCCCACAGTTCTACCTGGACATCGCGCGACACGGATCGCTAGGCGTGCTCGTGATCGGGGCCCTGCTGATGCTGAAGATCTTCGGTGGCTCGAAGCCCAAGATCGGGTCGGCTCCGGCCGAGGGCGCGCTCGGTCCCGGCGCCGCCGCCGGACCGGATCGTCTGCTGGCCGCGGGCGGTGAGAGCCTCGCCAACCAGGCCCAACTCAACGAACGTATCTCCACCGCCCTTCAGGAGAACCCCGAAGAGGTCAAGCGGCTCTTCCGAACCTGGGTGGAAAGCGAAAAAGGAGCGGTCTAAGTGGCACTGAGCGGAGTCCAAAAAGCCGCCCTTCTCCTGATGGGGCTCGATCCCGAAACCGCAGGCGAACTGTTGAAAGCCGCACCCCCGGAAGTCGTTACCCAAATCGCCGCCGAACTCGTTTACCTCGGCGCCACCCGGCAACACGGGGAACTGCGCAGCCAACCCGCGACCGAGTTTGTTGACCTGCTCTCTAACAAGACGGGACCCAAGAAACTCAAGACGTTTATCCGCAATGTCATCACCAGCGCGGTCGGCGAAGAGAAATCCAAAGAGGTCCTCGGCGAAGTCCAGCGGATCGTCGATGGCCGGGACCCTTTCATCCCCATCCGCTCGGCCGATGTCGAAAGCCTCGCCTGGGCCCTCGACGGCCAGCATCCCCAGGCCACCGCCCTCGTTCTCAGCGAACTGCCTCCGGAGAAAAGTGCCGCTCTCGTTGCTCTGCTCGGCGAGTCGGTTCGGGGCGAGGCCGTGAGGCGAATGACCCGCAGCGAGTCGGTTTCCCTCGAAGCACAGGCCCGCGTCGCTGCGATCGTGCGAAACCGCCTCGACACCATTCGCCAATCCGGCGGCCAGGCCGTCAAGGTCACGCCCGACGTCCGCCTCCGCCGCGTGGCCCTCTTGCTTCGCAACCTCCGCCGCGAACTGCGGGACAGCCTCATCGAGACCATCAACCAGCACGACTCCGAGATGAGCACCGCCGTCCGGAACCTGATGGTCACCTGGGAGGACATCCCCGTTATCGCCGACCGCAACCTCCAGGAAGCCCTCCGCAGCGTAGAGGCACAGCAGTTGGCCCTGGCCCTCCAGGACGCCGACCCGAAGACCGAAGCCAAGGTCCGGGCGAACATCTCCGAGCGAGCCGGGGCCATGATCGACGAAGAGGTCTCGCTCATGAGGGCGCCGAAACCGGAAGATATCGAGGCGGCCCGCGAAGCCATTCTCGGCGATCTGCGCAGGCTCAACGCCGACGGCGAATTGGAATTCGAGGAGGCCAGGGCTCATGCCGCAGCCCCTCAGAGTTGAACTGCCCCACCCGCCTGCGGCCGTCCGGCTGGTCCCCGGACCGTCTGCCTCTGCGGCGGGCCCGGCCGCTGACCCGTCGGCGAGCACCGGCGAGACGCGAAATCAACTCATGCAGACTGCTCTCGACGCCGAACGCGCCGAACTGGCCCAGGCGCGCCGGGCCCTCGAACAGGCAGCCGCCAGGATCGGGAAACTCCACGAACAGGTCGTCGCCGACGCCGAGGCCCATCTGCCGGACCTGGCGATCGAGATCGCACGAAACGTCCTGATGCAGGAGATCGAGGCCGGCCGTCACGACATCGAACCGATCGTCCGCCGGGCCCTCCGCAGCGCCCCGGCGAATCGCGAGGTCGTCGTGCGGCTGCACCCGGAGGACCTCGCCCAGATGGAGAAAGCGCAGGCCGCCGACTCCGCTGCTCCGGCCGCCAACGTGCGGCTGGTGGCCGACTCAGGCGTCGGCCGGGCCGAGTGCGTCGTTGAGACGGCTGAAGGAACCGTCGAAGCCCGAATCGAAGACGAACTCGAACAGGTCAAACAGGCGCTCAAGAACCCGGAGTGATGATGTCCCTGATCGACTGGGACAAATACCGCGCGAGGCTTGGCTGCGCCGAACCACTGGCCTGCCGCGGCGCGGTGGTGCGCGTGACCGGCCAGACGGTCGAATCGCAAGGTCCGCCCGTGGGCGTCGGCCAGATGTGCGAAATCAGCATGGCCGACGGGCGGCGTGTCTTGGCGGAAGTCGTCGCGTTCCACCGCGAGCACCGCGTGCTGTTCCCGCTCGAATCTATCGATGGGATCGTGCCGAATGCCCCGGTTGTTGCCTGCTCAAGGCCGCGGACCATCCGGCTTGGCCCGTCGATTCTGGGCCGCGTGATCGACGGCCTTGGCCGCCCGATCGACGGCAAGGGGCCACTCGACGGCACGGACACGCGGCCGCTTGATGCCGATAGCCCGCCGCCGCTTAGCCGCCGACCCATCACCGAGCCGCTCGCCTTTGGCATCCGCGTGTTCGATGGTATTCTGACGTGCGGCAAGGGGCAGCGGATAGGGATCTTCTCGGGCAGCGGTGTCGGCAAAAGCATCCTGCTGGGGGAAATCGCCCGGGTCTCGAGCGCCGACGTCAACGTCCTGGCCCTGATAGGCGAACGTGGCCGCGAAGTCCGACAGTTCCTCGAACACTCGCTGGGTCCGGAGGGCCTGGCGCGAAGTGTCGTCGTGGTGGCCACTTCCGACTCGGCCCCCATTCAGCGCGTCAAGGGGGCCTCGCTGGCCATCTCGGTTGCCGAGTACTTCCGCGATCAGGGCAAGGACGTCCTGTTCATGATGGACTCGGTAACGAGGCTGGCCTACGCCCAGCGCGAGATCGGCCTGGCCGCCGGAGAGCCTCCCACGACCAAGGGTTACTGCCCAAGCGTCTTCAGCCTCCTGCCGAGGCTGACCGAACGCCTCGGCTCGGCCAGGCGCGGCAGCATCACGGGCATCATCACGGTCCTGGTCGAAGCCGACGACATGAACGACCCGATCGCCGACTGCGTGCGGTCGTTGCTCGACGGTCACATCATCCTGTCGCGCCGGCTCGCCGAACTGGGCCACTACCCCGCCGTGGACATCCTCCAAAGCATCAGCCGCCTGATGGACGCCTGCACCAGCAAAGAGCACTACCTGGCAGCCCAAAAACTCAAGGCAATTCACGCGACGTACCAGGGCGCCGAGGACCTCATCAACATCGGCGCGTTCAAGCCGGGTAGCAATCGGCGGATCGACACGGCGGTCTCGCTCATCGAACGCGTCAACGCCTTCCTCGCCCAGCCGCTCGGCACGCGGTCCGACTTCACCGAGACCGTGCAGCGGTTGCTCTCGATCACCAAGGCCTGGGACTTCCTGATGCCGTCGGATGAAGACGAAGGCCGAGAGCACGTGGCGGGTCGGGCCGGTGGGGCTGAATCATGAAGCGCTTCAAATGGAAACTCCAGCGCGTCCTCGACATCAAGACCCAGCACGAGCAGGCCATCAGGAATGACCTGTTTGCTCTGGCACAGACCATCGCCGGCGTCCGCGAGGAGATCCTCAAACGTCGGACCATTCTTCGGACGCTGCTGGAAGAACTGGGGAAGCGACGGCCCAGCGACCGCTTGCCCGATCAGATGATCTTCATGCAGTTCTCGAGAGTCGAAGAGCGGCAGATCGAGCGCCTCGGCGCCCGGCTGAAGGAACTCGAAGCACAGCGGGCCGAGAAGCAGGCGAAGTTCCTGGCGGTCCGCTCGACGTGCAAGACCCTGGAACGGCTCCGGGAAGAGGCACGCGAGCGATACATGCGGGAAGTTGGAAAACGCGAGCAGATGGCGTTCGACGAGAGCGCGCACATTGCTTTCGCGCGAAAGCCCTCCCCGCGCCCAACACCCGTTTTGCAATAGGAGGTGGTCATGTCCGGAAAAAAACTTCCCGTCCTGATCCTGATCGGGCTGGCGGCCGTCACGTTCGGCGCTTCGTACGGGCTCAGCCTCTGGCTCGGGGCTGGCCCGACGCCGGCAACCGCGGAAACGGACGCCGGGCAGCCCACCCCCGGCGACAAGGAGCCGCCCGCCACGGCCGGCCCTGCCGAGGAGCCGCCACGCCTTGAGGAAAAGCACCTGATGGCCCTCATCCGTGAATTTGGCGCCAAACGCCGGAAGTATGACAAACAAGAGCAGGCACTTCGCCAGGAGGAGCATCGCCTGCGGATCGGCCACCAGGACCTCCAGAAAGAGGCCCAGCAGTTGGAGACCCTCCGCGGCCAAGCGGCTGCCGAACTCACCAAAGTCAAGGAAGCCAAAGCCGAATTCCAGAAAGGACGCCTGACCGTCGAAAAGGAGGAAGAGGCGAACCTGAAAAAACTGGGCGCCATGTTCGACACGATGGACGCTGCCGAGGCCGCCAAGACCTTCGAAGAGATGTGCAAGAACAACCAGGAACCCGATGCCGTCAAGATCCTCCATCACATGACCGAACGGACCACGGCGAAGGTCCTGGCCGCCATGTCCGACAAAGCGACCGTGGCCGATCTCTGCGAGAAAATGAAACGGTTACATAAAGAGGGATAGGATTTGGATATTGCAACCGTCGTAGGTTTAATAGCAGGTTCGGGTCTGATCATTGTCGCGATCGTGTCCGGTGGCGGCGCCGGCATGTTCTTCAACATCCCCTCGATCATGATCACCGTCGGGGGAATGGCATCGGCCACGCTGATTCACTTCTCGCTCGGCACGGTCCTGAGGATCTTCTCGATTGCAAAGAACACTCTGTTCAACGAGATGGAGTCGGAGCAGGAAGTGGTCCAGCGGCTGGTCGATTACGCCGCCATCAACCGGCGCGATGGAGCCCTGGCCCTCGAACAGCGACTCGAGGGCGTACAAGACACGTTCCTCATCAAGGGCATCCAGATGCTCATTGACGGCCAAGAGGAGGACACGATCGATCAGCAACTCAGCATCGAGGTCCAGTACCTCCAGGAACGCCACGAAACCGGCAAGAAAGTGCTGGAGTTCATGGGCGCCAGCGCCCCCGCCTTCGGCATGATCGGCACGCTGATCGGCCTGATTCAGATGCTCCGCAATCTCGATTCGCCCGACAGTATCGGCTCGGGGATGGCCACCGCCCTCCTCACGACCTTCTACGGTGCGCTGCTGGCCAACCTCGTGTTCCTGCCGCTGGCAGGCAAACTCGGCCTGCGTTCGAAGATGGAAACCATACAAAAAGAGATGATCGTCCAGGGCATGCTGGCAATCGCACGCGGCGAGAACCCCACCGCCGTCCGCGAACGCATGCAGGCTTTCGTCTCCGCCAAGCACCGTGAGGAACTCAAGCCCAATGTCTAACCGACCTCAACGGAGATCGAGAAAACGGGACGAGCCGCCCGGCAACGACTGGCTGGTCACGTTCAGCGACTGCATGACGCTTCTTCTGACGTTCTTCGTCATGCTTCTGTCCTTCTCGTCGTTCGACCCCAAGGACTTGACGCGCGTCTTTATGGCCTTCAAGGCGCCCTCCATGCCGTCGGTGTTCAGGGGGCAACGGCTGCCCCAGGATTCACCGCTTCCGGACGACGCCGAAGTCGATTGGACCGAAGACGGTTCGGAAAAGCCCAACGACGACCGTCTCGAGCCTACCCACCCGCCGCGCAAGCCGCTCGACCCACTCGGCGACGACGCCTATCGCGACCGTCGAGTCCTGACCATACCCAGCGAACTGCTCTTCTGGGGCCGGGGGGACAGGCTCAAACCCGTAGCCAGAGACCTGCTCGGCCACGTTGCCAACTACCTGCGGTTGGTTCCGTGCCGTGTTGTCATCAGCGAGACGAGCCCCACAGCGGCCGCTCGGCCCGGAGCGCTTTCCAGGGCCTGGGCCGTGATGAACCACTTTACCGACGCGGAGAACCTCAAACCGGACCGGTTCGCCATCTCCGGCTCGCCGGGCGCGGCGAAGAGCGGCGCGGGATTCGAGCCGGTCGTCCGTATCGCGATGCTGAACCAGAAGGTGTACCCGTGAGACTGAATCGCAACAAGAAAAGCGACCACAAGGAAACGCCCGGCTGGCTCGTGTCGTTCACCGACATGATCACGCTCCTGCTTTCCTTTTTCATCCTGCTCCAGGTCTTTGCGCGGGAGCGCGATCAGGACTTGTTCTATGAGGGCCAGGGCGGTTTTCGCCGCGCCATCGCCGGCCTCGGCATACCCGACTGGCTGTTCGGCCAGCGCGACACGCGGTTCTTCAGGCACCCCACCTACAAGCACCCGATGGAAGAGGACGAAGAGAACCTCGAGATGCAGCGCGTCATCGACGCCGAAGGCGAGAAGATCCGCAAATTCTTCGACGACCTCCGCCGCCTCGGGGACACGAAGGTATCCGATTACGAGGGCGAACCTGTCCGCCTGCTGAACACCCCGATCACGTTTGCACCCGCCGACGCCGATCTTCAGGAATCGGCCAAGGCCTTTCTCCTCAACTTCGCGGCGGATCTCAGGCAGCGCACCAGCGCCGCGGCGCGGTATGTCCACATCATCGGGCTGGCCCCCGACCAGACCGCTCCCAGGGCCCGGTGGATGCTCTCGGCTCGCCGCGCCATGGCCGTTGAGGCATTTCTCACGAGGATCCTGTCGGCTGAACTCAAGGACCGCGGCACCCGGGTCGACGCCTGGGGAGGCGGGACGGGAGAGTCGTGGTATGGCAGGGCCAAACAGGGTCCGCAGCAGGCGTTTATCCTTCTTGCAATCATGGAATCTTGTACCGAGGAGTAGTGAAAGCCATGGCCGACGAAACCCATACCGACGAAGCCTCCGAGAACCGGGCTAAAACGAATGATGAGGACACTTCGCCGGCCCGGTCCGAGGACGGCATCGCGCCGGAAGCGTCCGGCAAGTTCAAGCGGTTGCTCGTGCCCTGCGCGGCCGTGCTCGTGATTTCGGCCGGCGCCGGATACGCCGCCGCCATCTTCAGCGGTCACCAGGACCAGCAGCCCCAGCAACCCGTAGAGCAAACCGTCGAAGTCGAACCCCAGGAGGCGACCGACAAGTACCAGTACAAGGGCCTCGAACCGATCACCGCGAACCTCGACGAGCCGCGCCTCGCACGCTACATCTGCGCAACGGTGACCCTGGCCATCCCTACCGAGGAGTTCGATGTGGCCGGCGAATTCGTCGAGTTAAAAACGCCCGAACTCAGGGACTGGCTGAACGCCTACTTCGCCGGCTGCGCGCTGGACGACGTCCGCGGGGAACAGAACCACAACCGCATTCGGCGCGAAATCTGCGACACCATCAACCAGCAACTGTGGCCGGACCAAAAGCCCAAGATCACTTACACCCTCTTGGAAATCGTGGTCAAATGAAACCCGATGAACGAACACAGAACATGGCCATTCTGGAACGGCTCCACGCGGTCGCCCGACGCAGCACAGGTCACCCTCCCATGCCCGTGGACGCGACGGATTACGACTGGACCTGCCCCCATCACTTCACGGAAACTCAGCACGATCGGCTGTCGGCCTTCGCCAAACAGGTTGCCGAGCGCCTCGCTGAGGCGATGGCGGCGATACTGCGCGTCGAGATCTCCTTCGAGGCGGCGGAGGTTGTTGAACGCTACGCCGATTCCATCAGCCCCGACGACCAGAACGTCTACTACGTGCCGCTGCGCGACCCCGCCGGGGAGCCCTGCGGCATGGTGTGCCTGCCTGCGGCGGTGGCCGTCGGCTGGATCGAAAACCTCCTCGGCGAATCCGGATCGGCCGAGGGAGAAGACGGCGAACTCTCGTTGCTCGAGACCGCCCTGTTGTTGGACATCGTCGCGGCGATGGTCAAGACGGCCTCGGCCGCCAGCCGCCAGGCCGGCGGACCGGCCCTCCAGCACGACGCGGCCCTGACGTCTCTTGAGGAAGCGCTCCCCCACCGAGACGGCGACGAACTTTGCTGCTTCAGTTTCCGGCTGGCAGGCGACCAGGACAACGCCCAGTTCACCTTTTTCATGTGGAGCGACTTCCTCGAATCGGCCGCCGAGCCGAGCCGACGAAAGAAGGCCGCCCCGAGCAACGAGGAAGCCCACGCTCGAATCCTCAAGCGCATCCAGGCAGCGCCCGTCACCGTTGCCGCACAACTCGGCACCGCTGCCATCTCCCTCCGGGATCTCGTGTCGCTCGAACCCGGCGACGTCGTGGTCCTTCAAAGTCGCGTGGGCGAAACCATTACACTCGCCGTCGGCGAACAGGTCGTGTTGGGAGGCATCCCGGCCGTCTGCAAGGGCCGCTACGCCGTCCAGGTGCAGGACCGCCGCCGGTACCCCCGTCTGGAACGCCAAATCTGATCCTGCGGGGTCCATGCAACGAAAGGAATAATACGATGACGCAAGCATCCGCAATCGACGCGAACGAGGCTGCCAACGAAACCGAGACCAAACAGGAAGGCCAGGCCGACGTCGAAGTCCGCGATGCCGAGTTGAGCGAGGTCCGCGATTCCGGCAACCGCACCGGCGCCGGAAAGATCGACATTCTCCTCGATACCACCGTCGAGGTCACCGCCACGCTCGGCTCGGTCCGCATGCCGGTCGGTGAACTCCTCAAGACGGGGACCGGCGCGATCATCCAACTGGACCGGGTGGCCGGCGAGCCGGTGGACCTCCTCCTGAACGGCGTCCCGTTCGCCACCGGCAGCCTGGTCGTTGTCGGGGACCACCTGGCCGTCCGACTCAAGGACGTGCGGGCGCCCGACACCGAAGAACCGGCCAACGACGATGGTTCGACGTCCAAGCCCGAGGCGGCCGAAGAGGCGCCGCCGTAAACTTCTTGGGCGCCGTCAGATAATTGCTCGTCCTGGCCGGTCAAAACTGCCCTTTCGGCCGCGCCAGGACGGCTTTTCGTTTGGCACGCCATGTGCACTGCCTATCCACGGGAACCCGTGTGCACGGGCAGAGAGTGAAATCATGACAACACGATGGATCTTGGCGGCCTTGGCGGGCATTGCCCTGGCGGTCGCGACGGCGCCCAACACGTGGGCCGATCCCAACACCGCCACCACCACCCGTCCGCTCTGGGGCAAGGCTGACGACCGTCCCGGGACGGACGACGACGCGCCGGAGGCGGACGAGAAACAGGGCAGGAACGGCTTCGGCTCCAAGCGGTTCGATTCCGGCAGCCTCTTTGCGCAATCACTGGGCGCTGTCCTCGTCATCCTGGTCCTGGGCGGGGCGGCGATCTTCGTCGTCAAGCGGCTGTTGCCGCGGTTCGGTATCTCCCAAGGCCGCAGGATCAACGTTCTGGAGACGGTTTACCTCGGATCCCGCAAATCGCTCCACCTGGTCCAGGTGGCCGACCGGACGCTGCTGGTCGGCGACACGCGCGAGCGACTGGGCCTCCTGGCCGACATGACGGGGTCGGTCGATCTCGACGATCCGCCATGTGCCGCCCCGGTCCGACGCAAGAAACCGGAGTTCGTCATCCCGGCCGCCGACCTGGAGGAAAACTGATGGCCCGGTGCGTTGCCATGATGGGCCTCGTCGCGCTGCTTGCCTCGGGCGTGGCTGCCGCGCCCGCCCCGCCGGCGGCGACCGCCCCCAAGCCTCCGTCGCTGGCGCCCAAGACTCCCTTGCCCGGCCAGCCCGCGGCCAAGGACACGGGCGCTACGGCGCTGCCCGAACTCGGTGACGTCCTCGAAGCGGTCGAGAAGGTCACCTCGGAGAAGGACGTGGCCGGCGACTGGTCGGCCCCCGTCAAACTGGCCGTCGTCTTCACGGGCCTGGCGCTCGTGCCGGCCGCACTCGTCATGATGACCAGTTTCACCCGCATTGTGATCGTCCTGTCGTTCGTGCGGAGGGCGCTGACGACGCAGAACATCCCGCCGAACATCGCCGTCATCGGCTTGGCGTTGTTCCTGACCCTCTTCACGATGGCGCCGACGCTCTCGCGCATCAACGAGCAGGCCTTCCAGCCGTACTTGGGCGGCACGCTCGCCTTTCAGACGGCACTGGATCGCGGGTTCGCCGTAGTCAGAGACTTCATGCTCCGCCAGACCAGTGAAGAAGATCTTCTGATGTTCCTGGACTTCGCGAAGGTCAGTGCTCAGAAACCCGCCGATGTCCCGAT
>Ga0307427_1001886_pt1 | contig 10373 bp, 8 predicted proteins | sample SalMarWE160190MG_FD_202162 | JGI IMG/M metagenome (GOLD analysis project Ga0307427, IMG submission 202162) | Salt marsh sediment microbial communities from the Plum Island Ecosystem LTER, Massachusetts, United States - WE1603-190 | ecosystem: Environmental > Aquatic > Marine > Intertidal zone >... | reverse complement strand
AAGAAAACATAAAAACAAAAGAACTCAATTCAACTATAGGAGAAATAGAGAAAAAATTAAAAGAAAATACAAAAATAATCAACGACCTGAATAAATCAATTGAAAAATCCGAAAATGAGAAGGCTGCTATCTTTCGAAAATTAACATCAGTAACATCCGAAAACGAAAAGACAAAAAAAGAAATCGAGTTTTACAAAAACAGAGATATCGAAATATCGAAAGAAATGAAAAAGATCAACGAAAAATTCAACTTACCCTCTCTTTCGGACAATTTAGAAGTAAAAAAAGGTTATGAAGCCGCGATAGAAGCTATATTCGGAGAAAGAGTAAAAAGTTCGGTCGGAAAATCCAATGAAATACAAGAAGTATTGAATTTTATTAAAAAAGAATCCTTAAAAGGCGGAACATTTGCGATAAAAGACAAAGGAGAATCCAGTGGTAAAGATAGTGGTCTCGCGGTGGTCGTATCGGGAAAATTCGCTCATCTCCTCAAAAGAGAACTCTCCCAATATACCTTTGCGGAAACACTCGAAGAAGCAATAAAAAACGTAAAAGAGAAAGGCGGATTCTGGGTTACAAGAAACGGAGATATCCTGATGGACAATTTCATCATACTCTCAAAAAATAAAGAAGGCGTATTAATTCGAAAAGCAAAAGAAAAAGAACTTACCCTTAAAGAAAAAGAATACGAAATACAAATTAAAAAGCTCGAAGAAAAAAGAAATGAAATTATAAACGTTCTCAATCAACTTGAAATCAAACTAAAAAAGGAAAATGTCGAAAGGGAAAAAATTACAGCAGAGAAAGCTAAATTCGAATTTGAGATAAGCCGGGTAGAACTTAAATTAGAATCGATTGAGAATAATATAAATAACGCAAAAAAGGAAATTCAAAATATAAAGAAAATAATTAAGGAAGAAGATAAAGAAAAGGAAAATGTAAAAAAGACACTTTCTCTTGACTATAAAAACCAGGCAGAAATTAAAAATAAAAAAGAAGAAGCAGTAGAAGAATTTACAAAAGTAGAAAAAAAGAAAGAAAAGATAACGAACAGGGAAAGCGAAACCAGAGAAGAAATAGGAAGACTAAAAGAAGGCTTAAGACTAATACAGAGAAAAGCTATCCTTGAAAAAGAAATTAAGGAATTGAACGTCACCATTAAGAAGGAAACCGAAAAGTTTGAGGAATTAAAGGAAAGGAATTCAGCCTTAAATGACAAAATACAAAAAACAGAAGAAATACTCGACGAGAAAAAATCGAAATACACATCAATGCAGGAAGAAAAGAACAAACTGGAAAAGGAAATAACCGAGTTAAAAATGGCGGTTTCGGAAGAAAAATATAAAAAAGATAGTCTTCAAGGCGGTATATACAAAGAATTCGGAGTAGAAATAAACGGAGAAGAAGTAGAAATAGAAGAAAACATTTTCGAGCATATAGAAAAAATAAAAAGTAAGATAGAAGCTCTATATCCTATAAACCCGCTCGCGTTAACTCAATACGAAGAAAGACAGGCAGAACTGGATAAAATCGAAGCGGAACGCTCCGACTTAACCTCATCCAAAAAGGACATAGAAGAAACCATCGAAGAAATTGATACAAAAGCGACAAGAGAATTCAAAGAAACAATTTTAAGCATCAAAGAAGACTTTAAATCCATTTACAACAAACTCTCACCCGGAGGAAAAGCCGATATAAGACTACCGAGTACAAACATCCTTGAATCCGATATAGAAGTTCTGGTTAGACCAAAAGGAAAAAGACTTAAGAGTATGGAATTATTCTCTACCGGAGAAAAAACTCTTGCCGCTATTGCGCTTCTTCTCGCGATTATGCGAAAGAGGCAGTCCCCCATTTACATTATGGACGAAATCGATGCTCCTCTTGATGAAAACAATATCGAAAGATTCAACGATATTCTGCGGGAATTCTCGGAAAATTCTCAGATACTAATAGTAACCCACAATAGAGCAACTATGGAACGATCGGATTATATTTATGGAATAACTATGGAAGAAGTCGGTATATCAACTGCCTTATCAATAGATGTGGATAATATTTAATCGTATTACAAAAAGGATGGCGTTGTTATGAGACAATTATTACGGCAGAATAAAACTTTAATAATTTTTTTTATAGTTTTATTTATTACAGGATGCAATCTTTCAGAAGGAAACGGTCAAGAAAATACAAGAACCATAGAAATAGGAAACCAAACAGTACAAGTAGAAATCGCGGACACGCCCCAGGAACGGGAACTCGGATTGTCTTATAGGGATACACTCACACAAGATCATGGGCTGTTATTTGTTTTTCCAAACGAAAGCAGAAGAGTTTTCTGGATAAGAGGCTGCAATTTCGACATCGATATAGCATATATAGAATCAAACGGAACAATTTCCGAAATAATAACAATGAAAAAAGAGCCTCTCGACACTCCTCTTTACTCTTTAAAAGAATATCCCTCAAAATCAACAAAGATAAGATATACCCTGGAGATGATAGGGGGATGGTTCGAAAAACATAATGTAAACGTTGGCACCAGAATTAATCTCAGTCAATTTTAAAAACAGAATTAAGAAGTCAGAATACAAAATCCTTTCTCCCTAATTTACAATCAACTTATCTCACTTCTTTAGTTAATGGATTTATGAATAAAACTTCACCATCGGATAGGATAGCGGCAACAAAACAAACTCTAATTGTTGATCTGAAACCTCCGGTAGGAACCCATTTTGCAACTCTTTTCTTTTCGTCACAACTAAAAGGAGAAGTCCCACTTCCAAAATAAGCGATCTCTTCTATGCTGGGCAAGATTTCTTCATTCTCGTATCGCTTCGCAATCTCTTCTTTGATCAAATTTCTTCCTTCTTCAAGGTCGACAAAGGGATACTTATCCCAGTCGAGGTTATCTGCTGGAACACATGCTGGTCCACCATATGCTAAGAAATGCGCTACCGCTGCCACCTTATCCTTGAACAAAAGAGGAACGTCTATTGCGTCCCATGGTTCTCCTCTTACGCAATGAATTAAAACCGGTTCTCCAACTTTTCCGAAATTTTCTATATCATCCAGATAAAAAGTATCCTGGTAACCAAGTTGTACAAAAGAGTCTTTTCCTTCAGGAGTTCGGATCTTACTAAAAGGATCGACCGCATTCGTTATCAATATCTCTCGTCCGTTCTCGTTTTCTTTAATTCTATAGGGACGTCTTTCAAGAAAGTTCTTCTTCGCGATTTTCATGAACTCTTCTTTCATTTCAGGTTGTAAATGCAGGTCATATTTTGGAAGTTTGGTTAATGGGTCGCACTCCAGATACAGACTATCATTAACTTTACCATTCTTTCTCATCTCGATCTTTTCAAACCTTTTTTTTAAAACATTTTTTAAATAAGGTACGTAGTAATCCTCGATGCGCATAACTCTTTCGGTGGAATCCGCATTGTAATTCCATTTAATCCATTTACGCCCATCTTGATATGAAAGCGCTACTTCATGTCCTTCAGCATATTTGGTTAGAGAAAAAGGCATGAAAAATGGTTCCCCGGTTATAGGATCTATGAGCGGTTCATATTTAACTCCCTCCAAGGGTACACCTAAAGGTATTCCTTCATACTTTACCTGTTTAACATCACAGGAAATAAGAAAACTAACAAAACAAACTAAAATCAACATATATCTCATATACAATCCCCCTGTAATAACTACTTCATATTACTTTCAAATTAAATACCTATATCTTAAAACCCGAAGAGGTAAAAGCATTCTGCTTCATTTTAATCCTTCCACCCTCGTCCAGTCCAATAACCTTACCGCATTTCTTACATTTATATTCATTAACTTCTTTAATACTAAAATCTTCTTCAATCCTATCTTTATAACAGTAAAGAACTTTACCTTTACCAATCTTTTCATATTTAAAAATCTTCGTTTTACATCCGGCACATTTAATAATTAACATAAATATAAACCTTACTCGAACAATATGAGTTATTCCACGCTAAAAGTCAAGAAATTTACTTTTCCTAAAAAAATTAAAAAAGATTAGCCACTAAGTCACCAAGACACAAAAAAAACTAATTTTACCACAGAGAACACAGAGCCACATTACCCCTAACTTTTGTTTGTTTAAAGCCCAACCCAATAAACCCAATGAACTCAATAAACTAAAATATTAATATACTAATTACTGATCCTGTATGCTACACCCTAAAAACCAATCACTTAACTGACTAACTCGTAATTTTTCGCAAAAACCAAGTAGAATACTTGACTGGATCGCATTGTAATATTACATTTACCTTGCTTTAAAAAAAAGAAGGCACTTATGTTTTTTTTACGGAAGGTTTTAATTATAAGTTTAGCATTATGTATTCCAATTATCGGATTCAGCCAGATTACGGTAATTGATACAATCTATATAGGACCAAAAGCCGGAAACGGATTATATGCCCGCGCAATTTGCACAAATCCTCAAACAAATCGTATTTACATATTTAATGAGTTAAACAACAAAATCTCTGTAATTGACGGAACAAGCAATTCTGTAATCAAAACAGTTGATCTTGGAATTAATACCCGTTGGGTGATAGACCTAAATACGCAAACAAATAAGATCTATACATCATTGAGATCCGACAGTATCTGCGTAATCGATGGTGCCACAAATTTCATTACCGGTACTATCGGGATCGGAGGCTCTCCTACTGCAATTGGTGTTAACCCCCAAACAAATCGTATATATGTTGTAAGCTATAATATCAGCAATTATATTTCAGTAATTGATGGGTCGAATAATTCCGTAATTGACACGATTTATGTTGGAGATTGGGCCACAGCACTAGGCGTAAATCCACAAACAAACCTTATCTATGTGGCACATTCCAATGACAGAATTTCCGTTATCGACGGCACTATTGATTCTATAATTGATACTATCGAAGTTGGATATGATCCGAGGGCAATTTGCGTAAATCCTCAAACGAACCGAATCTATGTGGCACAGGGAAATGATTCTATTTCTGTAATTGACGGTAATTCAGATTCTGTGATTGCTACTATTGGCGTGGGAGATTACCCAACAGGAATCGGCGTAAATACGAAGACAAACCGTATCTATGTTGCAAATTGGGATAGCGATAATATTAGTGTAATTGACGGTACAACCGATTCAGTTGTCGCTACAATCGATGCCGGTTACAATGCCTGGGATGTAAGTATAAACTCCGATTCAAATCTTATCTATATTGCAAATTACAGAGATAACAACGTTTCAGTAATCGATGGTACAAATGATTCTGTAATTACTACTGTCGTAGTTGGGTATTGGCCGGAATCGATAGATGCAAACCCGGTAACAAACAGAATCTATGTCGCAGATGAGAGTCAAAACACTGTTTATGTAATCGACGGAGTAACCGACTCTGTAGTTACAACCATCACAGTCGGAGATAATCCCAGGGGACTAGCCGTAGATTCAATATTGAATAAGATCTATACCGTAAATTTCTATGATCAAAGTCTTTCCGTAATTGACGGAGCAACTGATTCAGTAGTTACGACTGTTTATGCAGGATATAGACCTCATGCAATAGACTTTAACCCTGCAACAAACCTCATTTACACATCAAGCGGTCTTAGCAACAATATTCACATAATAGACGGAACTTCTTATTCTATGATCGATTCAATTCAGCCGCTCGTGCCATCCATTGGAGAAATTGCGATAAACCCATCAACAAACCACATATACACGCTAGACGTTTGGAATAACGTTGTCGGTATAACAGATGCTACTTCGGGTTCTTTTATTAACTATATTCCGGTAGGAGTTGCACCCTATGGTATTGACATAAACCCTCTGACAAACAGCGTTTATGTGACAAATTGTGTCGGCAATGACGTCTCAGTAATTGATGATATAGCCGATTCAGTTGTTGCTACAATTAATGTTGGGATTGGACCACGAGGAGTTTGTATTGACCCGGAAATAAATCACATCTATGTTGCAAATTCAACTGGCAACAGTATCAGCACAATTAACGGAGCAACCGACTCTGTAATTGCTACTTGTGAGGTCGGGTCCCGCGCATGGGGAATCGGGGTAAATCCGCGAACAAATAAAGTATATGTAAGCTGCATATACGACGGAACGGTCTGGGTACTCCATGATGAAGAGGCAGGAGTCGAAGAATTTACCCTTAATCCCGAAGCTTTAAGCTTAAATATAAATCCTAATCCTTTCAATAAAACAACACAATTTGTTTTGAGTATCCCTGCCGACAGCAAGGGAAAGAGTGTTGAATTCTCAATTTATAATGTTAACGGAAGAATGGTTAAAACTTTTTCGCATATAAGTATAAGCAATTATTCCAATCCGGTTTCTTTTACCTGGGATGGAAAAGGTAATTCCGGTAACAATCTCAATTCCGGGATTTATTTCGGAATACTGAAAGTAGGAGAGAATAAGGTTTCAAAGAAAATAATTACAATTAAATAAACGGAAATTAGTATTTAATTTATAACACCAGGTATTGAAAAAATAAAAAAACTTGTTCTCAGTGTCTCTGCGAAAAAAAAACAAGAGGAGTGGCTTACTGCCTACCCCCCATTTTTTCATTAGTTAACTCCAGATAAGCAAAAGAGACTTTGCATTCCGTGCTTTTCATCATTGGCTTGAAATGTTATTCTTCTTGTAAATCTTATATTCCGAAAAATATGACTCAATTCCTCAAATATCCGGTAATATATATACCTCCATTGCTTATTTAAGTATTTCCGCATCTTTCTCCAACTTATTTTCTCCTTTATAATTTCCATCATAAGTTCTTTAAATTCTATACTCACAAGAAAAGACGCAATCACGAAAATTATAGATACCATGTTTCTCAATGCTTCATACCTTTGTAAACTTATGCTTTCTAAACGAAAATTAACTTTAATCTGACGATGAAATTCTTCTATTTTCCAGCGGGCACTATAGGCGGCAACCATTTCTTTTAAAACCTTTTCTCCTTCTATTCCTTCCGTAAAGTGCCCGAGAAAATAACTAAATCCTTCCTCTTTACCTATATTCGGACCAACTCTCTTCATAACAAGCAACCATAATCTCTTATCTCTATATCCTTTATCGGGAAGGCTTACTTTTTCTATTCCAGCTTTATAAAAAATTATTTTCTTTCTGCCGTATTTATCTATTTTTTCAAGTGTTACGCTATGGGGAAGAAGGATCTTTCTCCATTCTTTATGCCCAACTTCTTTGCCTTTTATTAGTAAATTCCTCAAAGTCTGTAATCTCAACACAAAATTAATCGATTTATCTATAAAAGGTTTTATTGCTTTTCTACCGTCAAAACCTCTGTCCAAAACCAGGATTTTTCCTGTCTTACTTATTATAGAAAAAATGAAATCTAATACCTCTAATAATTTGAGATTTGAAGAACCTATATATTCCCTGAAACTGTATAATTCGCTAAATAAGCTCATCATTTCTTTACGCTTTTCTCCTACACCAAGAATATTTAACAAACGATACCCATTGCCTATTTCTCCAGTATTACCATCTCTGACTCTCTCCATATTCTCCATCTTCTTTGCGTATTTCTTCTGAATATTACAATCATTTCCTACGATATACTTGATCTTGTCAACTGCTTCTTTATTGCTTATAAGGAAACTCTTGATGCTGCGTTTCCAGAGATTTTCCTTACCTATGTTACGACTTAATCTCTTTTCAATGTGTTTGTATTTCTTGCTCTCTTTCAATGATCTACCAATGCGGGAAATATGAACGTCTCTTGTTTTTATCGCTCCAACTACAACATCCTTTAAAAACTTTACTTCTGGTAAACTCATCGAATTTCTTAATTTGTAAAAAAACCTATTGACTTTTTTGGAAATTTGTGTTTTATTTATAGTATTATTCAATTTGTTCCTCCTTTTGGTTTTATTATACCAAAAGGAGGTTCTTTTTTCAATACCTTTTCTCAAGAAAAATTCCACATAAACCTTTGTAAAATCTCCCTTTTAGAGTTTTGGCACAGAAATTTGGGGGGGTAGGCAAGAGTGGCTTGGTCTTGACATAATAAAAGAAATAGATAAAATTATCGCCAAAGGACTTAAGGAGGTTGTAATGTTTTTGCTTGCTGTTTTCGTAGGGGCAATTGCTATGGTAGTTCTCGGACATATTCCCGTTATCGGCTACATACTTGCGGGCTTTCTTGCGGGTATTATCGCTAAAGGTACAGGCAGAGGAGCCCTAGCCGGTTTTTTGAGCGGAACGATAGTTGGAGTACTTGCCACTTTGCTCTTTACAACCGTCGGTGGTGTATGGGGAGGAATATTAGGAGGACCTCCCGGCGCAGTTCTTGGCATAGTTGTTGGAGCCACCTCAGGCGCTACTATTATTATAGCTTCGCTCTATTTCGGAATACTCGGACTTATAGGCGGGGCAGTAGGCGGCGCCTTAAAAAGCTGATTTAATCTTTATTCCTCAAGAAGTGGATTTGTTTTACCCTCAATTTTATTGGACAACTCAGGTATATCGGTAACTTTCGAAGCGGAAGTAATAATATCAACCTTACAATCTTCCGGTTTCTATTCTCCACTACCCGAAGTAATAAGAAGCAAAACTTCATCAGGGTTTTCAACCCTTCCAAGGTATTCTTTGACAGGGTCTGGCAATCTATAGCTTTCAGTAGTATAAATAATAATCTGGGCATCCCAATCTTCTTGATTGATTTCGTTTAATTTGGATATATCTATTACACTGATATATACGTCTTCTCCTTTAAGCCTTGCAGTAATCGTATCTACCATGATATCCTTATATTTGCTTCCTTAAGAAGCAATTATAACTTTCTTGCTCATATCGACTGAACCTATTTCGAAAGATTCTGCAACCCCCTGACGATTAATCAGGAAATAAACCTCGGATGTAATTACGGCTAAAATAATCAGAGAACCAAGTACGATCAAAATCTTTTTTAATATTGCCATTTTCCCTCCTTCTTTTTAGTTCATATAATATCTTATCGCTCTTAAACTTGTCATGATTTTATAGTATTTGATTTCCATGTCAACCCCATTTTCCCCAAACACAAAATACACCCCAGTTAGTCAGTGGGTCGGTGGGTGTGTTGGTGCGTAAAAAACAGACTAACACACCTACGCATTAACGCATCTACTCATCAACGCACTAACCATTAAAAATACCTTGACTAAACAATAAAATAGCAGTACAATAATATTATCTTTATAAATCGCGTTAAAAAACAAAAAGGAGGTTTTAATGAACAAAAAATTTATCGTTGTCATTATATTTGTATTAACTTTTTTCATAACCGCAAACATATACGCGCAATCGAGAAATCTTAGAGCAGGTGAATTTTTGATAGACACGAATGTCGTGTATGTTCCGGCCGCGGGCGACCAGTCTGCTCCCTCTATTGCAAGTGATGACACAACCGCATTTATTGTCTGGTATGATAGGCGTAACGGAACCACGTATGATATCTACGGAGCTCGAGTCGACGAAGACGGCAGTCTTCTCGATCCCGCCGGTATCTTAATTGCACACTGCGGCAACGATGATCCTTACCCGGATATCGCTTTCGACGGCACAAATTACCTCGTCGTATGGCATTATAAGGAGACAACCGGACCATATGATATTTATGGCGCAAGAGTTTCTAAACAAGGAAACCTTCTTGATGTTGAGCCATTTATAATAAGTGACGCAACAAGCCATCAACAAAGTCCGGCAGTTGCATTTGATGGAACTAATTATCTTGTGGTCTGGTACGACAGCAGAAGTGGTTCATGCGATATATACGGTACGAGAGTTGCTCCAAACGGTAATGTACTAAATCCCGCAGGAATTGCCATCTCAACTGCCTCCAATTATCAATATTTCCCAGACGTATCTTTTGACAGCACAAACTACATGGTAGTATGGCAGGACCAGCGTAATGACACATTCGATATATATGCTTCACGTGTAGCCCAAAACGGCGTCGTACTCGACCCCGCGGGTATTCAAATTTCGGGAGCTGCCGATGACCAACAATACCCTTCCATTGACTTCGACGGGACTAATTATTTTGTTGTCTGGTATGATAATCGTACAGGCTCCGACTACGATATTTACGGTACACTCCTCAATACAAGTGGAACGGTTCTTAATCCTACAGGAATCGCAATATCAACCGCAGGAAATGATCAGTCCATGCCTTCCGTAAGTTTTGACGGCACAAACTATCTCGTGGCGTGGTATGACCATCGAGACGGCTCAAATTACGACATATTCGGAGCCAGGGTAAATCAATCAGGAGTAATACAGGAACCATCTGGTATTCCTATTTCTAATATTGATG
>Ga0307427_1001883_pt1 | contig 10377 bp, 13 predicted proteins | sample SalMarWE160190MG_FD_202162 | JGI IMG/M metagenome (GOLD analysis project Ga0307427, IMG submission 202162) | Salt marsh sediment microbial communities from the Plum Island Ecosystem LTER, Massachusetts, United States - WE1603-190 | ecosystem: Environmental > Aquatic > Marine > Intertidal zone >... | reverse complement strand
CCCCCTTTCACAAGGGCAAGCGTTCAGGTCAGAGCTTCGTTATTCAATTGTTAAAGTGAGTGTTTTCAGCTTCATTGTCCAACAAAAAGTCATAAGGTAAAATTTCAAGAACTAGCTATTATGTCGGCCTCCCCAGGGTGGTCAATGAATGAAACAGATTTTAAAATAGAAGCCTCTATTTAGGGAGACCGGCTGATCTTCAGTGTGGGATTATTTAATTTTGATATTGTATTGCTGACTTTAATCTAGTTCACATTTATTCTTCTTGACTTTTTCAAATATCCCAGATATATTTGTGACAACAAATCGATTTTTGAGGAAAAGGAAATGAAAGAAACTCGACAGGATAATTCAAGTACACGAATGATTCACGTCAGAATTCCGGAGGATTTGCATAGACTGCTTCGTGTCAGTGCCGCCGAAAATGATATTACCATGCAGAATTGGGTAGCTACGGCTATACGGAATGAGTTAGCCCGTCGAAGAGAAAAGGGGAATTTGAAAACCCACATCAGAAACACCAACAAAGAAATTGGAGTATGACTGTGATGAATTCAACTAAAGCATATAGACTTCGTTCTTAAGATTGTAAGAGATGGTTAAAAAAATAGGCGCTTATTTACGATTAGCAAAAGGTTTAGTCGACGGATACGATATACACGGAGAAATACCTTTAAATGCGGTTACTACGTTGATTGGAAGACCATCCAGGAGCGGGGCTCACGTTATTGGAACCAGCGATGTCAAAGTAAACGATGATTACGTATCCCGTGGGCATGTAAGCATCTTCTATAATCATGCTCTGAAACATTTTATGATACAGGAACGCGATGGTGGTACCACAAACGGTACCTTTGTTAATGAAGAAGCCATAAGCTCGGGGCAGCCACTTCAGTTGCAGGACGGAGATCTCATTCAGTTAGCAAAGATTGGCGGAAATTACCGGGTTGTTTTCAGATTTAGAGAATCAGAGGGAACGCTTGCTGGGTCCTTGGGGCGTGAAGAGTCATCGCCACCCAAAAGTATTAAGGTCGATTTGAGAGCAAGAAAGGTCTGGGTTGAAGGCCAAGAGATTTTTCTGCGCAAAAAGGAATTTGATTTGTTAGCTTATTTATATCAAAACCAAGGTAAGGTCTGTAGTAAGGACGAAATTGCTCAGGAGGTCTGGAAACAAGATGGTGGAATTGTAAGTCAGGAAACAATTGAGCAAAATATTAGCCGAATCAGGAAGGGTATTGAACTAGATCCCACCCAGCGTCAGTACATAAAGACAATACATGGTGGTTACAGAATGGACTTATGAGTCATTATGGAAGCGATATGTTAATAAAGATTCAACATTTTGTCAGCAATAAGTCAGGGAAACTTTTGGTATTTAGATTATTCTTGGATTATCGCAGATATACTGGAATAAGTTATGGAGTATAGATCTAAAGGAAGCATTGCTGTAAAACGACTGAAATATGATATCGGACAATGCTCTGATATTGGATTGGTACGTTCTTCCAATGAAGACAGCCTAATTTCTCTGAATATTGGACTTAATAAACCATATGATAAAAGAATTAGTCTTCATGCTGTAGCTGATGGACTTGGTGGATATGAGGGAGGCGATATTGCCAGTAAAATGGCTCTTCAGGTACTCACTGATGACATATCCAAGTTTATACTCTCAGCAGCATGGCAAAAAGAGTTAAGTAACCAGGAAACAATACTGCATGCCTTAACTACAGGAATAAAGGCTGCAAACAAAGAAGTCCTTTCCCTCGGCCAGACTTACCGCAACGGTATGGCCACCACTTTGATAGCGGCACTATTGATAAATGATACTGCTTATATTGCTAATGTAGGCGATAGCAGAGCCTATTGTCTAGAAGGAGAGCAGATACGTCAGATAACCGTCGACCATTCTTTAGTAGCAAGCTTGGTTTCATCTGGGGAAATTAACCCAGAAGAATTATATACTCACCCTCAACGCAACATCGTTACACGCTATTTAGGGTCATATATAGATATGGAGGTTGACCTTTTTATCGAAGTACTGAAACCGAATAAATCTCTTATCCTCTGCTCAGATGGCCTCTGGGAAATGGTAAGGGATGTCGATATAAAAAAAGTTGTACACCAGCAAACCACAGCTCAAGATGCTTGTGCACAATTGATAGATCTCGCTAAGCAAAACGGGGGTATAGATAACATATCAGTCATCATAGTGAAGGTAACAGGGTAGATCTAGAATGTGAGCTAATAGTGTGTCCGTAACTATAGAAGTGATTGGCGGTAACGAGGATGGTAAGATGTTTGAGTTTAGTAAGTTACCTGTTACTCTGGGCAGGCATCATGAAGATGATTTATATATATCTGATACAAGAATTTCTCGACACCACGCTAGAATATTACGAGATGGTCAAACGTATTTCCTAGAAGATGTAGGAAGAGAGGGAAAAGGAAGTACCAATGGCACTTACCTCAATAACACACGTATTGTTGGTAAAACGCTCCTCTCATCCGGGGATATTTTTCTTATTGGCAATGTTTGGCTCAGGTTCAGGGTGTTACAGTGAGCCAATGTGTATTCCCTAATAATTCTTTACCTGAGCTTGATTGGGGTGGAAAGAATGCTTTTTGAAGAGGGCATAGTTATTAATAATGTCTATGAGATAGATCTATTCCTTGGAGAAGGTGCTTTCGCTGAGGTCTATCGTGTAAAACATAAGTTTTTAGGGCGCCAAGCAATGAAGGTGTTTAAATCTCCTAATTTAGAATATAAGGAAGTAGAGCAAAGCCTCGCTGAAGCTTTATTATTGTCAAAAATCGGGCATCCAAATATTATAAGAGTATTTGATGCAGGTGTTATGGATACTAATGCGGGGCAGCGTGGTTATTTTACCATGGAATATATTCCTGGTGGGACTCTAGATTCATTCTGGGCTTCTTATAAAGATAGTTTTATCCCGATTGCAGAAACAGTTGATATCACCAGACAAATATGTATGGGATTAGCTGTTGCTCACAGTAAAACCCCCCCGATAATTCATCGCGATATCAAACCACAAAATATCCTCGTGGGCTATGATGTCGAAGGTTTTAGAATCAAGATTAGCGATTTTGGGCTTGCAAAAGTAGCTAATCCTCTAACTTTGCTAGCAAGTGCTAAAGGTACCCCCGCATTCAAACCTCCCGAATGCATGAAGAATATGGACTCTTGTGCCGGAGATGTTTGGGCTATAGGGGCAACATTATACCTTCTATTAACAGATCATCTACCCTTTCCAATTGAAAATAGAATGGATTTAACAACTAACAAGTGGTTGAAACACAAACTTGTTTCACCGGTGGAATTCAATCCTAGAGTAGATGATTTTCTTGAATCCATAGTACTTCGGTCTCTCAAGATCAAACCTGCCGAACGTTATCCAAATGCAATGGCAATGTTGGAAGACCTAATGCAATGGAAACCTCCTAAACCTGATAAGGCGAAAGCGGATAAAAGTAATTCGCATGGTAATAAAGATGCTATTAAGCGCAATTCTGATTCGAGAGCGGTGTATCCAAAGGAATTTGTAGAAGAGGCTATAAATATGTCTAAAGACGCGAGTAAGTTGATGGAGGCAGCAGATTTACTTGAGGAAGCAATAACCAGAAATTCAGACCTTCGTGAAAAATATGAGTACAGACTCAAGCTCTGGCGACGTGGAATTTCTATGTAGAAAAAGGGGGATTAATCAATGAGGAATTTGTGCTATGGCGAGAAATAGCTCTATAGAGTGGAACGAAACGTTACTCAAGATGGCTAAGCCAAATATCTACCGCATTAATGCCTTCCGAATACTGAATCTTCTAGTAACCGCATCCCCTAAAGAAATTTCCGCTCGCGCACGACAACTTGACCTTAAAGATAAATATGGAGTGAACGAACAGCAGATTATTGGGGACTTCTTCCTTAGCTCCGCGCAAGATAGCCATTCGAGGCGTGAAGCACAGCAAAGGTTGCTCGATCCTGAATTGAGATTCATCGATGAGTTCTTCTGGTTCTGGCCACTATCCCTCGATTCAAGCATAGATAGCGATGAAGCTCTTATAGCTATTAAAGAAGGGGAAATCTCTGCCGCTTTATCTATTTGGGAACGTCGTGAACTCGAAGGAAGCGAAGCTAACGTTTCTAAGCACAATCTAGCTGTCCTCTATCACGCTATGGCACTTGATATAGAACATACTGAATCAAAAGAGAATCAAGTTTCCGCTGAGAGAATTGAAGAGAAACGTGCATATTGGGAAAAGTCCTTCTCTAGATGGCATACATTACTCGATGATGAGGGTTTTTGGACTAGAGTGCGGCAACGAATTAGTTTATTAGATGATCCTCGCCTAACCTCTGGTACTGTCCACCGTATTAGAGAAGGATTGCCGGCGGCTTTACTATCAATTAATGCACAACTCGCGGTAGAAGCTGTAGAAATGAATGATACTTCTGACGCATTGTATCATCTGAAGTTAATACGAGAGTCTAGTTTCGATGATAAGATTATTGATGAAGCAATACACCGAGCAACGGTACCAATTCGAGATCGACTTAGGGCGATTTGTACACATGCTGGTGGCAAAACTGGTAGTGCCCCAGAACATGATGATACCCTGGCTGAGGAACTCATAAAGGATGCATCCCCATCATTACAGGCTCTTGATTTACTTTTACCTGAAGGGGATGATACTCGTGAATCAGCTCATGACGAAGTGGCCCTACAGATTAGATCATGTCTGCTTTCCTACTGCAATAAGACAGAGAACTGGCGTAATACACTGCGACTTTCCAAAGAAGCATCAGAGATTGCCGCCAGCTCTTCGGTGAGGCAAAAAATTCAAGAGGATATAACTGCTATTAATAATAATCTAAAATATTCTACCTGCTGGTTCTGCGGCATAACTCCTGCTAATGATAGTTCTGCCGTAAACGTGATGATGTACGGCAATGTGCAACGAGAAAGGGGATTCTTAGAGACCAAGGTGAGATATCAGAGGTTGCCTGTACCCGTGCCAAGATGCAAGAAATGTGAGTCCGCACATAAGCAGCGACACAATTTGGGGTGTGCTGGACCAATTGTGGGACTGATTCTCGCTATACTAATAGGTATTGCAGTGAGTAGCTTTCTTGCAGCAGCCATCGTTTTTGCTTTTTGCTGGCTTGTATTTTATTTAATCTCAGTAACGATTTCCCCCAAAGGAATCAGGCCTGAATCTTATAAGAATGAATTCAGTACAGTACGTGAGATGAAATCCCATGGATGGAATATAGGAGAAAAACCATCATAGGTTCTATTAGGTATAGATAATATGTTAGTTACGATTAGAGATAATATTAAACAATGGTTACTTTATCCCCAAGAGTTCCGGATAACCATTCCAAAAAGCTTGGCTCTCTCGGAATATTTGGAGGAGCGGCGCATAAGTCTGGAATCCCATGCAGCTAGCACGCTAACTACATCTGAAGACGAAGAGACATTACTTAGTATGGCGGTAGATGTGGGTACTTTGGTATGGAGAATTCAACGAAAGCTGTCCGATATCAGCGAGCTTCCTGCGAGTCTACGGCGAGTCTCTCGCGATTTGGAATCAACATGGGATGCCTTAGCTCAAAGTGGTGTCGAGATTAAAGACCACAATAACCAAGAGTATCATCCAGGCATGGCCTTAAGAGTAATAACGTCTCAGCCTGTTGCTAGCCTCAATCGGCAGCAGATTATCGAAACCCTCAAACCTACAATATACTATAAGGATAAAATTTTACAGATGGGGGAGGTTATTGTCGGAGTGCCTGAAAAGCCCGGAGCCTCAGGAATAACCGAAGATATAACCCCCGACGAAAGGGAGGAAACCTAATGGAACGATCAACAGTGGATTTTGGGATAGACCTTGGTACTACAAATAGTTGTATAGCAGTACTGGATGGGACCACAACCAGAATAATCAAGACAAACGAAAGGGCTGAATATACTCCGTCAGTCGTCTCATTCGATAAGAAGGGGCTAATGCGTGTTGGACAAAGGGCTAAAAACCAACAGACCAGTTCAGATGAAACAGAGTGGGCTGATGTCTGTCAAGAGTTTAAGTTAAGAATGGGACATCCAGGTTCTATACATACTTTTCAGGTTAATAATAAAGAGATGACGCCAGAAGAACTCTCCGCGGAAATCTTAAAAACCTTAAAAGGAGATGTTCAGCGTGAATTAAACGGAGAAAATATTACTGCTTCAGTTATCAGTGTTCCGGCAGCTTTTGAAAATCCACAATGTTCGGCTACAGACAAAGCTGCGAAGCTTGCCGGACTGTCCTTCAGCCCGTTAATTCAGGAACCCGTGGCTGCTGCGTTGGCCTATGGCTTTCAAACTAGAAGCGATCGGGTATTTTGGATGGTATACGATTTTGGCGGTGGTACTTTCGATGTTGCAATTATGCAAGTTCGAGATGAGCAGATTCAAGTTGTCAACCACGGTGGTGATAATCACCTGGGTGGTAAATTGATAGACTGGGATATAGTAAATCATATATTAATGCCAGCAGTTACCAAAGAGTTCAATCTGTCATCAAATGATAAAGTATGGGAAGCGGTAGTTCGTCTGTTAAAATATGAAGCTGAGCTGGCAAAGATCAGTCTTTCTGCATATGAAGAGACGGACCTAAATATTAGGCAGCTTTTTATCGATGATAAAGGGAAAAGCATTCCTTTCGAGTATGAGCTTAAGAGAAGCGATGTCGAAAGATATGCTGAGCCATATATTGAAAGATCAATTAACAAATGTAAGGCAGTACTTGAAGAAAAGAGACTCTCCTCATCTGATATTGAGAAGCTCATTATTGTTGGCGGCCCTACGCTGACACCACTTTTTCGAGAGATGTTAGCTAGTAAATTGGGTATTGCTTTAGAATTTCGAGAGGATCCCCTGACGGTCGTAGCCCGCGGCGCCGCGATATTTGCTGGAACGCAAATAATACCTAAAAACTCAAAGGTAAGCATCCCAATGTCTGCAGGACAATTTCAACTGGAAATCGACTACCAGCCTATTGGAGATGAAACAGAGCCCACGATTGGTGGCAGGGTAATCGCCAATGAGGGGCAGTCCTTACAGGGGTATACTATAGAATTCGTCGAGTCCAAGACAGCTTGGCGCTCCGGTAAGATTGAAGTTGGATTGAACGGAAGTTTTATTTCAGCAATCCACGCAGAGAGAAATTGCAGGAATGAATATTTAATTGAGTTGAGGGATAGCAAAGGGAACCTATATAAAACTGTACCAGACAGGTTTAATTATACCGTTGGCATTACGGTTTCTGCTCAACCAATAGTAAATAATATTGGTATCGCTCTTGCAGATAATCGGGTTTTGCCATTCTTTAAGAAGAATACACCTTTACCAGCAAAGCATCGGGAAACAAACATTCGTACAACAACGGCGGTAAAGAGCGGTGACTCGGGAACGCTCCTTCGAATTCCCGTTATTGAAGGGAACAATATACGTGCTGATAGGAATCATCCGATTGGTGATCTAGAGGTATACGGTAATGACATTCGGAGAGATGTTCCGATCGGAAGTGAAATTGAAGTAACACTCAGCATAGATGAGTCACGCATAATACGAATGAACGCTTATGTCCCAATTTTAGATGAAGAATTTGAAAGGGAGTTTGACTCTAAGTATCCGGAGACAAATAAGCATGATGTAGACAATGCAGTAGAAAAAGCCAAGAAACGACTAGAAGAAATACGTAGCAAGAATCAGGAAATAGGTTCTACGAGCGCAGACACATTACTCAAGCAGATTGAGGAGGAACATCTTGTTGATGAAATTGATTCCACGACCGATTTAGTCCAACAGCATAATGGAGAATCTCTAGACAGGCGACAGCGACGCCGTATTGAACTTGATGTGAAACTTGATGAAATTGAAGAGTTGATATCTTGGCCCGCCATGGTTACAGAGGCAGAAGCAGAGATTTCTGGAGGACGTGAAATCGTTGAAAAATATGGTGACCCCCAAGATAATAATGATTTTTCTCGACTTGAAGAAGATGTGAGAAAGGCCATAGCCTCAAAGAACCGTGATTCTCTCCAACAAAAAACGCGTAACCTCTCGCAACTGGTAATGCAGGTACTAATGAAACAACCGGGATTTTGGGTAGCACAGCTTGAGCGCCTTGAAGAGGAGTATAAAGGGAAAATGCGTGACCAAGCTGAGGCAGAACTTTACTTCGCACAAGGATACCAGGCTATAAATAACCAAGATTTCGAAGGACTCAAAGTAGCAGTCCGCCAACTTTATGGATTACTATCAGAAACGATGGCAGAAGAAGTACAAGGTTATAGAAGTACCGTTATGAAGCAGGGCTTTTAATCTTTACTTAGAGAGCTAATTTATGAACATGCAAAATCCTGAGTCACTTGGAATACGGTCTGAAGCATCATCGGATTCGCATGATAATCGATCTGGTATAGATTCAGATTTAATTAACGTATTACAACGTGCCGCTATATTGGCACGTAAAGGAAAACTTTCTCAAGCTGAGAGTATTCTTACTCCCTTGACTGAAAGTAAAATTCCGATATTAGAAGCGATGGACCTGCTAGCTAAAATATATGCTCAGCAAGGAAAAATCGATCAAGCTCAAGTTTTGTGGGTAAAGGCATTACAAATGGAGCCATCTAATTTACATTTTCTAGCGGCTCTCTGGTTATGCGCACAATATAAGAAACCTAGAATTCAGCAATTTATCTTACGGTATTCTGGCCTGGTAGTTGCCATTTGTATTTGGTGGTTGATCGTTATGTTTTCAGTTCTATATCTATATGCGTAAGGAATATCAACCAAACTTGGAGATAATAGAATGAACTGGTTTCAAAAACATATAAACTGGACATATATTTTCATCCTTCTATTGGCCACTCTTGCTCTATACTCAACATTCTTTATAACGTCATTGGGTGCACCAGCGGATGATGAGCTATATGGATTGCGGATCTACCTCGACAGTTCCTACTCGCAGGAGTGGGGAGACTTCAATGGCCCAGACTTGAATAACTTGTCATGGGGACCAGACAACAAAAACGGTGATGCTTGGGAGACAGCGACATTGGTAGCTTACTTGGAAAATTCCGGGCCTTATATTCTTGATGTGGATGTTAGTTCTACATCTGACTCTAAATTTGCTATAGCTGGGTGGTCAGTATCAAGTGATACGGTCACGCTTGGGCCAGGTGAGCGGACTCCTATCGATATCAGGGCGAGTCATAATATTTGGTTAGATGTAAACAATCCAATGTTCTATTTTAATGTAGTGCCAGAAGATACTGAGGCCAATTGGGAATGGATGCTATATATTGGCTATGCTATCGTCTTTGTGATTGCTGCTGGATGGGTCTTACATCAAAAAGGGAGAAGCTATGGCTGGCTCTTGTTGAGCCTGAGCGGAATAGGCGTTATTATCCTTCTATGTCTTGAGAATAGGAGGGTATCGTCGGAAGTAGATTTTATACTACCACCAAAGTAAAGTCATATCGTTGCAAAGAAAGGTTACTTCTCTCATAGACATCATTTAAGATTCAAGACATCGCATAGTCTTTTTACCAATGTAAAGTATCAATTGTTTAGAGAATATATCAGAGGTTGAAGTCATATGCCTAAGGAGGAAGATGACTTCTGGGCTAATCAAAAAGAGGGGCTACGATATTGCTCTAAACACAAGTGTATTATAGAAATAACATTGGATGTCAGCTTTGCTGGTTGGAAAAACATCCGGAGAAAACGTCTACTCAAAACGCAGGTAATTTCCCAGGAATGATTAATACAGTAACATTGAAAATTGACAATCCTCTAGTAATTCTGGATACAAGAGGACCGGAAATATTACAGGTAAAATAGGCTTTCAGAAAGAAAGGGAAACGGATAACAGGGTTACTATGAATAAATTGCCGAATTGGTTACTATCCCTTCTTTTTGTATTTGCCCTTTCTTTCTGTGGTTGGGGATTTAGTGTGCTCGTCGGGAGTTTTATTCCATTTTGGTTACTACTGGGTTTTTCTGTTATTTATGCCATTGAGAAATGGTTATTTTATTACACAAGGAAATATAAAATCGTCGGGAAGATATATAGAACCATCCTGAATCTCTCTGCGCTCTCATTATTAGGTCTTCTCATCTGGTCTTGTGTCTTATTGTTTACCCAACAATTTATGCAGAGTCCGCTTGTTGGCAGTTTAGTAGGATGAGGTGGACCCCATCATTAGGACAGGATAGGGGCAATATTAAGAGCGGGTCCCGCTATCCTCAAGGGGTCTGGTGTTAAGGATTCTACCACATCTCCATTGGTAGCTTCTACCGGGGTTGA
>Ga0307427_1001882_pt1 | contig 10386 bp, 8 predicted proteins | sample SalMarWE160190MG_FD_202162 | JGI IMG/M metagenome (GOLD analysis project Ga0307427, IMG submission 202162) | Salt marsh sediment microbial communities from the Plum Island Ecosystem LTER, Massachusetts, United States - WE1603-190 | ecosystem: Environmental > Aquatic > Marine > Intertidal zone >... | reverse complement strand
ATCTCTACGAATCCTACTTCTGCGGGTATTCCAAGGGGGATCGACTGTATGTTTACGCTGATTGAGTAAACGATTGCTATCAAGAGAAAGTCGACATGTTGTCCCAGCGAAACGAATACTAGATAAGATAAGAGTATGCTGAGGAACCAAGACACTAAGGCAAAAAATACGGGTGGAACCAAGCTTTTCGGATTCTTTAGCAAAATTCCTATGGAGCCATGAAAGGTACTTAGCGCCTTTGTTGCTTTTGTTCGCATGCTGCTTAGTTTCAAGCGTCCCCTAGTGACGAATGACAAAAACCTTAGCACCGCGTCGATTATTCGCTGCGTCAATGTTTCTTTTAGTATGCAGAGAAATATGAAAAACAGCGTGATGCCTGTGCCGATAATTATCAGTAAAATCAGACCCAAAACGAAGGCTGGAAGCTCATATTGAAGAGTATACAGAGCAATGGAGCTGAAGATCAGGCTGCCTAACGATATTATGATTGCTAGAATCCTGTGGCTAACAACCGACGCCACGACTTTCCCTGCGTTTTCACCTGATTCCTTAGTCATGAGGTAAACTTTGGATGCGTCTCCACTGATAGACTCAGCCGGCACCAAAATATCAACAAAGATTCCTATCCACGTGAACAGAAACGTTTTTCGAAAAGGAACTTTAACTGAGAGCGGACGCAAAAAATATTGCCAAGCCAAAGAAGCAAAAACCATATCCGAGAAGAGAGCCACAATTGCAAGACCATAATAGAAAAGGTCAACGGTTTGTATGATGACGATTGTTTTGGGCATATCTCCGAATAAGTAGAGGTAGGCAACAAAGATTAAAATGCCTGCCAGCAGAAAAGGAACCGTTCTCTTTAGTGAAAACCCCTTTTCAGTAACCATCAGCTTCCTCGTCCATCGTGAATACGAGCAAATAGAAGCTTCTGCATATTATCTTTTACCCGTTTTCCATCAATCAGGAGAACATGGTCTAAACTCTAAACTTCCAGTCTGCAGAAAAGACAAACATCAGTAACCGTATGCTATATTCTTAGAATTCTGGTTTTGTTTTTCCCAGTTTCTTGTCTAAGCATGCTTTGATGAAGCCGTAATATTCTGGTTCTGGTTTAGTGGGTCTGCTCTTGAATTCGCCGTGGAACTGGGAGGCAAAGAAAAAGAATCTGCTGGGAAGTTCCAGAATCTCCTTTCTTCTGCCGTCGGGACTGTTTCCTGAAAAAACCACTCCGTTTTTCTCTAAGATATCCCAATAGTCTGGATTGACTTCCCATCGGTGACGGTGACGCTCAAAAATCTTTTCAACCCCGTAAAGTGTGTACGCCATCGTGCCTTTATGTACCCAAACTTCGTGGGCGCCTAAACGCATAGTGCCTCCTTTATTGTTCACGTTCCTCTGTTCAGGCATCAAATCAATCACAGGATGAGGCGTGTCTGGATTTATTTCAGTGCTGTTTGCTCCATCCAATCCACAAACGCTGCGGGCGAACTCAACAACTGCCAACTGAAATCCGTAGCAGATCCCCAGAAAAGGAACGTTATTTTCGCGGGCAAAATGAATACCGTTAATTTTTCCCTCGGTTCCCCGGGGACCAAAACCGTAAGGAATAAAGACTCCGTCATGCCCCTCAAGAAGCTTCAACCCGTCTGGGTTATTTTCTAGGTTCTCTGCTTCAATGTAGTTTATTAGAACGTTTGTCTGGCAGGCGGCGCCGGCGTGTCTGAAAGCTTCATTCATGCTCACATAACTGTCAACTAAGCCCGCGTATTTGCCGATCAACGCTACCTTAACTTCATGCTTGGGGTTTTCAAAGGAATCTACAAATTTTTTCCATTCGCTCCACTCGGGAGTCTTTTTTGGTAGACCCAATCGTCTGCAAACGTAATCGCCCATGCCTTGTTTATCTAAGATTAGGGGAACTTTGTAGATGGATGGAACGTTATAGGAGCAGAAAACCGCTTCTTCAGGGATGGTGCCAAACAGCGCTACTTTCCTAAGGACCTCTTTGTCAATCATCTTTCTGCATCTGGCCACGATTGTGTCTGGCTGGATACCTATTCGCCGCAGTTCGTTTACGCTGTGCTGAAGGGGCTTGGTTTTCATTTCACCCGTGACATCCAAGATCGGAACAAGGGCAAGGTGAACATAGAGGATATTGTCGAAGCCATCCTCTAGGCGCATCTGACGGATCGCCTCTAGGAAAGGCAGCCCTTCTATGTCTCCGACTGTTCCCCCCAGCTCTGTGAGGACAATGGCGCCCTTTGATTGTTCTGCAACCATGCGGATGCGTCGTTTAATCTCGTTTGTGATGTGAGGAATAATCTGGACACATCTGCCCAGAAAATCGCCCCGCCGTTCCCCGTTGATAACTGTTTGATATATCTGTCCGGTTGTTATGTTGTTTTCTTTTGGCAGGTTAATGTTCAGAAATCTTTCGTACCCGCCAAGGTCGAGGTCGGTTTCGCCGCCGTCCTCTGTGACGAAGACCTCCCCGTGGATGTAGGGGTTCATGGTTCCAGCGTCAACGTTCACGTAAGGATCAACTTTTATGACTGTAACCTCAAAGCCTCGAACCTGAAGCATTTTACCTATGGAAGAGGTAACGATTCCTTTACCAACAGAGGAGAGAACCCCACCAGTTACAAAAACATACTTAACCATCAGAATGACCTTCATGACAACAAAACCCTAAACTATGTTTGCCGTTAAAAATTCTTTCTACAAGATAACGTCTCTGTACAATTAATTACGATGTTAGCCATTGAAGTTTGCCTATTCTTTGCTTCGCTTTAATGTAGCTAAAGCTAGTTCGCCAGCTTCTTTCATGGTTCTGCCCAGAGAAACAAAACCATGATTTTTTAGTACAATCAGCTTGTTGTTTCCCAGAACCTTCAGGGCTTCCTTTGCCAATTCTATTGTGCCGGGTTCATATTCCCTTTCTGTTACAGGAAATCCCAGTTTCTCAGCATTCATTATGATTGCGTCATTGTGTCCATGAAATATCGCATTCACTTCTTTACGTGTTTTGTAGATTAGATAATGCATTACCGCTTCTGAGGAGGGCTGCCTCCTTCCCTTAACATGAACGGTGTTGTTCTGTTCATCGTAATTTTTCACGTAAACAAAACAATCGTTACCTAGGTTTTCTTTGCTTTTCAGCCCAGACGCTGTTATTACGAATCCTGCTTCTGATCTGAAGCTCAAGTTGCCTGTGTAATTTCCCTCAATCTCCGGAGTTAAACCGTTTCTCTGGAATCTTTCACTCCATTCTTTCAGCTCATCAATTCTGGCATCTCTGGGAACTTCATCAGAAACAAAAATGATGTTGAATCTAATTTTTCCTTCTTTCATTTAATCACATAGTCTCAGTTCATTGGATTGAGCCTTTTCTGATGTCTCCTAAATCCTGTTCGGCTCAATTATTACTTTCAATGATTTTCCTGCTTCTGCCACCAGCCTGAAGCCTTCAGCAGCCTCTCGGATGCTTAATCTGTGAGTGATCATGTCTGCAACGTTTACTTGTTTTTGCGCTAGAATCTGCAGGGATTCCTCAAGGTCTCTTGGAGCTGCTCCATAGGAGGTTCGTATGGTTGTTTCGTTTCTCCAGAATTGGGTTATGGGTATCGGAATTTTGGTTGTGGGGTCTGGAACCGCAAAAAAGAGGATTGTTCCTCCCCTGTCTACGCATTCTAAGGCGGTTAATGCTGCTTTCTCTGCGCCTGTGCACACTATTACCTTGTCTGCTGCTCTTCCATCGTTGAGTTCTTTCAGTTCCTGCGGCAAGTCTCCCTTAGCATCTATTACGTGATCTGCCCCAAACTTTTCAGCCAGTTTTAGACGATGCGGGTTTATGTCGGCTGCAACTATTTTCTGTGCTTTCTTCCGTTTTGCTAGCTGTATGTGGAGTATTCCTGCCATTCCGCTCCCGATTATCAGGATGGTTTCGTCTTTGTGGATGTTCGCTAGCCTTTGACCTCGGACTGCACATGCTAATGGTTCAATGAAGGTTCCTTCTTCATAGGACATGTTTGGCGTCAGCTTGTAAACTCCGGTTTCCACGTTTATTTTTGGCACGCGTATGTATTGGGAGAAGCCTCCGGGATAGTAGTTTGTCGTATGAAGGGTTTCGCAGGCTGTATGCGAATCCTTTAGGCAGTAGCGGCATTTGTTGCATGGCACGTGATGTGAGACGAAGACGCGGTCTCCAACCTTGTATTTTGTTACTTTTTCTCCCGCTTCATCTATGATTCCTGTGGCTTCATGCCCCAAGACTCTCGGAGCCTTCGGAAGCCTGTACCATTCCACCACGTCGGTTCCGCATATTCCGCTTGCCATGACTTTCAGCAGTATTTCGTCAGAGCCAATCTCAGGTTTAGGTAAGTCTTCAATTCGTATGTCTTTGTTGTTGTGGTAGACTGCTACAAGCATTGGTTCACCAAAAATTCTGGAATAGGATTATGTCTTTCCAGTTTTTACTTGTTCGAATAGGTCTTGTGTCTCTTTGGGCGTGAGGTTTTCGTGGATTAGTCCGCGTATAGCCCGTATCATAGCCACCGGATATTGGTGCTGCCATATGTTTCTGCCAAGGTTCACGCCTATGGCTCCCTTCTGTAATCCGTCGTAAACAAATTCGAACACTTCTAATTCAGTGTCCACTTTGGGTCCGCCTGCGATTACCACAGGAACGGGACAGCCGTCAACAATCTTCTCGAAGTCTTCTTCGCAGTAATATGTCTTCACCACCCGGGCGCCTAGTTCAGCCGCTATTCTGGAGCACAGTGCTAGGTATCGGGCGGTGCGCTTTTCAAGTTCTCTGCCTACTGCGGTTACTGCCATAACGGGTATGCCGTAGTCTTCGCATTGGTCAACGAGCCGTGCGAAGTTGATTAAGGTTTGGTGTTCATGTTTGCTTCCCACATACACGGACATGGAGACGGCGCTGGCGTTGAGGCGAAGGATTTCTGTGATCGAGGTTATCTGTCCTTCGTTGGAGAGGTCTTCTCCTACTACGCTGTTGCCTCCTGAAACCCTGAGAATTACGGGTTTTTTGATTGCTGGGTCTACGCAGTTTCTGAGTACGCCTCGGGTCATCATTATGGCGTCTGCGTATGGAATCAGCGGTTTTATTGTTTCTCCGGGTTTCTCCAGTTTACGGGTTGGACCCTGAAAGTATCCGTGGTCAACGGGCAGAAAGAGGGCTCTTCCATCTTTCTGTATGAGCCTGTTTAATCTGTTTTGGATTCCCCAATCCATCATATTTTCCTCACTCATCCTTTGGTCTTACAATTAAATAGCCTTTTTCTATGAGCCAATGATGAAACTGGTAGGTAGTGTATCTGCAGTTTGTTTTGCATGTTTTTCTGATTTGTTCATATTCTTCTGAGCCTGATGGGAGCTTGTTTAGTTCAACCTGCACCGGACATTCCACGTCATTGCAGAATTCTCTACGCTTATAATCAATGAAGCCTTCTATGCTCAAATCATTCCCTCTCGAATAGTGTTCTCATTTTCGAGTATTTGACCTAACTTTTAAGATTAACCCGTCCTTTGAACATGCTTCCCAATCTGGTTTGGCACATAAACACTCACTTTCAGCATTCAAAGATTACATAAAAAAACTGGATGAATTCGGGAGGCAATACCTAACCGAAATGCAAATACAAAATGGACAAACAGGCAATAGAAATCGTTCATATTAGGAGACTAATAATACTTCATTGTTGAAAACTAGCTTTTTTCTGAAAAACCAAGAAAGAATATGATGTGCTTTTTGATGGCTATTTCAAAGAGTAAAAGTCAAGGTTTAATAAGTGAAAATATATCTGATTCAGGTAACTTGTATAATTTCGCTGTGAAGTGATGAATGGTGTATGATGCGATAATTCTTGGTTCTGGACCCGCTGGTTTGACAGCCTCTATTTACACGAGCAGGGCTGGATTGAAGACTCTTGTTGTCGCCGGAACATTGTGGGGCGGTCAACTCATGCTTACACAAGAAGTAGAGAATTTTCCGGGATTTGAAAACGGAATCCTTGGACCCAAACTCATGGAGAAGATGCAGAAGCAGGCTGAACGCTGCGGCGCAGAACTGATCTTCGAACACGCCACCTCTGCAGACCTCAAATCCAAACCCTTCAAGGTGACTGCAGGAAACACGGTTTACGAAGCAAAGACAGTCATCATAGCCACTGGAGCATCAGCTAAATGGTTGGGATTAGAAAGCGAAACACGGTTGAGGGGCAGGGGCGTTTCAGTGTGTGCCACGTGTGATGCGCCCTTTTTCAGGAACAAAAAAGTTGTGGTTGTTGGGGGAAGTGACACAGCCATGGAAGAGGCTTTTGTGCTCTCCAAAGTTGCGAGTGAAGTCAAAGTTATCCACAGACGGGACAAGCTGAGGGCTTGCAAGTTCCTTCAAGAAAAGGCTTTCGAGAACCCGAAGATAACGTTTGTCTGGAACAGCACAGTTCAAGAGATTCTGGGCAAGGACCACGTGGAAGGAGTTAAGCTTAGAAACGTTGTTTCCGGCGAAGAATCAGTTCTGGAGTGCAACGCTGTTTTCATAGCCATCGGTCACACACCCAACACGGACATCTTCAAAGACCAAATAGAACTGGACCAAACAGGTTACATAGCAGCCAGAGAAGAAACACGAACCAACATAAACGGAGTTTTCGTTGCAGGCGATGTAGCAGATCACCGTTACCGCCAAGCTATCGCAGCCGCTGGTTCTGGATGCAAAGCTGCCCTGGACGCAGAAAAATATCTGATAGGGACCTGAGAAACAGTTCACATCATCGGTCTCAACAGGTTATTGAAAAAAAGAAGATGACACAGTCAAGACTAACAAAGCTTTTACATGGGATAAACCCATAAACAGGGTTGAACACTTCTCCAAAAAAATCGGGTAGCGGAGAAACGGGGAAAGAATCAGCCATGAGCGTACAATCCTACTCCAAAAAGCTGGGAATCGTCGGCAAACCAAACACCGGCAAATCCACATTCTTCTCGGCTGCAACCCTAATTCCAGTCGACATCGGAAACTACCCCTTCACCACCATCAAACCCAACCGAGGAATAGGATACCTAAGAACCCCATGCGTCCACACAGAATTCAACATCGAAGACAACCCAAAAAACTCCCTATGCCTAAACGGAATCAGACTAGTCCCAGTCGAGCTGATTGACGTAGCAGGACTTGTACCCGGAGCATGGAAAGGACGAGGACTAGGAAACCAATTCTTAGACGAAATCAGAAAAGCAGACGCCCTCCTCCACGTAGTCGACGCTTCAGGCTCAACAGACTGCGAAGGAAGAATCTGCAAAAAAGGGTCACACGACCCCCTAGAAGACGTAAAATTTCTTGAAAATGAAATAACCATGTGGATGAACCAGATACTGAAAAAAGACTGGCCCAAAATGGCTAGAACCGCCGAATCAGGCAAAGAAGACCTGACTTCTCTTCTTGAATCCCAATTAAGCGGCTTAGCCATCAAAAGATACCACATAATTGAAAGCCTAAGAAAAACCGACCTCAACATGGATAAACCGGAACACTGGACCAACGACGACATCATAAAATTTTTGGACATTCTACGAAACGTTTCCAAGCCAACACTGATTGCAGCCAACAAAATTGACCTTCCAACAGCAGAAGAGAATGTTGAACGCCTAAAAGAAAGCGGATACAACGTCGTGCCCTGCAGCGCAGAAGCAGAACTGGCTCTCAGAAGAGCAGGAGAAAAAGGCTTAATCGACTACACGCCTGGAGACTGCAAGTTAACCACAAAAAACGCTGAAAAACTCACCGCCGCCCAGAAAAAAGCATTAGAGGCTATTCAGGAACAGATCCTGTACAAGTTTGGCTCTACTGGCGTCCAAGAAGCAATCAACACAGCCTTCCTTGAGCTCCTGCAGATGGTTGCCGTTTACCCCGTGGAAGACATTGAACATCTCAGCGACCACAAAGGCAGAGTGCTTCCAGACGTTTACCTTGTACCCTACGGAACAACTGCACGACAACTCGCCTACATTATACACACAGAACTGGGAGACAGCTTCATCCACGCAATCGACGTTCGCGGAAAAAACAGAATCGGAGAAGACTATGTGCTGAAGGACAGGGACGTAATTTCGATAGTCAGCGCCAAGAAAAGAGGATAATCAACAACTTTTACGTGCCAAAACGGCGCTTCCGTCTCTGGTACGTTCTAACCGCACGCAGAAGGTCTATGTGTCTGAAGTCTGGCCAGTTTACGTCCACAAAACAGAGCTCGCTGTAAGCGGACTGCCACGAGAGGAACCCGCTGAGTCTCTCTTCTCCGGAGGTTCGTATGATAAGGTCAGCGTCTTGCCTTGGCATATGAGCTGTGTACAGATATTTCTCAAAAAGCTTCTCGTTTATCTTCTCGATTTTCAGTTCACCGTTTTTCACTTTATTAGCTATCTTCTTTGTTGCGTCAACGATTTCTGCCCTTCCACCATAAGCCAGAGCCACATTCAAGAATCGGTCATTATACATTTTTGTTGCTTCTTCTACGCGCTGGATCAGCTCTTGAGTCGATTTAGGTAAGAGGTCTAGACGACCTATGGCTTTAACTCGGATTTTGTTTTCGTGAATCCTATCATTCTCAAGGATCGAACGCAGTTTTTCCTCAATCAACTTCATAATCTCCTCCACTTCTTTCTGGGGACGACTAAAGTTTTCGGTTGAAAAAGCGTATAGGGTAATGAATTTTACATCCAGTTCTATGCACCAATCCATCAGATCATCGATCTTGTTGGCGCCATGGCGATGACCGATCCAAGGTATCAATGCTTTATGGAAAGCCCATCTCCGGTTTCCGTCAAGGATGATTGCCACATGTTCCGGTTTTTTTCCCTCTTTAACTTGGAACCACAGCCACTTCTCGTATAATTTGTAGATTCCCAACAGAGAGAGAAAACCTTCAAGCATATTTTTTACCACAGAGAGTTAAATAATTCCATCATTACAATTCTGCCCATTTGTTTAGATTTTTCCAATTCGTTATGAATGCTGGAAGTATATAGACAGGATTTTTAGATAATAAATTTTTCAATTTTCTGCAACTCGTTGTATGTGCACAGAATATAAACAAACATATATACGTTTTAAGGCATCCAACTGATTGTCACGTCAGCTTTCCTCAAAGTCCTCTATTATCTCTTTTGTTTCTTTGAAGAAGCTACTGTATCTTCTACGCAACAATAACACGGTTAAGACCGTGGATACTATCACCGGTAGACCCCCAACAATGGCGTAAACCAATGTGTTGTAATCCAACTCTGGGTCGATAAGAATCCGTGAAGCCTGAACAAACATAACCGAAGACCAGGCGACCCCAACCACTATGACAATGGTACGCCACAACCGGAAGTCCCGCTCAAAGAACCAGCGAACAGCCCTACCTGAAAGTATAACACATATGCCGATAGCTATGAGATATGTTGATCCATAAAGAAACTCTCCGATAAGTCTCGGAACCTGTGCAAAGGGGTCAGCCGTCGTAGTAGCCACATTTGCCACTGCAGTTCCTCCCAGATATCCGCCAACAAGAATCAGCAAGATTCCTGCAATCGCTGAAAAGCCTGCTATCTGCACAGTGAAGGGAGGAGGGGAGTATTCTCTTATCCATTTGATAAAGTTTTTAGCTGTTTTGTCGAGTCTGAATCCTCTCAGAACAAGGAATGCGCCCACGATTACGCCGAGGGCTGGTATGGCAAACTTTAATCCGCCAGGGATAAATGCTAGGACACCTAAAACGACGAGGAGAACTCCTGGGAGACCTAGAATCATTCGGGAATAGCGGGGGTTCTCTACAAGAACTTTCATGTATCGAGAAAAGAGGGCGGCTGATTCTTCGATGGATTTGCTGTGCTGTATCACAATTCTTCGAACAGAAGTAACCGGCACTCTTGACTCAATCAACGGCAACACCATCTCGTCTGTGTAACCGTCGGTAACTAGGATAACATCTGTAGCCGGAAACTTGCTTAGAACTTCGGTTAGTTCAGCTACGAGTTGCCTGTCAGCCTCCACTCCTTCCAAATCGGAGCCTGCTATGGTTGCAACCTCACACTCTTCTTTTCCCTTAGCACCCTTCTTCAGGTTGTCGTAGATTCGGACAGCCTCAAACATGGCATTGGCGTCAGCTTCCTCAGGGTCTCGGAGGGCTAGACTCGCAGCAGCATTCACGTTCTCTTTTCTTCCAAGGACAGGCGTGTTTATTCCCGCTTTCATGCCGAGATCGTCGTCCCTGTCGACACATAAAACAAGAATGCGTTCCGCCTTGGCTGCTGTCGGCATATTTGCTCTCCTATATTATTCTTTTATTTGGAGGCACACTTTAATCTTGTCTTTATTTTTTC
>Ga0307427_1001881_pt1 | contig 10390 bp, 6 predicted proteins | sample SalMarWE160190MG_FD_202162 | JGI IMG/M metagenome (GOLD analysis project Ga0307427, IMG submission 202162) | Salt marsh sediment microbial communities from the Plum Island Ecosystem LTER, Massachusetts, United States - WE1603-190 | ecosystem: Environmental > Aquatic > Marine > Intertidal zone >... | reverse complement strand
GCTTCTACCCCGGCTACGGCATCGAAAACGACCACTCCGCCGTCGAGCACTCTGAGGCTGCGCTCTACCTCGGCGGTGAAGTCCACGTGCCCCGGCGTGTCAATGATATTTATGCGGTGTTCCTGCCAGTAGCAGGTAGTGGCCGCCGCGGTAATAGTAATGCCCCGGCGTCTCTCCTCCTCCATCCAGTCCATCACGGCCGTGCCTTCATCTACCTCGCCTATTTTGTAGGTGCGGCCGGTATGATAGAGTATCCTTTCGGTGACGGTGGTTTTACCGGCATCTATATGGGCGATAATGGCAATATTACGTATTCGTTCTAAAGGGAAATTCCTGGGCACAGTCCTCTCCTCACCATCGGTAGTGGGCGAAGGCTCGATTAGCCTCGGCCATCTTGTGGGTGTCCTCACGCTTCTTTATGGTTACTCCTTGCCCATGGGCGGCATCGCTGAGCTCAGCAGCCAGCTTTTCCGCCATGGATTTGCCGCCTCTGGCTCGGGCTGATGCTACCAACCAGCGTAGCGCCAGAGATAGCCCGCGGTCAGGGCGGACCTCTATGGGTACCTGGTAGGTGGCACCACCCACCCGCCGCGGTTTGACCTCAAGCTGGGGAGTGGCATTTTTTATCGCTTGCTCTAAAACATTGACCGGCTCTTTGGCTCCCCCCTGCCCCATGATATCAATGGCACCGTAGACTATCTTCTCTGCCGTGCTCTTCTTGCCCATCATCATCACCTTGTTGATTAACCGGGCTACGGTTTCATTGCTATATTTGGCATCGGGGAAAATTGTTCTTTTGGTAGCTCGAGCCCGCCTTGGCATTTATGTCTCCTGTGCTTCGGTAGCTCCAGCAGGAGCGGCAGTCGGGACTGCCGCGTGGGCTACCTTCTTGCTTCCGTATTTACTGCGGCTTTGACGCCGGTTGGCTACGCCGCTGGCATCGAGGGCACCGCGGATGATGTGATAGCGAACGCCGGGGAGGTCCTTGACCCGCCCGCCTCTGATTAAGACCACCGAGTGCTCTTGAAGCTCATGCCCCTCGCCGGGGATGTAAGCGGTTACCTCTATTTGATTGGTCAGCCGCACCCTGGCTATTTTGCGCAGTGCTGAGTTGGGCTTTTTGGGGGTGGTGGTCTTTACCTGAACACAGACCCCCCTCTTCTGGGGAGAGCCTTTCCCCTGCGCCATCCTGTTTTTGAGCGCATTGTAACTCAGGCGCAAAGCCGGAGCTTTGGTCTTTTTGACCAGCCGTTTGCGTCCTTTGCGGACCAACTGATTTACTGTTGGCACTCTCTTTACTCCTTGCCGCACAATTATAATGGATGAGCCGTAACTCATCCATTGAAACCGAAGATTGAACTTAAAGCCCAATCTAGCGGCTGTAAGCCGGATTACCTAGCGACAACGTGTTGTAATATTACCACAGCTCTTTGCGGCTGTCAACAAGTGTGCTAACGATGGATAAAATAGGGCTAAAATAGGGCTAAAGTACGCTTGACAAAGTAAAAACGGTATGATAACATTTCACTGCCTATGAGTATAGTGGAGACATAATTAGAACGATTGGTGATGTGAGCCAAGCGCGGCTTGGTGGTAAATCACCAAGCCGCCTTATTATGTCTATGCACATTAACAACTGAATATCCGTGGACTAGTATCAAATCTGAAGCAGGTCAAGCGGGAAGAGGCACATGGTGGATGCCTTGGCATCAAGGGCCGATGAAGGGCGTGGCAAGGCTGCGAAAAGCCTCGGTGAGCTGTCGAGCAAGCCTAGCCGGGGATTCCCGAATGGGGCAACCCGCTCAGGTAAAACCTGAGCACCCCCAGCTGAACACATAGGCTGGGTGGAGGTAAGCGGGGGAAGTGAAACATCTCAGTACCCCGAGGAAAGGATAGTTATTCCCTGAGTAGTGGCGAACGAAAGGGGAAGAGCCTAAACCTGGTAAACCTAACGGCGTTAGGGCCTGTGTTTACCGGGGGTTGTAAGGCAGACATGACCGAACCTGACATAGGTCTGGGAGTTACAAACCGAACCCTAGTTGAAGGTCTCTGGAAAGAGCTACCGCAGAGGGTGAGAGTCCCGTAAGCGAAAGGGGGAGGCTCCTTGTCTGTTCTTGAGTACCACGGGACACGAGGAATCTTGTGGGAATCTGCCCTGACCACAGGGCAAGGCTAAATACCCTTGATGACCGATAGTGAACAAGTACCGTGAGGGAAAGGTGAAAAGACCCCCGGGAGGGGAGTGAAATAGAATCTGAAACCGTGTGCTAACAAGCAGTCAGAGGGGGAGTAATCCCCTGATGGCGTGCCTATTGAAGAATGAGCCGGTGAGTTAATCTATGTGGCAGGTTAAGTAACTTGCGTTACGTAGCCGTAGCGAAAGCGAGTCTTAATAGGGCGATTTAAGTCGCATGGATTAGACCCGAAGCCGAGTGAGCTACCCATGGCCAGGGTGAAGCTTCGATAAAATCGGAGTGGAGGCCCGAACTGGTCAGTGATGCAAAACTGTCAGATGAGCTGTGGGTAGAGGTGAAATGCCAATCGAACTCGGTGATAGCTGGTTCTCCCCGAAATGCATTGAGGTGCAGCCTCAGGTTTAGTTAATGGAGGTAGGGCTCTGGATGGACTAGGGGGAAAGTATCTTACCAACTCCAACCAAACCACGAATGCCATTAACCTAAAGCCTGGGAGTGAGACTGCGGGGGATAAGCTCCGTAGTCGAGAGGGAAACAGCCCAGACCATCAGCTAAGGTCCCTAAGAGCGAGCTAAGTGGTAAAGGAAGTAGGATTGCACAGACATCCAGGAGGTTGGCTTAGAAGCAGCCACCCTTTAAAGAATGCGTAACAGCTCACTGGTTGAGTGGTGCTGCGCCGACAATTCAACGGGGCTTAAGTTCGCCACCGAAGCTATGGATTCCAGCTTGCTGGAATGGTAGGGGAGCGTTCCCTGGGCAGTGAAGCTGTTATGTGAGTAATGGTGGAGCGCAGGGAAGTGAGAATGCCGGCATGAGTAGCGTAAGGTGTGTGAGAAACACATCCACCGAAAACCTGAGGTTTCCTACGGAAGGTTAATCCGCGTAGGGTTAGTCGGGCCTAAGCCGAGGCCGAAAGGCGTAGGCGATGGACAACGGGTCAATATTCCCGTACCGCCCCTGTGGAGGTAAAGGGGGGACACGGTAGGGTAAGCCAAGCGTGCCTAATGGACATGGTGCGTTCCTCACTGTAGGTGATGCCGGGGCAGGCAAATCCACCCCGGATTTTAGCTGAGGGTGGGGTAAAGTTAAGGGGAGACCCAAGGCGATTTGGCAAAGTCCCATGCCGTCAAGAAAAGCCTCGTTGCCTTTGAAGCAGGAGCGCCCGTACCGCAAACCGACTCTGGTAGGAAGGGATAATAGTCCCAAGGTGATCGAGAGAACCCTCGTTAAGGAACTCGGCAATCTAACCCCGTAACTTAGGGAGAAGGGGTGCCCTTGAACAAAGGGTGACACAAAATTGGCCCGGGCGACTGTTTAACAAAAACATAGGTCTCTGCAAAAGCGAAAGCTGAAGTATAGGGGCTGATACCTGCCCAGTGCTGGAAGGTTAAGGAGAGGTGTTAGGAGTAATCCGAAGCAGCGAACTGAAGCCCCAGTGAACGGCGGCCGTAACTATAACGGTCCTAAGGTAGCGAAATCCCTTGTCGGGTAAGTTCCGACCTGCACGAAAGGTGTAACGACCTGGGCGCTGTCTCAACGAGGGACTCGGCGAAATTGAAATACCCGTGAAGATGCGGGTTACCCGCGACTGGACAAAAAGACCCCGTGGAGCTTTACTACAACTTGGCACTGGGTCTGGGCTTATCATGTGTAGGATAGGTGGGAGGCTTTGAAGCCGGGGCGCTAGCCTCGGTGGAGCCAACGTTGAAATACCACTCTTGGTGAGTTTAGCCTCTAACCCCAGATCAAGCTGGGGGACAGTGTCTGGCGGGTAGTTTGACTGGGGCGGTCGCCTCCTAAAAGGTAACGGAGGCGCCCAAAGGTCCCCTCAGGGTGGATGGAAATCACCCATAGAGTGCATTGGCATAAGGGGGCTTGACTGTGAGACCTACAAGTCGAGCAGAGACGAAAGTCGGGCAAAGTGATCCCACGGTTCCGAGTGGAAGGGCCGTGGCTTAACGGATAAAAGCTACCCCGGGGATAACAGGCTTATCTTGCCCAAGAGTTCACATCGACGGCAAGGTTTGGCACCTCGATGTCGGCTCATCGCATCCTGGGGCTGAAGCAGGTCCCAAGGGTCCGGCTGTTCGCCGGTTAAAGCGGTACGCGAGCTGGGTTCAGACCGTCGTGAGACAGGTCGGTCTCTATCCGTCGTGGGCGTCCGGAGATTTGAGGGGGGCTCTCTCTAGTACGAGAGGATTGAGAGGGACAGACCGCTGGTGTGCCAGTTGTTCCGCCAGGGGCATTGCTGGGTAGCTAAGTCTGGTTGGGATAAGCGCTGAAAGCATCTAAGTGCGAAGCCCGCCCCAAGATTATATCTCCCATCCTTTACTTTCGGGTAAAGGAGTAAGACCGCAAGTAGACTACTTGTTTGATAGGCGGTGAGTGTAAGAGCAGTAATGTTTTGAGCTTAACCGTACTAATGGTCGAGGGCTTGACCTGCTTCAGAGTTGATACTAGTGAAGATTTAGAGGAGGCGTCTGTAAGAGGACGCCTCTTTTTATTTGTTTTGGGGGGTTGTGTTGAGGGGAGGGTGGTTTGGGGGTAAGATGTAGTCATTTATTTAACCTAGTAGTTCTTAGAGTAACTTGTGTACCGGCCGGTATGTACTCGCCTGCGCCGGGAACAATTAACTCAATCCTATACTGGTTTTCACCAACATCTATATCGGTTGTAGCTATCTCAGCAATAGAATTCTTAGCATCAGCTTGATGATATTTCATTAACTTAAATGGAAATTGAACCTCATCTAAGTAGCAAGCTAGGTCTATTCTCATTTTCCCTATCCTGCTCAATTGGCCCTTTGAGTCTTCTATATAGAGTGGAGGCACAAGCTTGTCTTCGTTAATCACAACACTACGCTGCTTGTGACTGCCATCTAGGGGGACCCCTTTGAATAATTGTTCAGTTACTGAATTGATGGCACGATTTGCCAACTCCGGAAAAGATATGTAAGGATTGCCATCTTTAGTTTTTATAATTTTTGCGTTTTTATTATTCTCGAAAATATGTCTGATTTCCGATGAGATATTTAAAATTTGGTTACTACCAAATGCAGCAAAAACTACTTTGACATTATCATACTTCCTGTTGCAAACAATCATCTGCTTGCACTGAAGCCAATTACTCCAATCTGCATTAGTAGCTTCATCATAAGTTAGCACTCTAATACCTAACTGCTCAGCCTTAATCAAGGCTGGTTTAGTGAATCCCAACCGAGAGACTATGAATGCCGCATCAGCTCTAACAGACCGTCGTTTATCAGATATTTCCCCAATGTAGGGTGCCCCAACTGGACGAGAGCGGTCACGCACTTCTATTATTGCAAAGAACTCTGTTGGTCCATCTGAAAGACGTAAACTTATATCAATCTGACGTAGCTTACCCGTATCCACGTCCTTTACTTTCTTGTTTGTTTCAATATTAGCGCGGTTATGCACGCTTTGCTGTATGCTAGCAATAAGTGATTCAAATACTGAACCTGCTTTTGGCTTTATATACTCGTTCATTTTTTCACCAAAATAGAAAATGATTTGAACTGTACTTATACTATTATGTTACTCGCACTTAGATACATTATACACCTGTAGTGCAAGAAAGGGGGTAGTCCAAGAGGGGCGATAGCCTCTCTTTCTTTTTCTTCCCCCTCTCCTTGATAGGAGAGGGGGATTAAGGGGGTGAGGTAGATAAAGACCTCCCTCTTTTACCCATCCGGTACCAAAATACCACTTTAACCCCTTTGTTTTGTTTTGGAAAGTGTGCTAGAATTATGTTTGCCTTCTGGTGGTTAGAGCGGGGTGGTACCACCCGTTCCCATTCCGAACACGGAAGTGAAACGCCTTAGCGCAGACGATACTGGGGGGGCAACCCTTTGTGGAAAATATGCCACCGCCAGGAGGCTTTGACCTTTGATTGGGCTTGATTTATAATTAAGTCAGGTACATGAGTATGCCGAGCCGATTTGAGAAGTTTTCGGAGAGAGCGCGGAGGGTGCTGACTTTAGCCCAGGAAGAGGCGCAGCATTTTAACCACACCTATATCGGCACTGAGCATATCCTGCTCGGTCTGCTGCGGGAGGATGAGGGGGTAGGGGCTAAGGTTCTGGCTAACCTGGGCGTGGGTCTGAATAAGGCGCGCTCGGCGGTGGAGTTTATCATCGGGCGCGGCGATAAGCCGAGCACGGGTGAAATCGGTCTGACCCCCCGGGCAAAGCGGGTCATCGAGCTGGCTATCGACGAAGCACGCCACCTGGGCCATAATTACATCGGGACCGAGCATCTGCTTCTGGGGCTTTTGCGTGAGGGTGGCGGTGTCGCCTCCGACGTTCTGGACAGCTTTGGCATTACCTTGGAGCGGGCGCGCGCCGAGACTTCGCGGGTGCTGGGGGAGGGGGCTGCCCGAGCCAGGACGACCCGTTCTACCAGCCGCACCCCCGCTTTAGACCAGCTGGGCATTGATTTAACGGCGGCGGCTACCGCCGGTAAGCTCGACCCGGTTATCGGCCGGCAGAAGGAAATCGAGCGGGTAATCCAGATTTTGAGCCGCCGCAACAAGAATAACCCGGCGCTGATTGGGGAGCCGGGGGTTGGTAAGACAGCCATCGTTGAGGGGCTTGCCCACCGTATCATCGCCGGTGATGTGCCGGAGACGCTGGAGGGGAAGCGGATTGTTACCCTGGATATGGGGTCGGTGGTGGCCGGCACCAAGTACCGCGGTGAGTTCGAAGAACGCTTAAAGAAGGTCGTCGACGAGATAAAAGCCGCCGCTAACTGCGTGCTGTTTATAGATGAATTTCATACCATGGTGGGCGCCGGGGCGGCGGAGGGGGCGGTGGATGCGGCTAATATCCTCAAGCCATCCCTGGCCAGAGGTGAGCTGCAGTGCATCGGCGCTACCACCCTTGATGATTACCGCAAGTATGTAGAGCGGGATGCCGCCCTGGAGCGGCGCTTCCAGCCCGTTCTGGTGGAGGAGCCTTCCGTAGATGAGACGCTGGATATCCTGAAAGGGGTTAAGGAGCGCTACGAGGAGCATCACCAGCTGACCATAAGTGACGAGGCGCTGAGCGCCGCGGCCACACTTTCCTCCAGATATATTCCCGACCGCTTTATGCCCGACAAGGCTATCGACCTGATTGACGAGGCGTCGTCCAGAGTAAGAATTAGACGCCGGACGATACCGGTTACCCTGAAGGAAGCCAGGCGCGCCCAGGAAAGCGTGCAGAAGGATAAGGAGGCGGCCCTGACCTCTCAGCAGTACGAGTACGCCGCCGAGCTGCGCCAGCGCGAACTCCAGATGGAAGAGAAGATAAAGCAGATGGAGGATGACTGGCAGACGGAGCAGGAGCAGGAGAAGCCGGTGGTAACCGCCGAGGATATCGCCGAGGTGGTCAGTATGTGGACCGGCATCCCGGTGGTGCAGCTGGCTTCTGACGAGACCAGCCGCCTGCTTCAGATGGAAGAAGTTCTGCATAAGCGCATCGTTGGCCAGGATGAGGCCATTAACACCATCTCCCGGGCAGTGAGGCGAGCCCGAGCCGGCATAAAGGACCCGAGGCACCCCATAGGTAATTTTATCTTCCTCGGTCCCACCGGCGTGGGTAAGACGGAGCTGGTTAGAGCCCTGGCTGAGTTCATGTTCGGCAGCGAGGATACCCTGATAAGGCTGGATATGTCCGAGTTTATGGAGAGGCATACCGTGGCCCGGCTGGTCGGGGCGCCTCCGGGGTATGTTGGCTATGACGAGGGCGGGCAGCTTACCGAGGCGGTGAGGCGCAAGTCGTATTGCGCCATACTCCTCGATGAGATTGAGAAGGCTCACGAGGATGTCTTTAATATCCTCTTGCAGATATTTGACGACGGTCACCTGACCGATGCCAAGGGCCGGCGGGTTGACTTCCGCAACAGCATTATCATTATGACCAGCAACATCGGCGCCAAGCTCATCAAGAAGAGCGGCACTATTGGTTTTGCCTCGCGCACTGATGAAACCAAGACCCAGCAGATGGACTACGACAAGATGAAGGAGAAGCTGCTTGATGAGCTGAAGAAGACCTTCCGCCCCGAGTTCCTGAACCGCATCGACGGGGTGGTGGTCTTCCATTCCCTGACCAAGGATAATATCCGCAATATAGTTGAACTGATGCTGTCCCAGGTTTCCCGGCAGCTGGCGGAGAAGGAGATAAAGCTGGAGGTAACCGATGCCGCCAAAGATTTCCTGGGGGAGAAGGGCTATGATGAGGTCTTCGGTGCCAGGCCCTTGCGCCGGGTAATTCAGGACATGATTGAGGATAAGCTTTCCGAATCGGTGCTCCGCAGCGAATTCAAGGTCTTTGACCGGGTTTTTGAGATCGAGGCGGAGCTGACCGAGATTCCTCCGGCTGTCCTGGACGCTGTCCGGGCATTGAAGGGTGTCTCCAGCTGGGAGACTACCGGCAACCTGCTCACCGTTTACAGCGGTGAGGACCTGAAAGCGGATATAGAAAAGATAATCCAGGAAAACGGTGACCTTCTGGTCAGTATAAAAATGAATAGCTATGTTTCCAAGGCTCTGGTTGACGTTGCCGATAGTGAAATTGTGCTCAAAACGGATGAAGCGCCTTTCCCGGGCATGGCTGCCGTGGGAGCATTGCTGGGAGACGATAAAGCGTAATCCAAATGACTGACAAGTTAACTGTTGCATTTAAAAGGGCGGGCACACCAGATTAAACCAGAGCCGCCCTTTCCGTACGTCCAGATGGTGGGTTTAATACAGGGAGCAATCTACGCCGGTAAGGCTTAAAGGCGCGGATAAGAAGAAAGGAGACCGGAAATTGGCACAGGAGAATGTGGAGTTCCCGATAACGGGAAAGATAACCAGCGTTAGTGTTAAAGCGGGGGATAAGGTTGGCGAGGGGGATATACTCTGCCTGTTAGAGTCAATGAAGATGGAAAACCCGATACTGGCTCCGGTGGGCGGCACCGTTACCAAGATAGAGCTTGCGGCGGGGCAGGTGGTTGAGGCGGGTGATTTAGTGGCTGTTATTGAGTATTGACAGGTTTATTAAATTAGGGGATATTTAAGATTATGGACTGGGGTTTAATAGCCAAGGTTGCCGGTGGTGGCTTCGGGGTGACTATCCTCGTTCTGGTGATTTTGTCGCTGGTTGCCTGGATAGTGGGATTAATAGTGCAGAAAACCGGAGCCAAGGCTAAAGAGACTCCAGCAAAGGATAAATAGGTGTTTGGCCTCTACGAAACCGCCTTCGGGACGTTAACCTGGGGCAATATTTTAATGTTCCTTATCGCCGGGCTCCTTATCTACCTGGGCATCGCCAGGAAGATGGAGCCCATTTTACTGATTCCAATAGGCTTCGGTATCCTTATGGTCAATCTCCCCATCGGCGGCCTGATGGTCTATTCTGCCGACGGCTTCCCCGCCGAGGTGTCCTCTCTGGGCGGGCTGATACAGGCTATAGGCCGGGGCGAGATAGGCTTGCTTAATGTTCTCTACACCTACGGGATTGAATCCGAGGTAATCCCCCTGCTTATCTTCCTGGGGGTGGGCGCCATGACCGATTTCAGGCCCAGTATTGCCCGCCCTATATCGTTTCTCTTTGGCGCTACCGCCCAGCTGGGCGTTTTCATCGTCTTTATTATCGCCTACACCTCCGGGCTGTTTACCGTAAACGAGGCAGCCTGCGTGGGCATTATCGGCGGCTCCGATGGGCCGCCTACCGTTTTCCTCACCGCTGCCCTGGCCCCGCGGCTGCTGGGCCCGATTACACTGGTGGCTTATTCTTACATGGCCCTGGTGCCTATTCTCCAGCCTCCGGTAATAAAGGCGCTGACCACCAAGAAACAGCGGGCGATAGTTATGAAACCCCAGCTGCGCGATGTCTCCAAGCTGGAGGAGATTCTCTTCCCCATAGTTATATTTCTGGTCGCCGCCCTGCTGGTGCCCAAGTCAATACCCCTTATCGGCATGTTCATGTTCGGCAACCTGCTGCGGGTGAGCGGCGTCACCGACAGGCTTGCCCAGGCGGCGGGGGGGGTATTTATCGATGTCCTCACCTTCCTGCTGGGGTTGACGGTGGGGGCGTTGATGCCGGCTTCGGTATTCCTGACCACCCAGACCCTGGCTATTATCGGGCTGGCGATAGTCGCCTTTGCCTTCGGCACCGCCGGGGGTCTGTGGGCAGCCCAGCTTGTCAACCT
>Ga0307427_1001879_pt1 | contig 10393 bp, 8 predicted proteins | sample SalMarWE160190MG_FD_202162 | JGI IMG/M metagenome (GOLD analysis project Ga0307427, IMG submission 202162) | Salt marsh sediment microbial communities from the Plum Island Ecosystem LTER, Massachusetts, United States - WE1603-190 | ecosystem: Environmental > Aquatic > Marine > Intertidal zone >... | reverse complement strand
TCCAAGTGTTCCGGCGTAACGATAAGCTTCATCAGTAGAAAAACTTCTACCACTGGCATAAACTAAATTATTAATTGGTTTTTCTTTTTGGAAAGGTGCTGTTAAAACTACTCCGGGCATTTCAATAATCTGTGGTTCTAATCCCACATTAATTATGTATTCCTGTCCAGTCTTTACTAATATCGGTATAGATTGTGTTTGGTATCCTATATGTGAAATTAACAGATGAATGCGACCTGTCTTGCAGGTTAAATTAAATAGACCAGTGCTATCTGTTGTAGTCCCAATTACGGGTTTCTGATTCTCTAAAACAACATTAACACTCTTTAAAGGTAGCCCTGTTTCCGTATCTCTAACCGTCCCTTTTACAGTCTGATAAAAAACATTTTTGTTATTTGTCTTTGCTAAAACACCTACAGAAATTATAAATATATAAATTAAAATTCTTTTTATTCCCATAATCTTATAATCTCCTTTAAAAGTGAATTAAATTTTTAATACTTATTTATAAAGAAAAATAATTAGAAGTCAAGTACTTTGGGTTTTGAATTAAAACAAAACGTATACAGTTTCTACTCCGTTTATTTTTTTCTGTAGTCTCTATGGTAAAATTAAGCTTTTAGCTTTTCGCCCTAGACTTTTTGCTTAAAAAGAAAAAACTTTGTGGTCTTTGTGTGCTTTGTGGTTCAATCATTTTTTTGGTCTTGACTAAATTTTACTTCCGGTTATTTTAGCCTATGGAAAAATTAGCTCAGCTTGAAAAAGAGTTTGATTACGAATTACTTACAAATAAAGAAAAATTAGAAAAATATGCCCGGGATGAGACTCCCGGGAATTATTATTATCTTCCGGATGCTGCTTTTTTACCAACGGAAACTGATTCAATAACAAGGCTCCTTGAAATAGCCCAAAAATCGAAAATACCTTTAATTCCAAGAGGAGGCGGTACCAGCAGAACGGGAGGATCCCTTGCAATTTATGGAGGAGTTGTTCTTTCTCTGGAAAAAATGAATAAAATTATCGATTTTGACAAAAAAAACTGCATTTTGGAAGTCCAGCCGGGAGTTATTACCGAGGAAATAAATAATTTTCTGAAACAATATAGTTTTTTCTTTCCTCCCGATCCCGCATCGATAGATTCCTGCTCTATAGGAGGAAATGTCGCAACAAACGCGGGTGGAGCACGCTGCCTAAGTTATGGACTTACGAGAGATTACGTAAGGGGTTTTGAAGTTATTTTTCCCGATGGTTCAAAAGAATTTCTCGGAGGAAAGTTAAAAAAGAACGCTACCGGGTATTCTCTATTAAATTTGCTTATCGGTTCAGAAGGTACTCTCGGGGTTATAACCAGAATACTTCTGGAAGTTAAGTCTCTTCCCCCCTATTCCGCGACATTAGTTGCTCCCTTTAAAACTTTAAAAAACGCGTCGGTTGCTGCTTTTAATATACTTTCAAGCGGAATTATTCCTTCCGCTTTCGAATTGATCGACGAGGATGCTGTAAAGGCAGCTGTCATGAATCTGGATAAAAAGATACCGATGGCGGAAGAAGGGACTCTTCTTATAGCCGAGATATTGGAAAATACAAAAGAAAACTTAGAGAAAAAATATGAAATTATTGGTAATAAATTATTGGAAAATAATGCCGTAGATGTATTCGTGGCAGAGGAAAAGCATCAACAGGAAAAAATATGGGATTTCAGGCGTAGTATATCGGAAGCACTAGATATGATAGGAACTATCATTCCCGAAGATATATCGATACCAAGGTCTAACATTCCCCGATTAATTCCTGAGATAAAAAAAATGGAAGAAGAATTTAATACGAGAGTTTTCACCTTCGGTCATATAGGTGATGGAAATTTGCATGTAAACATTGTTAAAAATGAGGAATGGAAAGATGAAGGAGAAAATATCGTGAATGAATTATTTAAAAAACTAAATACTTTTGAAGGCAAAATAAGCGGAGAACATGGAATCGGTTTTACCAAAAAGAAATATCTTAAATATTCACGGACAGAAAAACAGATAGAACTAATGAAAAAGGTAAAAAAGGATTTTGATCCTTTTAATATTTTAAACCCGGGAAAGATATTCGATATCGAGGAAACATATGCGTAAAAAAATAAATACCGCTTTTTTTTCTTTTTTAAATAGAATCGGTTCAAGGAAAATAGGATTTCCGTTGAAAGATATCAACAATGTAGTCATCCGTCCCTCAGAGATTATAGGTGAAACTCTTTATTCCTTGCCTTTAGTCGAATCTTTGTCAAAGAAAAATAACTTAACTGTTCTTTTACCCGAGAAACGGAACGTTAAATATTTCAGGCGATTAAACGCAAAAATTATACGTTATCCTGAAAAACCAGGAATTATCGGCATATACCGCTTAAAAAAACGAATAAAGGGTTTATATGAATTATTTATAGATCTAAATGAAGAAGATATAAGGGTCTTTTCATACGTTTTAAACAATCCTATTGTTGCTTCTATATATGATAAACCTGCTATAAACATTACAGCGAGAGCTGAAACAAAAGCAATAACCGGCAGGTATGAATATTTAATCAATTTACTTGGTTTTACACCTGTAAAATGGAAAACAAAAGCCATAAAAACCAGACGTTCAAGTAAGAAAAAGGAAGACAAGGAGATTATTGGCATAAGTTCCGATATTTTTATTAAATACCATGGAATAGAAAAGGTTTCGGAAGAAAAAGATCTGCGTAAACTCACTAAATTAATTACAAAAAGAAATGACCTTTCAACAATTGCTTTCTTTCTGGATATTCCACAGGTTCTTCTTCTTGAAGAAAAAGATCCTTTTCGACCTCCTGAATCTATCAAAGTCGTAAGGTATTCAAGAAAAATCACTCCTAAGATAATCGGCGATTGCCTTATAACATAGAAGTATGAATTTAGAAGTCAGAGGATATGGAAAAAGTAACGAATTATTATCTCAAATAGAAGAAGTTAGTAGGCTGCTTAGCGAATATATCCCATCCATTCCGGCTTCCGGCTCCTGACTTCTATATTCTTAATTATTATGCGCATTTTACATATAGCTTCTGAAAATGTCGCCGGGGTGCCCGGAATACTCGTTCAGGCAGAAAGAAAAATGGGGCATTATTCCCGTTTAATAACATATTTCAAAAGTCCCCGTTCTCACTGGGATGATATTGCTCTTAATCTTCCTTTTTCAAATACATGGTCTCTTAAAGGTTTAAAGGACAAAACCAGAGTAGGAACTTATGGCTTTTCGCAGAAAAAGGGAAATCCTCCCAAATGGCATCCAAAAGTATATGAAAAAGCTTTTTACCTATTTAGAGATTTTCTCTGGGATTATAAAATAAATCCTTTAAAAGAATTTATTCATTCCTTTGATTGTTATTTTCTTGATGGAGGACTCGGTTTCCTGCGAAACGGTCAAATAGTAAAAACATTAAAGAAAAGGGGTAAGAAAATCGCGATATTATATCTTGGCAGCGATTTAAGAGCCAGAGGGGTTTTACCTCATATAGAAAAATTGGCGGATATTATCTTCACAACTGAATTCGATCATACATTTATTCATCCTAAAGTACAGTATATTCCATTTCCCTTTGAAGTAGACAAATTCAGTAAAAAAGAAATACTAAAAAACAATAAATTAACTATTTGTCATGCTCCTACAAAAAGACATCTAAAAGGTACGGAATATGTTTTGAAAGCAGTCGATGAACTTAAAGGTAAATTCGACTTCAACTTTCTCTTAATTGAAAACAAACCTCATGAAAAAGTACTTAAAATTAAAGAGCAAAAATGTGATGTTCTTGTTGACCAGTTGACGGATTTCGGAGGTTTTGGTTATGGCATGAATTCAATGGAATGCCTATCTATGGGTATACCAAGTATAACGTATATAAATCCTCAATATGAAGAATTTTTAAAAGTACATCCTTTTATAAATGCCAACAAGGATAATATAAAAGAAGTTTTAGAAAAAATACTAACCAACCCCAAGATTCTTTTGGAAAAAAGTACCGAAAGCCGTAAATGGGTAGTTAGCGAACATAATTATATCAATGTTAGCAAGTTTATGCTTGAAAAAATATTGGGACGCAGATCTTCGCAGATTGACTCAGATTAACACCCCTCTCCATCACTTATTTCTTTTATTTTTTTAAAACAAAAAACACTTTTTTCATCTATGTTCATCCGTATCCAAATAATTGGGATGTATGGTGGCAATTCAAATCCAAAAAATCTGTGTTTATCTGCGTCCTATAATTGTTGTTTCTATCCCCCCATTTTGAATTTTTCCATCATATTTTTCATATCCGGTACGCCTTTCCCGTCCATTGAAACTTTATCCGTATCAAAGAGATCATTTGATAGACCTTTATTAATATTAAAGGTTTTAATCGTGGTTTTTGTCATTAGTTTTCCACCTGTAAATATTTCTTTAGTATAAGGCATTTCCCATTTCTTAACCTTATGAAAATTCGAATTTATAACTGTAAATGTTTTGTCCTTAGATGATTTTGATTCCATTTTTATTAAAAGGAGAGTGTTTTTCTCGACCCACCCCTTTACTTTGTTATCTTTGTCCTTTTCATTCCAAGTTTCTACAATGTAACAATCCTTTCCCCCCACCTTCTCAGAACCCATAATTTCACCTTTTGTCGGTAAATCCTCCCACCAACTGAGCAGGTCTTTTCCCGAAACATTTGCGTCCTCAGGAAGCTTTTTCTTCCCTGTAAACTGGTTTACACTCCATGAATCTTTACCATCGAATATTAATATATTCTTTATATCCTTCATACCAGCCGGCATATCAGTTCCACTAGGCATTTTTATCTGTGATTCAATTCTAAATTTCTCACCCTTCTTAAACATTTTGATTTCCGAAGGTCCCACACCTTCCATAGCTTTAGATTCGGTCTTCATTACAATCTCCATGTCTTTGACGTCAACCGAAAAGCCAGCATATTTTGCTTCTATTTTAGATTTAAGCTCATCCCACGTTAGAGCAAAAACATTTCCGGTAACAAATAAACATAACATAATCAATAAACATTTACTAATTTTACACTTTAGCACACCTACCTCCTTTTCGTTCAGGGTTTTTTAAAACTATATTACTATTATCTATAAAAGCAAGTCTTTTGAGTAGCTTGAGCTTTTCTCTCTCCCCTATCTTAGCCATAGAAACAGCTTTCTTCAGGTATAAGATTGATCTTGTATAGTTTTCTCTATCAACAGGATAAGGGATACCATCTTTACCTCCGTGAGCAAAGCTATATCTTGCAGGGTCTTCAAAACTCGGTTTCTCGCCGTAAAGTAACTCACCTATTAAGGCAAGAGACCTTATTGTCGCGGGTCCTACACCTTTTATTCTCAAGAGCTTTTCAAAGTCTTCAGGTTGTCTATTAAAAGCCAACTCCAGCGGTTTTTTTAATTTTTTCAAATTAACGTCGGATCCGACTATGTAATGACGTGAAGGCATTTTTAACTCTCTTATTTTTTTTAATTCCTGTAGCGTTTTTTCCGGATATTCTGAAGCGATGGAAGCCGAAACTTTCCTTGTTCCCAAGGAGTCTTTCGAAACCATGTTTAAAGGAGTTGTAAATCCATCTGTTATAATACCCTTATGGGGTTCACAGGTATAATCCTTTAATGAGTTAGAAAACCAGTGATATCTTCTCGCCATTCGATTTGAGGCATTCATACCCTGCTGTACAACGCTCCACTCACCCTTTGACGTGAATATTATTGTATGATGATATATCGAATATCCGTCTTGAACAGCTGAATTATCAACCTTTGCAGTCATTTTACTTGTATAGATTAGAGAATTGACGTCTATTCCTTTTTCCTGTCCGATTTGTTTTATTTCATCGGGAGTTTTTAATGCAGTTTTGCCTTTCCCTCCGCAAATATAGATACCGGCGTCGAGTTTTTTGAAAGCCTCTTTAAGGGCTCCCATTGTTGTTGTTGTTACACCGCTCGAATGCCAGTCAAAGCCGAGAATACAGCCGAGAGATTGAAACCAGAACGGATCGGAAAGATTTTCCAGAACTTTCACAGGAGGGTAAAGGGCGAGCATAGCTTCCATAATACTGAGAGAGAGCTTTTTCATCTCTTCGAATAACCATCTTGGTGCCTTCCCCCAGTGTAACGGTAACGTAGCAATACCTTTCCTCATATTTTTATCTTAAGTGTTTCGGAAATTTTGTCAACTGTATTGAACCACAGAGAGCACAAAGTCACACCACACTCAACCCAAATAATTGCACGCAGATATACGCAGATTACTTAGATTTTTTTGTTGTTTTTACTAAATCTCAACCCCTAAATCCGAAATCTTACTATCATTTTATCAAAACAATCTTCTCGCCTTTATCATTTCCTTTAACATAAATAAAATATATACCTGATGAGATTCCTTCATCACCAAAACTAAGCAGAGTTTCCGGGCTAACATTTGGATATTCCTTTATCACTCTTCCGGTAATATCCCGAACGACTACAGTCCCGGATGTATTTCCTTTGTATGTAAAATTCAAAGAACTTAATGCGATGTTCGAAGGGATGATAAGGCTTGAGTTATCTTGTAAGGACTTAGTCTTTTCCTTAGTTATCCCGGATAAGCTTGGACAGCGAATGATGTAGAGACCATCTAAACTGTCCGTTACATAGATAAGATTGTTTGCCAAAGAAACATCAAAAAAAGCGCAATCTTCTGTAGTATAATATCCTACTAATTGAGGAGAAAGGGAATTTGAGATGTTTAATATCTGCAACCCATCCGCATAACTTGCAACGTAAGCTATGGTATCTATTACTTGAATATTAAATGCTTCTATTCCCGGATAACTTCCTATTTCGGTAGGAGAAACAGGATTCGAAACATTAAGGATTCGAAAATCTTTACTCCCAAAATCTGCAAGGAAAGCAAAACTATCCTGAACATATACGTCATTAACGGATCCAACCGTTTTAAAACTTCCAATTTGAAACGGGTTTGTTGGGTCGGATACATCAATTATACTAAGTCCGGAGTCTGCATCAGCAACGAATGCCAAGGTATCTTGAATGAATACATTTATTGCTTTATCTTTCGTATAACAATTGCCTATTTCTATTGGAAGAGATGGATCTGAAACATTTACAATAGATAGCCCCGAATCTTCATCCGCTATATAAGCCAATGTATCTTCTATAAAAACGCCATAAGAAATTCCTCTGGTATTACAACTCCCTATTTGGAATGGTGATGATGGATTTGATATATTGATTATAGATAAACCGGAATCACCATTAGCAAAGTAAGCAAAACTGTCAGCGACAAAAACATCGTAAGCGTCTAATCTTGTATCACAATATCCAATTCCTGAAGGAGTTTCAGAATTTGAGACATTCATAACATGAAGTCCAGCAGGATAACTTGCAATAAACGCTAATGTATCAACTACAGCTATCCCATTGGATAATACCCACGTGTCATAATTTCCTATTTCTGAAACTCCGCTTGAGATATCTATTATTCTAAATCCGTAACCTAAATCCGAAACATAAACCAGATTTCCTATCAATTCGACTCTCATATATGCTGATAAAGTATTTCCCCTATAAACATCTATTACTGAAATTGAAGCTGGATCTGAAACATTGAAGATTGTAATACCATTATCTACATCTGTAAGACATGCTATTGTGTCTCTTACGGAGACATCTAGGGCGAAACCGCCCGTAACATACCCGCCCACAAATTCCGGAGAAGCTGGATTTGTAACGTTCAGAATACAGAAACCCGAATCCCCTAGTGCAACGTATGCAAGGGTATCCTTTATATGAACCGCCTTTGCGCTCGCCATCCCTCCCATATCGTAACTTCCAACCGTATTCGGTGAGAAAGGATTAGAAACATCAATAATTTTTACTCCACCGTATGAAAAGGCTACATAAGCAAGGCTATCTTTTACCTCTATTCTACTCTCGTAATTCAATGATATTTCTTTAAACTCGCCAACTTTTACTGGATTTTCCGGATCGGCAATATTAATTACTTGAAACCCGGAATCAGTACTTGCTATATAAGCAAAAGAATCTTTTACATATATCCCGCCCATCCATCCACCATTTGGATTATAATATCCGATTTCTGCTGGAAAAACAGGGTCGGAGATATCTATTATACGAAGTCCACTATCCTCTGTCGAAACATAAACAAGTGAATCGGTTGCAAAGATATCATACGCGACTGAGGCAACTTTAATTTCTCCCAAGCAAATAGGGTTAGAAGAATCAGCAATATTAAGTATTTTCAAATTTCTCCCGAAATTGGCAAAAGCAAGTGTGTCATTCACAAAAAGAGAATAACACAACCCTACAAAATATCCGCCTTCGAGAGTGCAATTTAAAAAGTTTCCTCTCATTGCCGACCGCTTTAGTCCATCTTTCGACGGCTCCGATACAGGAAAATTAAATGGATGATTTTTCGTTAATTTTTCGATAGTTAATTCAAATCTATCACCAGTTTCGGATGTAAAATCTTTACCAATAAGATAAATCGAATAAAACAAAACAAGAACTAAAAATACTTTTATTAATTTGTTATACATAAAACCTCCCTCTTAATGATAATCTTATTTATTGATTATAATGAAAATCAATCAAAATGTCAAACTTTTTTCTTAATATATAATATAAAATCATGTATATCAGCGTTTATCCATGGCAATATTTTAGGATTTAGAATTTAGTCAAAAAAAAATTAAAGTGGTGTGGCTCCGTGCCTTTGTGTCTTCGTGGCAAAAAAGTACATACCTTGACAAAACATAGTAATTCTATATTATTACATTCGAAACTATTGGGGGCCGTAGTTCAGCCTGGTCAGAACGCTGGCCTGTCAAGCCAGAGGTCGCGAGTTCAAATCTCGTCGGTCCCGTTTATCCCCTTGACTTTTATTCTTTTATTTACTAAATTTACTCAAATTAGGAGGTTTCCGTGAAAGCAAAAGTAATTGTATGGGCTATAGCTTTAATACTTGTTTTAATTTTTGTAATCGGTAATGCTGAACCAATGAACTTGGTTTTTATAAAAAATTTCCAGGTATCGAAAATAGTAGTTATACTAATAAGTCTTGCCATAGGTTTTGTTGCCGGCTTACTTGTAGAAGGCAAAAAAAATGCTCCCGCGAAGAAAAGCGCAAAAAGCGAGGAAGAATAATTATTAATTAGCAGTGAGAATATATAGTATAGTATTTAGGGTAAAGGTAATAGTATAATTCAAAATTGAAGATTAACTACTAATTCGTGGCGCTATTTGGTTGCCAGATAACAGGTCTTCTTATTCATATTATTAAACTGGTTCCTTTGACAAGATAATTTAAGTCTATTATTCTGTAAAGTTCATCTATCAGAGCGATTAATGTTCTTTTCTTTATTGGTAAAGGGTTCTTTGAACCCTAACGTTGCAGATAAGTCGCGAGCGATTAGAGAGCCGATCTTGATCCGTATGTTAGCCAGTTGTTAAGAAACTTTCATTAAACTTAATAGTACCTTGCGGCACCTTATCGTTAAACGGTAAGGCAAGGAAAACTTCTTGCGGAATCCCCTCATAAATTAGTTCTGGAAAATTCTTGAAACCGAACCGTTTATAATAATTCGGATCACCAACAAGAGCGCAGCCTTGTCCGCCCAATTTTTTTAGCGAGGACAGACCTTTGTGGATAAGCGATTTCCCAATACCTTGCTTCTGGTATTCCGGTAACACAGAAATCGGACCCAGTGCGTACCAGTCTTTTGTTCCGTCAGAAATTGTTACTGGTGAAAAAGCAATATGCTCAACAACACGCTCATCGATTTCCGCCACAAGAGAGATAGTCAGTACATCCGCTGTCCGTAATGCTTTTATTATGAGATGCTCTGTTTGATTGCTGATAGCGAGAGTTTTGAAGGCCTCTATAGTAACTTCGGTTATTGCCTCAATATCCGCAGCCGTTTCTTTTCTTATGATCACTTCATACTCCTATTTGTTTAGGCCGTTTATCGTATGCATATGGCTAACATAGTTTATATGTACTAAAATTAATCATAAATATTCCATTGTAAGCCGTATAAACTGATTTCAAAATTTCTGGATAACTCCATATATACATCAGTATTATAAAAATATATCTATTTTTGTCAACATAAATATTTTTTTATCCGTATTTATCCGCCTGCCCTGTAGGGAGGAACGACCGTTCAGGGTGTCAACTCATGGCAATATTCAGGTACTATATACCAGGGCTAAGGTTTTAGAAAAAGAAAATAAAAAAATCTTGTGTTAATCTTGTGAAATCTTGTGGTTACTATTTGGAGTATGGTGGGATTGACAAGTGATTGTAATTATCTAAATTGTTGGCA
>Ga0307427_1001878_pt1 | contig 10394 bp, 8 predicted proteins | sample SalMarWE160190MG_FD_202162 | JGI IMG/M metagenome (GOLD analysis project Ga0307427, IMG submission 202162) | Salt marsh sediment microbial communities from the Plum Island Ecosystem LTER, Massachusetts, United States - WE1603-190 | ecosystem: Environmental > Aquatic > Marine > Intertidal zone >... | reverse complement strand
TTGCGAAGGAAAAGATTCAGATATCCTTGGTGAATGTGAAGGGAATCCTAGCGCTTCAGAACCCGAAACCGAACGGGGTGTTCATCATCAAGGAGACCCTGAAAACCGTTAAAGAAGTTGGAGAATCGGAGGGAGCAGATGTAACAGTTTATCTGGTTTCACCCCCCAACTATCGCATCGTGGTTTCGGCTGAGGACTACAAAAGCGCGGAGAGCACCTTGGAAAAAGCCACCAAATCTGCATTGAAAACTATCGCAAAGAGTGGAGGAACGGGCTCCTTCAAAAGAGAGAAATAGGTTCCCTTCGAAACCTGTTTTTCGGGTAAACCATTATTTTTGTTGCTTGGTTTTTCCAGAAAAAGCTAGTTTTCAACAATGAAGTATTATTAGTCTCCTAATATGATTAAGAAAATGAGAGTTGGTGGGGGTATCTCCGCTTTCTTTGGTTTTGGGGGAAAATTTGATATAAGCAGCCTTTTAACCAAGAAAGGTCAATAAGGCGCCCGTATAATTGTTGGAAACGTAAATAGGTGTGGTCGCATAAATAGTTGTGAACGTCCAAAAACAATATGGGAGAACGGTTGAAACGGGTGGGAATGATGGTTTGGCTGCTTAGAAAATGTGTAAAGTGCGGAAAGTATACGCTGAACCATGAAAGCTGTCCCATTTGTGGAGGTAACTTGCGTATACCGCATCCGGCTAAATTTTCGCCTGAGGACAGGTATGCGAAATATAGACGAGCAATGAGAGGTTATGGTCAGAATGAAAACAACAGTCATTAAGGAACTAGTGAACGTTGAGCTGAAGAATCCGATTCTGGTGGAAGGGTTTCCTGGATTAGGTATGGTGGGAAGCATAGCCACACAATATCTTGTTAAGCAATTGAAAGCGCAAAAACTGGCAACTTTGTATTCTCCCCACTTTCCCTACCATGTTCTCGTCGACAAAAAAGGAGGCGCTAGGCTTCTCCGCGGGGAATTTTACTTGTGGAAAAACGAGACCGGAGAAAACGACTTCATTTTATTAACTGGGGACAGCCAAGCCCAGACAATTGAGGGGCAGTTTGAGGTAGCCAACAGAATCCTCGACTTCGCTGAAAAGAAAAAGGTGAAAACGATCATAACTCTTGGCGGATACAGAAACGAAGTTGAAGACACCCCGAAAGTAGTCGCAGTATCCACAAATCCTGCCCTCTTTGAAAGGGCTCTGAAAGCTAGGGCGATATCCAGCGAAGCAGGAACTCCCATTGTCGGTACAGCTGGTTTGCTTCTAGGGTTGGCGAAATTCAGGAAGATAGATGCGGTTTGTCTCTTGGGGGAGACTCGCGGCTATTTGCCTGATCCGAAGACGGCGAAGAGTGTTATCGAGGTTCTGCAAGGAATCTTTAATGTTAATGTTGATTTGAAGGGATTGGATGAGGAGATAGAGCGTTCTAAAGAGATTCTGGGTAGAATGCAAGACATTGAGAAGAGACGAGTTAAGTATGTGCAGAAGATGCGCAGGGTAGAAGAGGAGCGAATCACCTACATTTCTTGATGTCTGCTGTTAATCGTAGTTGACCTTATATACGCATACTGCCGCTGCGAAGTAATCGCTTGACCTTGGAATCCATTGTAACTGTTCCCCAGGGGTCTGTGAAAAGTATGCTGCCTCAAAGTGTTCTAATTCGATGTCTGAATAACCATAAGCAAGCGTGTCGCTTGCATAGTGCATCAGTTTGTATATAACGGTGCTGTTTCCCAACTCGTTTGCTACCAGTTCATCCTCACCTTCATCATATTGTTGGTTATCGTTTACGTCTATCCAATCCGTTCCCAATGATGTATAGTTTCCATATTTATCGTCATCTAATCCGCCAATCCGCGCCATCCATCTCCACTTTCCTTCATCACCATATCCTGCGTCATATATTGTATCGGATGATCCGTCTGTTGCAAAGGTTACGAAAACCAAAACATACGTTACATCATCTTCCCCGTGTTCATTAAATTCTTCTAAGATTTCAATGGCTCCGGTTTCGTTTGACATAAACATTTGTCCAATCAAGCTTATCTGAGTACTATTTATTGTACCGTTATCTGCAAGAGTTGTTTTATTGGCGATAGTCGTAATCCAGTATCCATAGTCCCACCAAGCTGCCACCACATCAGTCTGTTCCAGATTAACCCGCATCCAGTTGAGGGTATCTAACCAGTCGCTAACTTGGGCCCTAAGAGGCAAACTTGAAGCGGCAATGGTTGTAGGCGAATATGCACGTTCTATGACTCTCGGATGTTCAGAGCCCGTGCTTGGCAATACAAAGGTAAACATCAACAGGAGAAACATCAAAATAATAAAGGCTGCGCTGAATTCCTTGCCCACACGAGACCTGAAACGCATTTTACGCCTCGGGATTTTAGGGCTTTCCCGCAGAATGGTGACAAAGGGTTTGATCAATTGAACCAAAGCTAATGCCCATAAGATGCTCAAGGCTGGAGCCATGAGCAAACTTAACCTAACCATGGAACCGGCAAAGTAGATGGCTGTTAGACCGAAGATTGCGAGGAAAATGTTGCGGTTTGTGGGATTCTGCACAGCGAAGAACAAACCGATAGGTACGAAGAGGACTCCTATACCTAAGTCATAGTAAAATGATCCCCAAGTGGCAGCTTTGTGTTCTTGTACAGACTGCACAAGTTGTTGTACAACACCTTCACCTATACGTTCAGAGGGAAATATAACTGAGATGAACTTGGCTTCTAATTCCCCAACTAACCCGAGGCTATAAAGCCCAACGAACAAGACTGCAATAAGAGCTAAGAAGCCAAATACAAAAAACACTTTACTCCTAGTGGTTTTGATGCGCCGAGAAACTTCAATTATGCCCAACAAAAGGAACATTCCAGCCACTGCCAACACTGTAGGCTCTTTTAGAAACGTGAGGCCTAGCTTTGGTACATTTACGGCTATTAAAAGTGCCACGCCAAAGGTTGTGCCGTAGGAAAGAAAGAGACGGGATGAATATCGCCGTAGCAAGATTAGAACAAGTACGAAAATCAATGTAATTCCGAGGGGATATCGTGCTGCTCCCCACGACGCAAAGAGGTAACCCAGCGATAATCCTCCAGCGACTGCATATGTAACTGTGCTTTTGAGCGGTCTTTCGGAGTCAATGGACCTTAGGAAGAAGAAGATGAACAAGAGGATGCCGAAGATTCCGACGGTTTCATCGTCAAAAAAGCCAAGGGAGGTACGGCTAATATACGGTGAACTTAGGGCTAAAAAGAAAGCTGAAAAAAGACCCACCTCTTTACCGCCAATGTCTCTTCCCAAAAAGTAGATAACCAAAACAGTCAACGTCGCCATAATCACTGGAAATATTATGCAGAAATTGAAAACTGGATCAGCAGTTAGGGGATGATAGATGTTTGAACTGAGGATCGCCGCCGGAGCAAGATTCAGCGCATTAGCTATCTGATAAAAGAACGCTGCTGTTGCTGCCAGACCCGGAAAAAGGGATTTTGAAATGGCGAGTCCGTTAGGATACCAGCTCATCGTGTCTGTCCATGATGTCCAGGCGAAGAATCCGTTGTCAACCATGTGCTTGGTTAAACGGTAATGAATGTGGGGGTCAAATTCCGAGAGCTGGAAACCCCAACGGAGAGGAAGCAACCTGATCATGGCTGCTATAACAAGAATGATGAGAAGTAGAGATATGTGCAGCAGAGAAGAATGAGATATTCGGAAGCGGAGAGCTCCAACGCTCATTAAGGCATTAACAGCTTTATCTTTACTAAACAAATTACTGATCTTCACTGCAACCCCTTCTCTCGTCAATGAAAACAATAAAATCCTTTATTTCTCTTGTGGTCTCCACTGTTATCAGCTCCTTTTTCTAGAGAAGAAATATTTTAACTTTTCACCATGCGCTCAAACAAAAACGTAAAGGATAGCAACTTGAATACAAAAAACCTAACTTGGAAGGTCCTGCCGCCCCCATCAATTACCTATTTGACCTATTCCGTTTGATAACCTTCGGAACGTAGATAATACAGGCTCCACATATAGGGCACTGCCTAGGCTCCACTTTGCTTTCATCAGCCCATTTATATCCACACTTAAGACATACCCACTCTGCCACGCTCATCACTTCCCTCAAATCTCGGTATCTACATTGAAGCACTTAATTTTTTCTATCACAAAGAAGCATTTGCTGTAAAGAACCTTCTGGGACTGTAGCCTTCAGTGTCTTCTACCTGTTTCGCCGGCAGATTTAACCTCAACTTTTTTCGGTACAAAGGATATTTTTTTGCCGCATTTAGGGCATTTACCATCATGGGTCTGAATTATCTCGTCTGGGGGTTTCAAGTCTGAGCCTTCGTAGAGAATAAAACCGCATTTTTCGCAAATTACCTTTTGAGGCAAGGTCTCACAGCCGTTGTAGACCGAAATACAATCGTTACAAGCTATTTATATATTACGACGAAGCGCAGAGGCTCTTTAGAGCGTGTTTTTTCTATTTGCTGAGCACATTAGCGTGACCTCAGCTAAAGCTCCTTTTTTGTTCGATCGTCAGAGAATCCATTCCGATTGTTTATGATGTTGCGTTTCTGTGAACTGTAAATATAGTTGCTGGTCGTAAATCATGTATAGAGTTTTAAGTGTCTGAAGGAGAATGGAAGGGGTGCGCCGATGGGAAAATACACCCTGATAATCACCGAAAAACCAGATGCCGCTAAAAGAATAGCAGAGGCACTTGATAGTCAGGGGAAACCCAAGAAGCTTAAGGAAAACGGCGTACCCTATTTTGTCGCTCAAAGGAACCGAGAACTCGTTGTTGTTCCCGCTCTCGGACACCTCTACACCATCGTTCACGAAAGAGGAAAAAGAAACTACTATCCAGTCTTCAACTTCAGGTGGGCACCGCGACACTTGGCAGAGAGAGGCGCTAAAGGGATTCGTAATTGGGTTGAAACGTTTTCGAAGCTGTCCCATGATGCTGACGAGTTTGTGGCGGCTTGCGACTATGACATTGAAGGGAGCCTCATCGGCTACTGCATACTGAAGTTCGCCTGCGGCGACAAGGAAACTTCAGCGAAAAGGATGAAATTTTCTACTCTCATGAAAAGTGAGTTAGAGAAAGCTTACGAAGAGCCTCTTCCCCACCTCGATTTTTCCCTCATAGAAGCCGGAAGAACGAGACATGAAGTGGACTGGCTATACGGCATAAATCTTTCACGAGCATTAACTTTGGCAGCGCGTCGCTGGAGCGGCAGATACTCCACCTTGAGCACAGGAAGAGTGCAGGGACCCGCCCTCCAGTTTCTGGCTACAAGAGAGAAGGCAATCCGCAGCTTTGTGCCCACCCCATACTGGCAAATAAACGCTGAGGCTGAAATCCTGAACTCTGTAATTGAGGCAGAATATGAAAGAAAACGAATTGAAACGAGGGCGGAAGCAGACACTGTTGTGCGAGCCTGCGCGGGAAAAACTGGGGAAGTCATGAAGGTTGAAGTGAGAAAGGTTCATCAGAAGCCTCCTATCCCCTTCGACGTAGGCACGTTACAACGGGAAGCCTATAGCCTCTTCGGCTACACTCCCCGACGCACCTTAGGAATCGCTCAGCGTTTATATCTTGACGCTTTGATCTCGTACCCTAGGACAAGCAGCCAAAAACTTCCTCCAATAATCGACTACAGAAAGATCCTCAACTCCCTCAAAAGACAATCTGGATACAAACGGTTAGCCTCAAAACTTCTAAAAAAGGAAGAACTGAAGCCACGAGAAGGCGCCAAACAAGACCCCGCCCACCCCGCCATATACCCCACAGGAAAACTGCCCGAAAAACCCTTGGCTGCCCCAGAGAAGAGGGTTTGGGACCTGATTGTCCGGAGGTTCATGGCTGTTTTCGGGGAGGAGGCGCTCAAGGAGAGCCTAAAGGTTCGCCTAGAGGTGAACAATAATGCCTTCTTTTTGAGGGGGAGACGGATTCTGAAGGAAGGCTGGATGGAATTCTACAAGCCCTACGTCAGGGCCGAAGAGGTGCTCTTGCCTCCTATCAAAGAAGGCGATAAGGTTCGGCTAAGGCGGGTCATACGGGAAGACAAGTTCACCTGCCCCCAGCCTCGCTACAATCCAAGCAGTCTCCTGAAGAAGATGGAGGAGCTTGGAATCGGAACAAAGGCGACCCGAGCAGACATCATCCAAACTCTCTACAATCGCGGCTACGTCAGGGACGAGAGAATCGTGGTGAGTGAGCTGGGCTTCGATGTCATTGATGTTCTCGGCAGGTACGCTCCTGCTGTAACCTCGGCGAAACTAACTCAAGAACTTGAGGGTAAAATGGAGCAAATCCAAAACAATAGAATGAAGAGGGAAACGGTTCTCGCAGAAGTTGTTGAACGGCTGAAGCCGCAGCTTGAACAGTTCAAAGAAAACGAAGAGCCTATAGGTGAAGCCTTGACCAAAGCCACCAAGAGAGCGCGAATACAGGAGCGAATCGTGGGAAAATGCCCAAATTGTGGCACAGGCAAACTGATGATTATATATTCGCGGAAGACCAGAAAGCGCTTCATAGGCTGCAGCAACTACTTCAAGGGTCTCTGCAACACATCTTTTCCTCTTCCTCAACGTGGAACCGTCAAACCCACAGGTAACAATTGTAAAGCATGTGGGTGGCCTCAGGTGCTGGTGTGGCTCAGAGGCAGGAGACCTTGGAATCTGTGCTTCAATCCCGACTGCTCCCTTAAATCGAGGAGGAAAAAACCGTGAAGTGCATTGTTTGTGACAGAGAAGCCTTAGAGAGTTACTGTGAGTTCCACGGAAAAGCTTATCGAAACGTTGTTCAGAAATTTGAGGATTGGAAACGGGCTACAGGCGTCTCTTGGAAGGAATATTTAAAAGAGCTTGTGGAGAATGCATACACAGGCACTTGGGCAAAAGAAGTTGCAGAGGATTTATTGAAGAACACGGATGGATGAACTATGTCAAAGTGGTTTAGTAAACAAATCTCCTCCTTTGCCTTTTCGTTGCAAAAAACCTACGAGAAAATAATAACTGCTAAGCCCTCCTTATTCGTTGTCGGCGCCTCGGCGGTTGTCGTTTCCCTCTTTCTGCTGGGCGGAGGAATCTACGACATCTTGACAAATGATATCGCCGTAGCATACTTCGCTTCGGGTGGTAAGATTATTGTTTTTTATCCCTCCCTATCTGAGCAGTTTCTCTTAGAGAGCATGCTTGTCATGATCTTCGGTGCTATAGGGTTCGCGGGCTTTCTCATAGCACATCGAAGCACCAAGTACGCTTATAGCCCCCGCCAAGCATACCGGTTCCTTCTGGTTGGCTGTGTTCTGCTCATTATAGGCTATGTTCTTATTGAAAATGGTCTGATATCCAAACTCGGTCTCTAGCCTTCGCATGCTACACGCCAAAGCCACGTAGCGTCACCTCTTTTTTCCTTTGTTTTTCATATTCAGAAGAGCAGCCCCCAGGTTTGTCATCAAATGTATCGGGATTGTTATCAGAAGGATTATCAGAGCCGCTGGCAAGGAAGGGGGCGAAACCGGAATGGAAAAGAGGAATGCTCCTAATATGAAGTCGATCTGATCCGCTACTGGAAGGGGGCTCCCGGGAGAACGGTCTAAACGCCGCTTAATGAAAGACTCTATCAGGTCACCTGTTAAAGCTCCTAGAGATAACGCAAATCCAAGGAATATAGTGTATCGGAACTGAGTGCCATATTGAAAAAGAACATGCTCAAAAAGAAGCGTTTGCACTAAACCAACTAACGTTCCCACAATAAGACCCGCCAAGAAGCCTCTAACTGTCTTGTGGGAGCCAAGTAATGGTTTACCGTCCAAGAAACTCTTGCCGAAATCCATTGGCTGGCCACCGCCGAAGATCACAGGGGCTGCATTGGCGCAGTAAGCTGGGAAAATAAACCATATGGCGGCGGCGATGGCAATCATTATTTCCGTCATGTTCTTTCATCCCTTATTCTTACTGGAAGAAAATAACTCTAGCGTCTGTAATCGGTTATTCCTGCGCTTTCTATCTTCACGTAAATGAATCCTGTTCCTTTGATTGATGGATGTTTTTCACGGAGAACCTTTATGACCCGTGTTTGACCTGTTTGTTTCATGTCAAGCACAACTTCTGACCAATAGTTCAGAACCCGTGTTGCCACAGGCTTCATTTCAATCGTTTCTCCAAGAGGAATGCTTCTTACTTGACTAATAATAAGCGCTGCCACTCCACAAGTTTTGACGATTTGGGTCAAAACCGCCAGTTGCCTGTTCAACTCACGGTTCGCAGCATACGTTTCTTTCGGGTCATCAAGTTCAACGCGATATAATGATGTGACAGTGTCGACGACGATTAACCCAATTTTGTTGGTTATAACCTTTTCAAGCTGATCTATTGTTCTGGCCTGTTCCTGAAATGTTGTTGGTCTCATTATGATCATAAGGGGCGAGATTTTCTCGTAATCGTACTCAGCTATCTGTGACAGGCGCTCATAAGAAAAGGTTCCATCCGTGTCTATGAAAAGGGACTTGATGCCTCTCCGCGCGCAATTAACTGCGCATTGAACAGCGAGAGAGGTTTTGCCTGTCTCCGCTTCTCCATAGACAAGGGAGACACGTTCAGCAGGGAATCCTCCTCCTAACAATTTGTCAAGCGAAATGCAACCTGTTGGAATGAGTCTCTGCAATGCCCGCACACAAGAAGCGAAGTATAAACTCAGGAATTATAAGCCTTCTCTCTGCTGACATCCTTTCAGTGAAGAATCTTTCGTAACATATTTAAGCGGAAAAGGAAGACAGGAGAGTCACGCAGGGTTCAAAGTCATGCATACACATCTCTCTCCATTCTTTAATCGGTCGTTTCTTCTGCGTGGAACATGGAAAGTGTAATCTCATGAAGGCGAAAATAGCTGTTGCAACTGTTCATGGAAGAGCCTATTACGAACTTGTGACAGAACTACAGAGAAAGAGGTTGCCATTCTTGAGTCTGAAGCCATGGGACCCTGTTCCATTAGATATCAAAGTGGTTATAACCACTAGAGACGAGAGCCATCAGGTTTCGCACCCTCAGATTCTATGTTTCGAGCAGGGATCAAACCCTGAATCTGTTGTGGACAAGGCAATTCTGATCATTCAAGGAAAACAAGGCTACGAAAAAGTTGTTGCCGGAGTGGACCCGGGTAAAACCTGCGGCATAGCCGTTCTAGGTGACGCCAAAGTCTTAGAAACCCTAACATCTTCAAACATAGAAGATGCAGCCCACCTCGTTGTAGACAACTTAAAGAGGTTTCCATCCGAGGTTAGAGTGGTGCGGGTGGGTAACGGGCCTCCTGAATACACCAAAAGTTTACTCAGTTCATTGGATGAAGATCTGCCAGAAGAGACTTTGATGGAGATAGTTAGCGAAGCAGGGACAAGTCGGCTCATGAACAAGTCTGCGAACCGCAGAGTGTTAAGGGACGCTGTTTCCGCCATAGAAATCGCGGGAAGAAAAGGCCGAATTTTATCTAGGAAGAATGTTTAATGAAACATGTTCTCAAGAAAGGAAAGACTTTGCTTGTTGATGGACCTGCTTCCGTGAGTCTTCTCTCCGGAAAGATAAGCGTTCTGGGGGCGCCTCTTCACATCAGCGAGAAACTCGTAGTCAGGGAAGGAAAACGCTTGCCCTTATGGATTAGAACGAGGGCTACTTTTGAATTGCTGCTGGGGGAAGGGGCTTCTATCAACGAGGTTAACGAGGGAACTGTTCCTTCCTCATGGGATGACGCCGCAAAGGAGATTTTGTCCCTGAATAAACCGGTAACTGTCATGGTTGTAGGCGGCATGGACTCGGGCAAGACAAGCTTCTGCACCTTTCTTGCGAATGAAGCGGTGATGAAGAAGTGGAGGACAAGCGTTATTGATGCTGATTTGGGGCAGTCTGATGTGGGTCCGCCTTCAACTGTTGGATTCAATTTCGTAGGTGAGCCAGTGAAGGATCTCTTCGATATTGATGCTCAAGACGCGGTTTTTGTGGGGTCGACGAGTCCAAGCGGGGCAATAAATAAGGTTATTGAGGGTTTGATTCAGCTGAAAGATAGAGTGATGGAGGCAGGCGTGGATTTTCTTGTCATAAATACTGACGGTTGGGTTGAAGGCGAAGAGGCAGCCGCATATAAGGTTCGGTTGGCTGTAAAAGTTGGTCCAAGCGCTGTTGTTGGAATGCAACGAGGGAACGAGTTAACCCCAATTTTAGATGCGTTGCATGGCGTCAAGGTTTTTGTTATTGACTCTCCGCAGCTGATTCAGCCAAGGAGTAGAGAAAAAAGGAAGCTTTTGCGGGAGCTCAGTTATAAGAAGTATCTGAAAGGAGCCAAGATGCAGTCGTTTTCTCTTAGTTGGATCAAAGTTAAAG
>Ga0307427_1001875_pt1 | contig 10401 bp, 9 predicted proteins | sample SalMarWE160190MG_FD_202162 | JGI IMG/M metagenome (GOLD analysis project Ga0307427, IMG submission 202162) | Salt marsh sediment microbial communities from the Plum Island Ecosystem LTER, Massachusetts, United States - WE1603-190 | ecosystem: Environmental > Aquatic > Marine > Intertidal zone >... | reverse complement strand
TCATCTCCACCCATATTGAGTATCAGATCACCAGTTGGCGGTGTTACGGAATAAAACGCATTTAATAACTCAACAAGTTGTAATAAATACGAGCCTTCTATTCTGTTATTATGAATTGATATTTCGATGATGTTACTTGCAATAACTGAATCTGTTATATTCAGTCCTGTAAAATAATTATTATAGATTTGGTATATTATAATATAGGCCTTAATAGGAGGTGCAATTCCACTAAAAGAATTGGTTTGCCACTGAAGTGCACCGACAAATGGCTGATGATAAACATAATCTGTCATATCTCCCTCCATGTTGAGTATGCCCATTCCAGAAGACTGCTGCATCCATACCGTAATATAATCTTCACTTAAATATTTTGTTGATGGCCAATATCTGTGTATATAACTTAAATAAAACTTTAAAGAGTTTAATACAGATAGATCATCTTCATAATTAATTATAAAATATTCTTTCCCATTAAAGGTATGATCTGGTCTTGTACGTTGATTATATATTATGCCTTCAACATTTAATCTCACGCCACTTGCATCAGTTATTTGGGTTGCATCGTATGCTGCCCAACTATTCCATATAAAAAACAATAATAAGAAATCAGCTTTATCTTTATTCAATCCGGCAGGTCCATATTTATTATAATAATACCCTATTCCCTCACTATCTTCATAGGTGGGAGATAAAACTTCATTTAGTACAGGTCTATAATATTCATTATAATATGCAGATGGAATATGGTTATTTATAGCTCTATGGTCTCCTATAATTTTTGCAGCCCAGTAACTACTCCATGAGAAAGCACTATGAGAATAGCATTTATTGATTATATTTAACTTATTAAGCATACTAATTTATTATCTATACACCACAGGTACACACGTTTGCTTTACCCCCTTTAACAGCCACTTTCTGTCCTGGCTTAATCGGAAGATATATTTCTCCCAGTGCCGGAACCAAAATCGAAGTATCCAGCGCCGTTGGATCAGCTCCAATTAGGACTCTAAGTGCATTATCAACAGAACAAATCCTTACCACCCAGCCATCAATAGCATTACTTTGCGCTGAAGCCGATGTTCCGTCAACATCATGCGATGAAGACAAATCCATAACTGGAACCGGCATTCTATCGCCATCTTTCGGCATTAATAATTTTTTTGTTGCCATATCTTTAAATTTTTTTGTTATTAATTCATTACTCTTTAACTATTTGTACTCGCTACAGCTATGGTTGCATCATCATCATATGCAATTTTGAAATTGTTTGCATAGACAGCATCGGTTTCTGAGAAATCATTTGTTTTAACCCATAATTCGACTGTATCTCCCGGTAACCAATTTTGTTCTATATCTTCTGATTTTGGATCGTAAACTATCTCAGTTGTACTTTGTTCTGTCCCCAAAGCAACTCCGTTGCGATAAATACGTCCATATGCTGTTGTACCATTACCTCCATTATCTATAAACTTTATCATAAAATTGAATCTTACTTCGCCAAGTAAGCCATTTGCCAGGGTAATAGTTTTTACTTTTTCATATGTATTGCTTGTGCTTGACGTTTCTGCATCGTAAGAATTTCTTATATTAGCTGAAGCTGCTTTTTTTATTATATAAGGCAATTCAAGTGGCAGGTCATTTGCATTAATTAATGACCCATTCAACTGCAAATTGCAAGGATATGATCCTGACTCATGCCCTATCTGCACAGTTTTTCTCAATCCTAAGACTTGAAATAATTTATAACTCTTTCCATCATATACTACAAAATCCCTATAGTAACTGGTTCCACCATCATAACCTATTCTATTGATTATTATAGCAGAGCTATTACCATCATAGGCATTTTCCCATATATCCGATCCCTGAATTGCCAGATTGGATGTTACAGAACCATACTCCGCCGTCTCTGTGCCAAGCTCTACAACACCGACAAACTTGCAATTACCCTGATTATCAATATAGCTCTTCCAGGTCCCACTATCATAATAACCCATGTATGTACTTGATAGGAATAAGCCTGTACCTGACGGGGTACCCAATGACCCTGGTATATTACTCAGATTAGTATTCCAGTTTGCACCAACTGTAGCTGCCGTCTCAATACCCGTAAGCTTGGTACCCTCTGAAGAATTAATATCTCCCAGCGAAGAAGGTTTATCTGATATATTTGTATATCCGGATGCACTTGTGATGTTAATAGCTCCTTTAATATTAAGTACTCCTGTTCCCTGATTCCATGATAAACCTGTGTTTCCGCCTGCTATATCACCAAGAATGAGATTGCCTGAACTATCAATATATGTTTTCCAATCAGGTGAATCAAAGAATCCCATGTATGTACTTGAAAGAAACAAGCCCGTTCCTGCAGGAGTGCCAAGTGTAGAAGGAATATTATCTATCTGGCTATTCCAGTTTACAGCGTCAAGGGTTGCAAGATCTCCCTGTCCTGTTATTGATGCTGCAGTATGAGTACTTGTAACATCTGCACCTGTTTCGATGCCTGTAAGTTTCGTGCCCTCTGAAGAATTAATATCTCCCAGTGAAGAAGGTTTATCGCTGATATTACTATATCCCGAAGCCTCGGATATGATTATTTTGCCTTTCAGATAAACATTGTCACTATATAAACCATAGCCCGGAGAAGCAGGAACGATATCATATTCTGCCAAACTTTCAAGATTTCCAATCTGCAATTTTATAGCTGTCTCATCACCGAGACTCCATTTTGAATAACTATCTACCCCGTCAAATACCCTTAGAAAAGGATTATTCGAATCAACAGCACTCATGTAAATACTTGAATCAAGTGCGGTGTTTGATACATGACCTATAGCAACAATTTCATCACCTGCCTCAAATATACCCGTATCATCCTCAATAGTCCATCCTGTAGTCGTTGTAAATCCTACCAATTCTCCTGCTACTGTTGCAACTTGGCGAACTATTTTTTTAATAACCGTGGTACGATTGAGGTCAAACCTTTGAATTATTACAATTGCTCCTACAGTAAAAGGCACAATTGCATTGCCTTCAGGATCTTCAAAATAAAGTTTCTCTGAACCAATCGTGGCTGTATCAATCGACTTTACCTTACCTCCTCCGGCACCTATTATTAAACCTCCGCATTGATAATGTAATTGATTTAATATTAGTTCATATACCTGTAACCCACCCGATATAAGAACATTTCTGAATTCAGCATCACCGCTACTTGTTATTTGCCATTTCGTTCCTTGAAAACCGGATGTAAAATTCTTATGTTGCACATTGGAATCCCCGTATAAATTACCTACGAAACGACCGATTCCATTAAGATCCAATTTATAAGAAGGTGCATCCGTTCCAATACCAATATTACCATTAGAAAGTATTCTCATTCTTTCACTGGCATTGGTACCAAACTTCATATAACTATTTTCCCTCTGCCATACCAGAGCATTACCTGGAGTTTCAATACCAACTACAAAACCATTTCCTGCACCGTGTCCTGTATTTGAATTTCCGTATTGTGCTGCACATTGAGCTGCAGTATTTTTGTAAATTTCTAAGCTTTCGTTAGGAGTTGTTATTCCAATGCCAACATTAGTCCCATCAATACAAATAGGACTATCACCTAACTCATCTATTCCGGGAACCTTATAAGGAACATAGCCATCTGATAAATCTCCAATTGATACATAATGACAGATTAATGTCTCGGTACTTGAAATATCTATGTCAAAAGTATCCTCGAGCTTAATCTCAATTTCATTAAGTTCGGGAATAATCTCAATGCCTATTTCTTTTGGATGGTACACTATGATATTTTCAGGTAACATTGGCTATTGAGTTTTTGCAGGTTTGATTTCAGAAAACTTACCTTTTTTTATTACCACTCTTGTACCTCCCGGCACTTCTGCATCAGGAATATGAGTATCTACCTGTATTACATTACTGTTTCCTTCCGCGGCGTTTGTGTGTGATGCTGTAAGTACCATAAGAATCCTTATGTCATCTTCTTCAATTTCCTTGGTGGTCATCTGTGTCCAGCCTTCCTCCGAAGGAAGTGTATTGAGGTAAAGTCTGGCAAAAATTGTCCCGTTAATATCATTATAGATAAAAACTTTTACCTCTGAGACTTGCTGAGCATCAGAAGGATCAAGTTGGTTCCCATTCTTATCCTTAATTTTAATAAGGTACTTAGGAGTACTCCCAGCATACACAACGCCCATGACTACGAAGTATTAGACTGCTTCGATATATGATATATAAACATCAAGTTTACCTGCAGTGATAGTACTCCAGTTGGCTCCCGGTGTTGCTGCAACATAAACATGGCCTGCTGTTGCCACAGGGGCATTATTCAGTGCTGCTCCATGAGCGCAGGCTGTTATTGCATCGGCAGCCTTGATGGTTGCACTCGCAATGAGCTCATCACCCGAACTCGATATTCCTGTTTCAGCAACAAGAGTAGTCGGATCCGGAGTAAAAGCAACCTCCGTATGTGTTTTGGCATCGAGTATCCTGGCAAGCGCAGGAGTTATTGCACCAAGATCAATGACCTGTTCGGTTGTATTATCAGCCGAAGTAAAATTGAAATCACATCCCAGGATGCCAGGTGCGCCTATGGTCTTTTTAACGGTCTTAACACTTGAGATAGCAACTCCATTAAGTTCGAGTTGTGAAGCGGACACTCCTAACCATGCAAGGAAAGAGTGTTTTGTCGAGTGAAGCAGAATCTTGGGATTCCACCTCTTGATCTTAAGATCCATTCCTATATGCATAACATTTTGTTTTTAATTATTAATACTATTTAAGTGATTGCTAATGAAATCATTGTATTATTATACTGTTCCATTGCATACACTGATTTGTCCCCGTAGCCCATTACTCCAAGCAGTTTCGATGAACACAGCCAAGTAAGGGCATCTGCGAGAATATCATTAAGTTCCTCCGGTTTGATCGTTTTTACATATAAAGCAACAGGTGTCAGGCTTTCTTCTCCGGGATCCATGACTTTTGCACATTCAAAATAGGTTTTAACACCACCACCATTGATCGAGGTAGTGACAATTGCCACCACCGGCCTTCCATAACCGGCTTTTATATACTGATTCTCCTGTATCTTGTATTGTGATTCCTCCGTAGATACTGCCCTTCGTATGGATTTTTTCCATAGCGGATATTTTAACTCATATAATTTCACATAATCAGAAGGTACGGGAATGTATGCCTTATCATTATGATATTCAATAATGCTCACAGGAGGTTCACCCCCTGTCAGTGGTATTGCCAAAGCTGTTAAGAGATGCAAAGGAGCTTTCTCAAGCACTTCTCTTGCAGCTTCATCCATGACAGGCCCAATATATTCGTCAAAAGGAAGAGACATCCCTTCCGGGATGTACTCATCCATCTTGATCTCAATCTTGCTTATTAAAGCCGGCCTTTCCATCATGGAAAACAATTAACATCAGGGAAGATTGGGAAATACAATGTTGTTTTTTGCAGCAGCATTCTTGATTGCTATTGCATTTGGTAATTTGGAATTAGTAAGTCCTTCCACATTCCCGACAAGATATTCCCTTGCATCTTTTATTGTTTTAACCTCATATACCTTTCTTAAGCCGTTTGATTTTTTTGTTTTTCCCACTTCCGGTTCTTCAATATTCGGCTCAGGCATTACCTTGAAAGCAGATTCCTGAACTTCCTCTGTTTCATTATGACTATCCGGTAGATTTTGAGAAAGAATACATCTGAAAGATGCACCTGGCCTTTCGGCATCTTCGTCCATGACAGCAATAACATCAGGATTAGTAGTTATAAATTTCCCGTTGATTCTCGGTTTTAGGCTTCCACCTCTGAACTTGATCAACATTCTTTTTCCATTTACCTCGATACAAGTATCTAAGAGCTGGTAATGGATTGATTGATAAACTTTTCTTACCATGATTTGATTAATTAATTATTTAAAAGAACAAAGGGAAGGCGCACAAAAGCACCTTCCCTGTTATGAGGGTTTAAGCTTTGGGCTTAATAACGGCATGTGTATCCGGGTATCGAGTGATAATACCTGTAGTTTCTTCAATGACAACTGCATCAACATTGCGCTGTCCAGACTCTTTCAGGCTGAGTTTGCGTGTTGCCATAGGCTTGAAGGTATGTTTCTCGATATTATTCAAATCGAGGACAAGGCCATTATCTGACCATCCGGCAAGTGCAAACATCGGGTGACGGTTGAAAAGAAGAATACCGTGGTTGGTTACTATTTTATTGAAGGTTAATCCCCATTCAACATGGACACTCTTGGCTTCAATCTGTTTTATTACAGTATCTACCTTCATCAGGTTGGCCATAAGTCCATCACCGCCAAACAGCAATCGCGTATCTGATCCGCTATTACCGGCAAAGATTGATTGATTCCAGTCAACAAATGTTGCATTATCAATGGTCCTGTCACCAGAGCCGGTTCCATACTCAAGTGCTTTGGTAACGAATCTTGTTACTCCACCTGTGGTATATCTCTCTTTTACATTGACATTATCTAAGAACTTGGCCCTGACCCCCCAAATGAAACTATTTTCCATGGTACCTCTCATATCATAGATGTTCTGAGCTTCATAATCACTGAATCCCCAGTCAACTTCTTTTTCATGTATTTTCTGGAATGTTGATTCTTCAACCTGGGCCATGAAGATCTGCGCATAATTGAAGTCCTTTGCAGGTATGATAGCATACGGTGTGGTCTGTGCATCAAGTTCATGCTTACAGGGTCCGCATCTTACTATCAGTGTATCTTCGGGTATTGAAGCGGGAAGGATCATCTCTCCTGCTGTAGTACCCGATCCGGCAGGTCCATTAAGGGGCTGTATCTTGATAGTTCCGTTAGTATTATTCTTGCTTATGATAAAACAAACAAGATCCATCAGGTCAACACCGGCAACTCCAGTGAACATACAGGTATCATCCGCACTCCACATCGAGATATTATCAACTTCAAGATCATATGTAATCTGACCATCACCTTGCGTAGTATAAACAGTCTTGACAGTATCATTAAAAGGCCTGCTATCAACTGCGTAATATTCAGATGCAAATGATTTAATATCAACTCCAGTTTTTATCTGCCTCATAATAGTATCAAGAGGCGTAGCTGAAGGACGCATCTTTGTGACTCTCTTCGATATGTAGTCTTTATCCAGCTCGTCTGATCCTGCTCCACTGGCCTTCACTCCTTCAACACTCACGGGACTTTCTGCGATGACGGCCCCGGTAACGGCATAAACGACGCTACCGCCGAATGCCAAAACAGTAGAGAAACATGTAAGGACAGCAAGAACAATAAACAGCCCAAACAGGTTTACTCCAATTTTGAAAAGATTATGTTTTTTCATTTCTTAACTTTTTAATTATTAACACTATCCCTTTTACAGGACTTTTCTTTTTTCTGTCCGCTCAATCAGACCATCCATATAGTTCGGTACTGGCCTATTCTTTGGTAGTTCTGATGAACCACCAACTTTAGGTAATCCGTCTCCCTTGGGCTTATCAGCCTCTTTCTGAGCGACAATATTTTTATTTTTGCCAACAACCTCACCCTGTGTTTTGGCTTTTTCAATATCTTTATCGTAATCCAATCCTTTTTTCATGATCAGAAGTAATTCCTTGTTTATTTTACCTTTGCTCACATCCGCAAGCATGGCATCAAACTTTGAAAGGAATTTACCCATGACATCGTCATCTATTTTGTTTTCTTGAGAGAATGTTTCAATTTCTTTTCGTGATAGCTCAACATTATTATTATACTCTTCCTGCCTTTGCTGAATTTTCTTTATATTTTCCTCCCTTACATTAGCGTTTTTTGTCCATTTCTCTTGATCAGGATCGCCTTCAACCGGTTTAAAATCTTCAATAGAATAATGCCTCGGAAAAGCCTCTGCAAAAGTGGCTCCCTTTACCATATCCCTGAGTAAATCACCAAACTGTGGCTCTCCTTGAAAAACTGAAATGAGATTCTGATTGGCTTTTATTCCTCTTTCTCTATAATTTTCAAGCCCTTCCACCCATTCATCCATGGCTTTATCATAATCGTCATCTGTTTCAAATTTGCGATCAGGATAATTTTTTGAAAGACGATCAGCATATCTATGCCTGATTGTTTCGGTTTCTTCTTTTTCTGATTCAGATTTCTGCTCTTCTTCCTCTGTCTCTTTTACTGATTCGGTTACCTCATCTGACGAAGCAGGTGTTTCGGTTTTTTCTTCCGGCTGAGATACTGCCTCTGCCTGCTGCTCCTGCTCAACTGCTGCCTTTGTTTCAACAGGTGTTTCAGCGGGTATTTCGTTAACCTCTTCAGTTTTATCATTAACCTCAATAGTTTCAGTTTCGGCAGGTGTTTCTTCCGGTGCTATTACTTCCGTTCTTTCTTCTTCAGGCATGACTGCTTTTTTAAATAAAACTGTATAAATTCAGTATCAATCAAGCCGCAAATTATACATATTGTTGATAAACTAATGCTTAAAAAAACTTGAAAAATGGTTTATTTAACCTAAATTTACTGTCAAAATTCAGTTTTTACAGATGAGACAAGTGTTAAAGATGCTATTAAAGCTCTTGAAAAGGGATATCCGAAGGCAGCTTTCACGATTGAAAAGACCGAATCGGAAGAAAGTAAAACGTGAATCAAGAGTTGACGAACGACATGATGAGATAATGAAAGTTTATGAAGAAGTGATTAAAGAATATGGGTCTAAAGCCCCTTATATAAAGAAATATATTATATATGGTACAGTAAGTGACAGAACTCATTATTCATTGGAACATGTCAGAACTGTCATTGCAAAAAGATTAAAAAGAAAGTCATCTCATACATAAAAATGACAGAGCAAGAGATCACTGGCATTATCAGGGAGAACAAAAAGCGAAAGCTCGAATTAGCTTCTCTTTATAATCCTGTTACAGGAGAAGGATCTCCTCTTGAAAGATTTAAGCTGAGCTATTTTGGTGTAGGACAATTATGGAATTATGCCGTTCCTGTTCAAATGTATAAAGATCATAAAACGTTTTTTGATGAACTTCTAAAATATGGTTCAATTGAAGAACTTCTGATTTCAAAGGGTGAGAATCCCACACCGATAAAAGTATCTCGTTTTATTAATGAGCTCAATAACTTGCGCTTTAGATATGATTTTGAATTCTGGGCATACCTTACTGCCAGAATACAGGATAAATCCACAAAAAAGATAATTCCTTTTAAACTCAACAAGCCACAGAGAAAAACACTTGCCGTACTTGAAAAAATGCGCCTTAAGGGAATCCCTATAAGGTCTATCATGCTCAAAGCCCGGCAATGGGGCGGATCCACACTTGTGCAGATATACATGGCATGGATACAGATCATTCATAAAAAGAACTGGCATTCTGTTATTATTGCCGATGTAGAAGATCAGGCCCGCAATATACGCGGCATGTATTCAAGATTTGCAAAGGAATATCCGAATTTATTCGGAAGGATAGAATTTCTGCCATTTGAAGGATCATCGAAAAACAGGATTATTACTGACCGCAATTGCATAGTAGGAGTGGGATCAGCACAAAAACCGGAAAGTTTGAGATCTTATGATTTTGCAATGTCTCATTTATCAGAACTTGGTTCGTGGAAAACAACACTGGAAAGATCGCCAGAGGATCTTGTTCAAGCCGTAAGAGCATCAATACCAGACGTACCCTTATCATTAGAGATACTCGAATCAACCGCCAGGGGTGTTGGTAATTTTTTTCATCGTGAATGGCTCGCTGCAGTTAATAAAGAAACTATTTATGAACCAATATTTATCCCCTGGCATGAAATACCGAGATATCAAAAACCAATTAATGATATCAAAAGATTCATCAGTAATAATTTCGATGACAACTACGTATCATTTCTTTGGAGCCTGGGGGCCACTCTTGAGGGAATAAACTGGTATATAAGTTTTAAGAAAGGGAAAAATTACAGTGATTGGCGTATGCAGTCGGAATTTCCCTCAACTGCCGTGGAGGCCTTTGCATCTTCTGATATGCGAGTATTCGATCCAAAGTATGTTAGCCATGCAAGAACGAATTGCCTCAACCCCGAATTTATTGGTGATCTGACAGCCAAATCAAGAAAAGGCAAGACGGCTTTTGAAAAAATTGAATTCTTTCTTGATTCCAAGGGTAAGCTATTTATCTGGACTAAACCTGATAAATCCATCAATGTATCAGATAGATATGTTGTCACGGTAGATATAGGAGGGCGCACAGACAGGGCAGATTATTCGGTAATCAAAGTCTTTGACCGATACTGGATGATGTATGGTGAAGGTCCTGAAACAGTTGCAACATGGAGAGGCCATCTTGACCAGGATCTTGTTGCCTGGAAATCTGCACAGATAG
>Ga0307427_1001874_pt1 | contig 10401 bp, 9 predicted proteins | sample SalMarWE160190MG_FD_202162 | JGI IMG/M metagenome (GOLD analysis project Ga0307427, IMG submission 202162) | Salt marsh sediment microbial communities from the Plum Island Ecosystem LTER, Massachusetts, United States - WE1603-190 | ecosystem: Environmental > Aquatic > Marine > Intertidal zone >... | reverse complement strand
CGACGAGATCGACGAGTGGACCCACCACCTCCACGGCCCGGATAACAACGCCGTTGCCAGGGACAGGCGCGTCGGCCCGCCCCGCCGCCTCCGGTGGAAGAGCGATCCCACCTGGTGCCGCAGCCACGACGGCATCCCGTCGAGCGTCGCTCTGGTTGTCTCGGCCAAGGGGCGGCTGTTCAGCGTCATCGACGAGGGACTGACCGGCCAGCCGGGCCTGCCGGAGCGGTGGACCGTCGTCGCCCGCGACGCCTTCAACGGCATGCTCCTGTGGAAGAAGCGGCTCGGGCGGCGGATACCCCAGAAGGCCCTCGCCGCCGTCGGCCACCGCGTGTTCCTGACGGTCGGGCGCGGTGAGCCCGTCACGGCCCTGGATGCCGCCACCGGCGAGACGGTCCGGACCTACGACGGCACCAAGGGCTCCGACGAACTCATCGGCATCGACGGTGCCCTCGTGGTGCACCTGCGAGGCGGCCGCAAGGCCGCCGACGGCGGACCCGACGCCATCCTCGCCGTCGATGCCGAGACCGGCCGCACCCGGTGGGACATCCCCGCCAAGGGTCTTGTCCCCTCCACCCTGGCCGCCGCCGACGGACGCGTCTGCTACCACGACCGCAAGGAGATCGTGTGCCTGGGTCTGGCCGACGGCAAGGTGCGCTGGCGGGCGCCGTCGCGGGCGCCGCTGCGAGGCGGCACGCTCATGATGTACCGCGGCGTCGTCTTCTTCGACCACGGCGGTCTCCAGGCGTTCGACGCCGAGACGGGCAAACACCTCTGGAAAGGCCCGGGCGTCAACCGGCGGCTGAGTTTCTTCGGCGCGGGCGGACTCGTCTGGGTCAGCCGGATACACGAGCACGGACGCACGTTCCTCTGGACCCCCGCACCCGTCGAGGCCAACGGCTACGATCCCCGAACCGGCGAGGTGAAACGCACCGTCACCGTCTCGCACCTCATCACGCCGGGACACCACATCCGCTGCTACCCGGCGAAGGCCACCGAGCGATACCTCCTTCTGCCGAAGCGCGGCGTGGAGTTCGTGGACCTCGAGGGCACCAACCACATGCGCCACGACTGGCTGCGGGGCTCGTGCGGGCACGGCGTGGTGCCCGGCAACGGCCTCCTGTACGTCCCGGCGCACCAGTGTTTCTGCTATCCGGGGGCGAAAGTGACGGGATTCAACGCCGTCTCGGCCGGCTCGGGCGAGCCGGTCAGCCCCCGGCCGGTCGAGGCACGCTTTGAACGCGGCCCGGCGTACGGCGATGGAATCGCCAACCTGAAATCCCAGGTCTCAAACGCCGACTGGCCCGTCTACCGCCACGACCGCCTGCGAAGCGGCCGTGCCGGCTGTGACCTGTCGCCACAACTCAAGGTCCTCTGGGAACGCCACCTGGGCGGCCCGACCTCCCAGCCCGTCGTCGCCGACGGACGCCTGCTCGTGGCCGAACCCGATACCCACGCCGTCCACTGCCTGGCGGCCGATGCCGGCACGCCGCGCTGGACCTTCACGGCCGGCGCGCGGGTCGATTCCCCGCCCACCCTGCACGAGGGTCTCGTCCTGTTCGGCTCGACCGACGGCTGGGTCTACTGCCTGCGGGGCACGGATGGGCGGCTCGTCTGGCGGTTCCAGGCCGCGCCCGAACAGCGCCGTATCGGCGCCTTCGATCAACTCGAGTCCGCCTGGCCGGTCCACGGCAGCGTTCTCGTCCAGGACGGCGTGGCGTACTGCACCGCCGGGCGGTCGTCGTTCTTCGACGGAGGCATCTGGGTCTACGCCCTGGACCCCGCCACCGGGAAGGTGCTCCACGAGAGGCGCCTCGAGAGCAAGCGGCCCGACCCGACGCGCGAAGCCGGCCGACCGTTCGACATGGACGGCGCCCGGTCGGACCTGCTCGTGAGCGACGGCACCGACCTGTACATGTTCTTCCATCGCTTCGGCCCCGACCTTGCGCCGAAGCCGACGCCGCGCATCACCAAACTGGGCGACCGCTGGGTCAGCCTGCACCTGATGTCGAACGCCGGCTTCCTCGACACGTCGTGGTTCGACCGCAACTACTGGACCTACAGCCGGCGGTGGCCCGGCTACTACTTCTCCTATAACGGGCCGAAGTCCGGACAAATCCTCGTCTTTGACGACCAGGCCACCTACGGTCTGCACGTGTTCACGACGCGGCAGGGGCACAGCCCCCGCTTCTGGCCCGGCAAGGACGGCTACGAACTCTTCGCCGACCGCAATGACGCCGAACCCGTTCTCAGGCCCACCGCCATCGGCCGCGAGAAGGGCGGCGGTTACTCACGCACCCTTCAGCCGATATGGTCCGAACAGGTGCCGGTACGCTTCAAGGCGATGGTGCTTGCCGGGAAGCGCCTCTACGCCGCCGGACCGCCCGACGTCGTCCCCGCCGACGATCCCTACGCCGCCTTCGAGGGACGCAAAGGCGCCCGGCTCTGGGTCGTCTCGACCGAGGACGGCCGCCGGCTGGCCGAGTATCCGCTCGACCGTCCGCCGGTCTTCGACGGTCTGATCGCCGCGCGCGGCCGCCTCTATCTGGCGACCGACGACGGCCGCATCATCTGCATGGGCCCGAAGCAGTAGGCGCCGGCATCCGGTGCACGAGAAGGAGATAGCCACATGGCCAGTCAGGTGCGTAGCGGTCAGGCGAACGGCTCCGTTCTCTCCCGGCGCCGGTTCCTCGGCACGGTAGCCGGGACGGCGGCGGCGTTTGGCGTCGTTCCCCGCCGGGTGCTCGGCGGCAGAGCGGCCAAGCCGCCCAGCGAAACGCTCCACGTCGCCGGCGTCGGCCTCGGCGCCATGGGCGCCGACAACCTCGGGGCCTGCGCCGGCGAGACCATCGTCGCCCTGTGCGACGTGGACCACCGCGCCGCCTCCGTCACCTTCCAGCGCTACCCAAAGGCCGCCAGGTACAAAGACTTCCGTCGCATGCTCGACAAAGAGAAGGGCATCGACGCGGTCATCGTCGCGACGCCCGATCACACGCACGCGGTGGTGACGGCGGCAGCGATGAGGCGCGGCAAACACGTCTATACCCAGATGCCGCTGGCCCACAACGTGTGGGAGGTCCGCGAACTCGTCCGACTTGCACGCCAGACCAAGGTCGCCACGCAGATGGGCAACGAGCGGTACTCCGGCCCGACCGTCCGCAGCACCGTCGAGTGGATTCAGGACGGCTGCATCGGCGCCGTCCGCGAGGTCCACTGCTGGACGAACCGACCCCAGTGGCCGCAGGGTATCGACCGGCCCGCCGACAAGCCCCCCGCCCCGGCCGGGCTCGACTGGGACCTCTGGCTTGGCCCGGCGCCCGAGCGGCCGTACCATCGCTCTTACCACCCGTACACGTGGCGGGGATGGCGAGACTTCGGCACCGGCGCGCTGGGGGCCGTGGGGTGCCACGTCATGGACGGCGCCTACTGGGCCCTGAAACTGGCTGAGGCACCCACCGTCACCGTCGAGGCCGAGGCCCAGGGCGCGACACCCGAGACCTGGCCGCGCGCCGCCACCGTCCGGTACCGCTTTCCCGCGCGCGGCCGGATGCCGCCGGTTACGCTGACGTGGTACGACGGCGGGCGGCGGCCGCCGCGCCCGAAGGAGATGCCGGTCACCCGCGAGTTTGTCGGATCGGGCGGCACCATCTTCGTCGGCGACAAGGGGAAACTGACCTTCGGGGCACTGACCGCCGGCACCAACCCCGGCCAGGCGGGGCCGCGGTTTATCCCCGAGTCGCTCAGAGGGTCGTACCGCCCGGCCAAGCCGACCATCCCCCGCGTCAAGGCCGAGGGCCGATGGGTCGAGTCCGGCCGCCACGTCCAGGAGTGGATCCGGGCATGCAAAGGCGGCCGGCCCGCCTGCTCGCGGTTCGAGGTTGCCGGTCCCCTGACCGAGATCGCCCTGCTCGGAAACGTTGCCGTCCGGGTCGGCCGGCCCATCACCTGCGACGTCAAGGCCATGACGGTCCGCAACCGCCCCGACGCGACCGCGCTCCTGCGCCGCCCCTACCGAAAAGGCTGGACGCTCGACGCCTAGCAAGAAGACGGTAGCATCGGGCGTGGGGTGCCATGCTTTCGCTCGCGAAAGCATGATGCCAAACCTGTCTCGGCCTGGGTCTTGGTGGGTGGCATGGCGGGTGGCATGGTCATCCCGAAGGGTGACCATGTTCTGGAGATAGGGTGTGTGGCACCGGAACGGCACCGGAACGGCCGATCTCGGGTCGCCTGGCCAAGTCCAACTCGGCTGCCCCAAGCGGAACGCAGAAAACGCAGTGTCGCCCGGCCCCGGTTGGCGACATCGTTCTCGATGACCTTGGTGAGGCGGGCGAGATCGTCGTAGGTGAAGGCGGCCTTCGTGCGCTTATTGTCGATGGTCAGGTACTGGCGGCCGGTAGAGGAATCGTAGAAGAAGTCGGTGGCGCCAGCACCTCCGGCATGACCTTGAGTTCAACAAAGTTGCTCACGACCTCATTGCCCGTATACACAGCAATCTGTATCTTGGTTAGAAGGTCGGTTGGCAATAGCACGGCTCCAAGGTTATCATGGACCTCTCCTCGCGGCTCGCCCCCGTCCACAACGCGGCATCGCACGCAGCACATCTGATACAGGTAGTCCCGCCCCTCCCCCTCTAACTCTTTTAACTTCTCCTCTATCTGCTCAAAGACACCAAAGCGCTGGGTGCATTCATGGCCGTCCTCCTGCCACCTCAGGACTATCCCCTTAACGGGCGATTTCCACTCGAGCCAGTACATCGGAAGCTGAGCGGCTTGCCCTGGCGCGTGGGGCTGATCGTCGGCCTTGGGCCTGCAGAGCACCGCAGAAACAAGGTAAGGCACTTCAAGGCTCTTCCCGCTCTTCAAATGGCGTACGGCCTCGCGCGTGCGATTGCTCAAGTATATGCGCATCTCCTGCGTCATATTGGGGCTGCGAAGCTGCGCAGAAAGGTCCTGCCAAAGCATCGCTGCCGTGCGATGGATTTCCTTCTCTGGTGGCCCGCTGTCACAACCGCACACAGCGACACCCAAGAGGGCCAAGGCCCAACACGCATGCCATATTCCGTTGCGCGCCATCTTCCGCACCTCCTTCGGAAACCTGGGGAAACCTGGGGACGTTGCCCATGTTTTCGCTCGGTGCTCAAGGTGGCGGACTCTTGCGTGGGCGGCTGCTCCCGGCTCGAACGGGTCAGCACCCGGCCCACCGGGCGAACGGTCGAGAACATGCTTTCGCGAGCGAAAGCATGGCACCCGGCATGGCGGCGGCACCGGCTTGGGCCCTGCCCATCTACTACGACCGGCTCCTGGATGCCATCGCGGCAGCCCAGATCGACGTGCGTCCTGGACGCGTCGAACCCCGGGCTCTGACCCGCGAATGGAAACACTATCCCCACCTGGGAACCTCCCGCGCCGCCTGGCGCCGCCAACGCCTCCGGAGGACCGGCTGATACTTATTTCAGCGCCATTGGGTCCATAAGCAGCAACTGGCGATCACGTCATCCCCTCTTGCCTGTTGGCTGCGCCAGTCCTTGACCCGTTCGGCTCAGGTAGAGCACTTTCGACAGCGGGGTCAGCACATCCTCCTCGAGGTTCTTGATGGCCCGGCGCAGTGCATCGACGAGGTCGTACACCACATGTCGCCAGTTGAACTCTGGCTCGTTCAAGAAGTGCTGCAGGTGCATAAGTACAACCAGTTGGCTGTTCTCGACAAGTACCGCCGGTCCCTCGTCTTGGATTTCGTTCTTCCGTCCCATCAGACGAAGATAGTCGTTGTAGCCATCAGTTGACATGGGGTGTACCAACCCCGAGGCGTAATCGTACCCCGCATCGTAAAGAAACTTCAAATCAAGGTTCCTCGCGACCGCCTCGGGGTCGGGGCGACGCCACGACTGGACCTCTGGGTCTTTCGAGACCCGAAGGTACCTGTCCTTGCCCTTCTGCACGAAGTCTCTTCGCTGGACCTCGGGTTTGGTCTTCAAGTCCAGTGAGCTGCGAAAGCGGTTCTCTATCTCGTAGTACTTCTTGAAGCACCAGTCGTCGAATACTGCGAACTCGCCCTTCTGGCAGAGATACACGTACAGCAAATATCTTTCGAGAAGCGACCTGTGTAGAGACCAACCAGACGCAACGTGGTCGCTGTCTGCGAGCAGGTACACCGCGTGTAGCTGGCTCGCCGACCGGGCCAGGAAATTGGCAGATATGGGGCCTTTGCGCAAGAGATGGGTGTCCTTGCTGAAGAGCGGCCCATACTCGAACAGCACCACGGAGACGGTCGCAACTATCTGATCATTAAGTCTGCGATCCACGTTGGCAGTCTCTGGTTAGCAGCCTACGTTTCTGCTGATGCTCGGCGACTGTGATCCTGCTACCACCACCGGGTGCTGCTTCAACCACTCGCCGATGGCCTCCCTATGGAAGCGCCACCGCTTGCCCACCTTCTGGCCCAGAAACCTGGGGACGTTGCCCATGTTTTCGCTCGGTGCTCAAGGTGGCGGACTGTTGCGTGGGCGGCTGCTCCCGGCTCGAACGGGTCAGCACCCGGCCCACCGGGCGAACGGTCGAGAACATGCTTTCGCGAGCGAAAGCATGGCACCCGGCACCCGGCTCGAACGGGCGGCACCTGGCCCGTTCCACCAGGGCCAGAGGCCCTGGCCTTCACCCGCCTGCGGCGGGCCAAGGCGGCTGAAGCCGCCTGAACGGCGCCACGCGACCAGGGTTGCCGAGGCTGCCGACCGGGCGAACGGTCGAGAACATGCTTTCGCGAGCGAAAGCATGGCACCCGGCTTTGTTAGCGCCAGGTCCACTTTTTGCAGATGAAGATGGGCTGGTCCTGGTTGAGCCACCACTTGTCGCCGGGCAGTTTGTAGGTGATGGCGAGGGTCTTGCGGAGGCGTAGGAGTTTCTCGTCGGCGGGTGCGTCGGGCTTGGCCTTCAGGTTCGGCCGCTCGATGTACTGTCCCGAGAGGCCCTCGCAGAAGATCGTGAAGCGGTCGGTTCGCCGGTCGATGGGGGCGAAGATGGCGACGCCCGTCCGGGCGTTGTCGAGGCCGGGCAGGACCTTGCCGTGCATCTTGACGGCGTTTTCGAGGAACCGGATCTTGCGGTTCTTCTTGATGGCCTCAAAGACGGTTGGAAAAACGCCGGCCCGTCGGACGGTGGCGGCGTCGCTGAACAGCGTGAACGTGGGGATGTACGTCTTGCCCTCGGCCGCACGGTTCGTGACCGTGTAGACGAGATACCAGTACACCTCCTTCTCGCCGCCGGGCGTCGTGACGACCAGCGGTTGCGGATGGTCGAACCGCAAGTCGAAGGTCCACGTCTCGCCTTTGATGAGGTTCGGGTCCACCTTGTCGGGGTCGTTCTGCTGGACGGCGGCTGCGGCGGCCTTGACGGGATCGGCGTCTTGGGCCGTTGCCGGCAGGGCCAACAGGGCGATCACGACCGCGGCGACACCGCAGGAAACAGCGTTTTGACGCGTCATGCCAGGGCTCCATAACTTGGGATTGCGTAACCTGTTACCGTGACTGAACCGGCCCGTGGCCGCAAGGTCGCTTCAGGCGACCTTCTGCCCGTCCGATTCCGCTTTTTCCGTTTGCCGCCTCCCGGCCTCGCGGCGGAGTTCCCGGAAGTCCCCGATCGCGCTGACCGGGCACACTCGCACGCACTCGCCGCAACCGGTACACGTCTCTGCGTCGATCGCCGCCAGGTTCCCCTGCACGTGGATGGCGCTGCCCTCGACGGGGCAGGCCTTCTCGCACGCCTTGCAGGCGATGCAGCCGACCTTGCACGTCTGCCGCACGACCTTGCCGGCGTCCTGGTTGCGGCAGAGGACGTGAACATACTGGTCTCTGGGCAGAATCTCAATGATATTCTTCGGGCAGACCGCAGCGCACATGCCGCACGCCGTGCACCGCTCCTCGATGACGCGAGGCAGGCCGGTCTCGGCGTCGAGGACCATCGCGTCGAACGGGCACGCACGAACGCACGTGCCCAACCCCAGGCATCCGTATGGGCAGGCTGCCTGGCCGTACTGGGTGGCAGCGGCGGCGCGGCAGTCGGGCTCGCCGAGGTAGCGGAACCGGGTGCCGGTGAACTCGCAGGCGCCCTGGCACTTGACGACGGCGACCTTCGGGACGAGGTCGGCCACCTCCATGCCCATGATCTCGGCGATGCGTTTGGCCGTCGCCGGCCCGCCGGCCGTGCATCGGTCGGCGGGCGCCTCGCCCTTGGCCAGGGCCTCGGCGTACGCCGCGCAGCCGGGGTACCCGCAGGCGCCGCAGCTGGCGCCCGGCAGGCCCTGCTCGATCTGCTCCTGGCGCGGGTCCACGTGCACCCGGAGAAAACGGTCGGCCACGGCCAGCAGGATGCCGAAGGCCGCCGCCAAAGCCGCCAGCACGACAGCCGATGCGCTCACGTAGGTGACAACCGCGTCGGTCATCTGTCTGGGTCCCATGTAGGCCGGGGCGCGCCCCGGCACACGTCTGCAACGTCTCACGGCGAGATTCTTCGCTGCGCTCAGAATGACAGCGAAGGAGCGATCCGCCGTGTTATACGGCGATGCCAAACAGTTTCGTGAAACCCATGAACGCCAACGCCATGAGGCCGGCCGAGATGAACGCAATCGGCAGGCCCTGGAGGGCCTTCGGCACGCGGCTCTCGGTCAGGCGTTCGCGGATACCGCTCATCAGAAGCATCGCCAGAAGGAACCCCACCCCGCCGCACAACCCGTTGAACGCTGCCAAGTGGACCGGCAGACCGTTGGCCGGGTCGCGCCAGGCTTCGGTGTTCAGCAGCGCGATACCCATGACCGCACAGTTGGTGGTGATGAGCGGCAGGTAGATGCCGAGCGCCCGATACAACACCGGTGCCGCCTTCTTCAGAACCATCTCGACGAACTGCACGAGGACCGCGATGACCAGAATGTACGAGATCGTCTTCAAGATCAGGACGTAGCCGCCCTCGGGCACCGGCAACCCCAACACGCCCAGCAGGTTCGTGTGTTCGGGGCTGGTCGGCAGGAGCAGGTGCCGATAGACCAGGGCCGTGGCGGCCGAGGCGATGCTCATCACGAAAATGACGGCCAACCCCATGCCGACGGCGTCGCGGGTGCGGCGGGAGACGCCGAAAAACGGGCACAGGCCCAGGAACTTCGCCAAAACGAGGTTCGAGATCAGGATCGACCCGATCGCCAGTTCTACGTAGCCGACTTCCATGAGGCGGTTGCCTTTGCTATCTCGTCGAGCAGCGACCGCGAGGATGGCGCATTCGGTGGCGCCGAACTGCCCGCTCCCTTACGGTCGCGGCTCGGACGGCGGTCGCGGCTTGGACGGCGGTCGCGGCTCGGACGGCGGTCGCGGCTTGGACGGCGGTCGCGGCTCGGATGCTGGGTCCCCGCTTTCGGCCTTCTGCGCGGCAGGTTTCTTTTTCGGTTTCGGGAAGTCCCTGGCCACTTGCGGCACGGCGGCGACGCCCGCGAGACGGACGGTCTCGCGGCGCCGGTTGCCGATCCAGTGGAACAGGCCGAACAAGAGGCCGATGACGATAAACGCACCCGGCGCCATCCCCAGCACCGTCATCGGCACGTATGCCGGGATGACCGTCGCGGTGCCCACCGTCACGGGTGTCAGGCGGTATCCCCACAGCGTTCCGGCGCCGAGGACCTCGCGCACCAGCGAAATCGCCACCAGCGCCAGCAGGAACCCGACGCCGATACCCATACCGTCCAGAAGGCTGGCCACCGGCCCGTTCTTCGACGCGAAGGCCTCGGCCCGGCCCAGGATGATGCAGTTGACCACGATCAGTGGGATGAATATGCCGAGGGCCTTGGTAATGGCCTCCGGTGCGATGGCCTTCATCGCAATCTCGACCATCGTCACGAACCCCGCGATGACCACAATGAAACACGCAATGCGGATCTGGTTCGGAATGAGGCGGCGAATGAGGCTGATGAGCAGGTTCGCACACACCAGCACCGCCGTGGCCGCCGTCGCCATCGCCACGCCGTTCTTCAGGCTCGTTGTGACCGCCAGCGTCGGACACAGCCCCAGAGCCAGCACAAACACGGGGTTGTGCTTGATGGGTTTGTCGGTGAATTCCCTGAGCAGACTCAAGCCTGCCACCTTGGTGCCGGTCCTGCTCCGCGTCCATTCTAAGGCGTGTGGCTGATGTGTCAAGCATCCGGGGTGAGAACACTTACGGCAGGGGCCGTTCCGGACAGATCGCCGCCCGGCCGGGGGCCGTTCGTACGACTACGCTACGTTCCGCGCGGCGGCCTTCCCAGGCCGCCGCGAACGCAGTTGATGCCTGTTCCTGGTGGCCTGGGAAGGCCACCAGGCGGACAACAAGACGACGTAGCGTTTCAGGATTAGAGCAGTTCACGATTGATCGTAGCACCTTCCCGCGCGGC
>Ga0307427_1001871_pt1 | contig 10417 bp, 11 predicted proteins | sample SalMarWE160190MG_FD_202162 | JGI IMG/M metagenome (GOLD analysis project Ga0307427, IMG submission 202162) | Salt marsh sediment microbial communities from the Plum Island Ecosystem LTER, Massachusetts, United States - WE1603-190 | ecosystem: Environmental > Aquatic > Marine > Intertidal zone >... | reverse complement strand
CAGATAGTATTGATTTTGAGGATAGAATTCCCTGTCCAGATGGAAATTGCATTGGAATAATAATAGATGGAAAATGCAATATTTGCGGAAAACGGTATAAGGGCAAAAAAAAGTAGGTGTTTTTTAACCGGGAATTGGCTTATTATATGTATGAGTTACAGATAATTACGCAATTTGCAGCTGCGCATCAGTTGAGAAACTATAGGGGTAAATGCGAGAAGCTTCATGGGCATAATTGGCGGATAGAAGTTTTTGTTGAGGGAGAGAAGCTCAATGATACTGGGCTATTGATAGATTTTAAAAACGTGAAGGATGCTACACACAAAATCCTGGAAGAACTTGATCATTCATTCTTAAATGAGCTTCCCCAATTTAAAGATCAGAATCCCTCGTCAGAAAATATTGCTGCCTATATTTTTACGCAATTAAGCAACGAGCTTAATGACACAAATATCAAGGTCAGTAAGGTTAAAGCCTGGGAATCAGACTCTGCAAGCAGCAGTTACATTGGCTAATGATGTATATTCAACTTGAATAATTTTTTTTTAAAGAAACTCGTGCGCGATTCACATGCATGAATCCACTGTACGCGAGGCTTTTCAATAAAAGCCATGAAGGTATGATCTAGAATGCTGTTTCTCTCAATTAGTGCACGGTAAAAGGTTGGTGTATGAAAGACGATTTTACCGAAAAAAGATCAGAACCCCGAAGCATCATAGATCAATATCATAGTGTAGAATTTTCACTACATGACTGCGCGTTTACGTATCAATTCAAAATTTGGGATATATCATCAAAAGGAATATGTGTATTGGTAAAGGAAGACTCTAATTTGTTGAATTATTTAAAGGTTGGCTCTGTATCGGAACTGAAATACTACACGAATAATGCCTTAAAACCTATTGAATACTTAAAAACAAAGATCAGGCATATCACGAAAGATGAAGAAGGAAGATTTAAAGGACTTTATTTGGTTGGATTATCTATTCTTGAACCCCCAAAACTCTAATCAACAACGATTTACACCGGCGGTTTTTCTCTCCTGCGGGATATTTGCATAAAAGTTTGCTATTTTTTCGCGTTATATGATATGAAAAAAATATACTATGACCCAACAAAGAAAATATGACGTGAAATTTAAGACCTCTCTTTTACTTTTCATTATTATACTATTGCTCCATTGTTTCCTGCTCACTTCAGCAGGATCAGAAACGTTTCCTAAACCGAGGGGAGCTGTCAATGATTATGCCGAGGTGATTGCACCGCAATATGAACGCCCTATGGATCTGCTTGCTCGTGAAGTATTACAGAAGACCGGGACCTCCGTCGTTGTTGTCACCATGAAAAGCATTGAAGACAATGACCCTGCCGATTATGCAAACAGGCTGTATGAGGCCTGGGGTATTGGAAAAAAAAGGGAAGATAAGGGAGTGCTTATTTTGCTTGCCCTTGAGGAAAGGAAGGTACGGATTGAAACTGGCTATGGTACTGAAGGAATCTTACCTGACGGACTCGTTGGTGAGATACTGGATACGTATGTGGTGCCGTATCTCAAGAAGGGTAACTACGACAAGGGCATGTCAAACGCCCTCGTAGCTGTATCATCAGTAATCGCAAAAGATGCAGAGATTTCTCTCACTGGAAGCAGCACAAACTATCAAACGAAAAAAAAGATAAAAGAAAAACCACGCATCAATCTATTTTCTGTTATTCTGTTTTTCATCGTTTTGACAATGCTCCTTGGTACAAGGCGGGGAAGGACAATACTTCCCTTCATCCTGCTTATGCTTTTAGCTGGGGGCAGAGGCGGTGGCGGTAGCTTTGGAGGTTTTGGAGGTGGATTTGGAGGATTTGGCGGTGGCTTGAGCGGTGGGGGAGGTGCAGGCCGTGGATTTTAAAGAGAGGTACAACGATGACCAAGATAAAAAAGCCAGAAGAGATATTTGCTGAAATAGAAGAGGATTTTAGGAAAATCTTTAAAGATTCCCTTATTTCCGTCATTCTTTATGGGAGTGGTGCAGGAAGTGATTTCAATCCTCATACCTCGGATTTGAATTTCCTTATAATCCTTTCAGAAGAAGCCATAGATCACCTGGATCTGGCGATTGAAACAGTATCCCGATGGAGGAAAAGGAATGTGGCCACACCCTTGTTCATGACACGATCGTATATCCAGTCTTCCCTGGATTCATATCCCCTCGAATTCCTCAATATAAAGAAACGCTACATCCTTGTGTATGGCGAAGATGTACTTAAAGACATATCCATAGAAGGTAATCATCTCAGGCTTCAGTGTGAACGGGAAATCAAAGGTAAACTCCTCCTTTTGAGGGAAGGCTATCTGGAGACAGAGGGAAAACAAAAGAGGATAAAGGAGCTAATCAAGGCATCAATCACCGCCTTTATATCTATCTTTAATGGACTTTTGCACCTTAAAGGTGTTGAGATACCCCCAACCAGGAGGGAGATTATACAATCGGTTGCAAAAGAAATACCTATCAACCAGGAGATTTTTATGAAATGCCTGGATATAAAGCAAGGCAAGGCGGAGTTTTCATCATCTGAAATAAAGGACCTCTTTACAACCTATATGGTAGAGGTCAGAAAATTATGGGAAGTTGTTGATAGAATGGAAATATAAGGAGGGAGGTTACAAATGACCAAAGGAACAAGAAATCTCGTTATCGCTCTTGCGATAATTGTTATTATTCTCTTCTCTATGTATTCTTTTTTTAAGGGCACGTATAATACCTTTGTGACGCTTGATGAGACGGTCAAGGCATCATGGGCACAGGTAGAAAATCAACTACAGAGGCGATATGATCTCATCCCAAATCTTGTGGAAACGGTAAAAGGGTATGCCAAGCAGGAAAGAGATGTTTTTATTGATGTAACCAAGGCGAGATCACAGGTTGGGAGCGCAGGGAATATACCAGATAAGATCAAGGCACAAAATAACCTATCAGGCGCCTTGAGCAGATTACTTGTTGTAGTGGAAAGATATCCTGATCTCAAATCAAATCAAAACTTTATGAGGCTTCAGGATGAACTGGCAGGCACAGAGAACAGAATATCTGTTGAAAGAAGACGCTATAATGAGTCAGTAAAGGCATACAATGTGAAAATAAGAAGCTTTCCAGCAAATATTCTCGCTGGAATGTATGGGTTTAGCAAGGCCACCTTCTTTGAAGTTCCCGCAGAAGCAAAGGCCACACCCAAGGTTAAATTTGAATGATCGATTGAGTATTAAAAACACAGGAAAGGGGTAAAAAACGTAGCCTTCAGCCACAAATTTAATATAAAAGAAGTGGTGCTTACGTGTGTTCTGAGTATATTTTTTGCTGCAAATCCCTTAAGTATCCTTCTGGGTCATGTAGTATCTGCCGATAGAGCTCTTTTCCTATAAATCTTTTGCTTTGTTGGGTTAAAAAATATGGTCTATGTTTTCTTACTTCCTGGTACACTCGCTTATGTGGGGGGAGGATTTTTCTAAAAGTACAGATAACCACTAAATCTATAAAGAGATCTTCATGACCACATTCCATGGCCTCGGGAGAGAACTCAATAGAAAACCACGAATGACCTAATTCATGCAGAAAGCTATACTTCCAATACTCATGTACTTTAAAATCTTTAGCAGGAATTAGGACTTCGGCAAAAAGACTTTCATCATATGCATCTCGAAATCTCGCGCTTGACCCTCTTTGTAATTCCTCATCCACGAGTATGAAAAGATCAATAGGATCAAATTTGATATGATACTCGCGACAGACTTCACTGAAAGATCTGCATAACTCCTCAAAGGCTTTTATCGCCTTTTCTTCATCTATCTCAAGGAGTTCTTTGAAAATCGTTGCTTGTATTTGGATTTTATTAGGGCCAAAATCGAAGTCAATAAGCTCAGCCGTGAGATCTGGACATTTTATCTGCAATGTTTCATTCACTACACACCTCCTATCGTATTTTCGCCCTCTGTTGCTCCACGGGAAAGGTGAGGCTGATAGATATTTTTTTTACCAGCACGCTGCTCTACTACAATTCTGCTGATTGTGTCGTACCGCTGTGGCAATCTGTAGGTATCATACACTTATTATTTTATTAATATCAATATCAATATATTACATCATGCCTATATTGCCTTAATTTTTCGTGCGTGTCAAGTCAGAAATAATGTGCGAGTTGCAGCAGTTCTTTTATATTATTCTAAAACACCCGGCTTTATTTCCTTTAAGTATTTCGCATTTTCTTCAGGGCTCGCACTGTTTAGATATATACCAGAGCCTAATTCAAATCCAGCCACTTTATAGAGTTTTGGAAGTATTTGGAGATGCCAATGACAATAATCCGCGGGATCCTCTTGATATGGTGCCGAATGAATCATGTAATTATAATCTGGATTATCAAGCCCATGATACAATCTTTGTAGAATATCGATTAACACTCTGGCTAAATCTTTCTTTTCGATAGGAGAGATTTTTGCAAATGATGCCCTGTGTTTTTTTGGAAGAATCCATGTTTCAAAAGGACTTCGTGAGAAAAAGGGAGCAAAAGCAATAAAATGTTCAGTTTCTGATATTATCCTTTTTCCTGAAATTTTTTCCTGCTCTATCAAATTACAATATATACACCTGCCCATGGTATCGAAATATCTCACCGCCTCCTCTATCATATGTCGGATATGAATTGGTATAATTGGGCTGGCAATTATCTGGGAATGCGGATGCCGTAATGATGTGCCGGCTCCTGGACCATTATTTCTAAATATAGTTATTAGCTCTACATTGGGTTTTTCTATAAGCGCCTGGTATCTTTCTATGTATGATGAGATTATAAGCTCAACTGATTTATATGGCATTGTGGCAATGGTCTGGAAGTGTTCTGGATGTTCAATTACCACCTCATGATAGCCAACGCCTGTTATCTTTATGAGAAAATTTCCAGCGCCTTCTGTGATTCGAGATGTTTCCCCACCTTCAACTAAGGCAGGAAACTTATTTTGCACTACCCTAAGAGACCATTGAGATTGTGCATGCTCTTCACCGTCTTCATAATAGGTCAGGACAGCTTTTCCACAGATTTCTTCATTGCCCGGGCAAAATGGGCATCTCGTTTTCTCTTCCCTATCCCGTTTAGTTATTTTTTGCTGGGCCTTATGATGCTTGAATTGATCAGGCCGCTTACGTCGCTCCGGAGCTATTATTACCCAGTCTTTTGTAAGAGGATTTTGTCGTAATTCGGACATGATATTCACCATTTTTTGTTAGTTGAGGCCTATAGTATTTATTTGCCGTTACTTTTTCAATTGAAAAGCTCAATTTTTTTGAGCATTTTGTGTAAGATTGTAAAAAGGGTAGTGTTTCGCACGCAATTTATATTTACAAACATCTCACTATAGGTTTAGAGTTTGATAGGGGTTGCGACCATTACTAAAAGAGCTCACATAAAAATAAGAAGAGATAACGTGTGTGAAAGATGTAGCTGTGGCAAACTATATTTCATTAGCTTGTTAACAAATCAGTAGTAATATGTAACTATTACCACTGCGATCCTTTAAAATAGATTGATTGAAATGTGGAGAAGTTATGATTGAAGTAATTTTTTTGGGTGTTGGCGAGGCATTTGACGAAAAGCTTCCAAATACATCCATTTTGATTCGTTATAAGGGAGAGACTTCGCCTGTCACATTGCTCCTTGACTGCGGCTTTACTGCTCCGCCTCAGTTCTGGAGAGAAGAGCCAGATGCTGATATTCTTGACGGTATATGGATTTCCCATTTTCACGGTGACCATTGCCTGGGGATTCCTGCATTATTGGTTCGCTTCTGGGAAGAAGGACGTAAAAAGGCGTTAACACTTTTAGGGCAAAAGGAAATAGCTACCTTCACACGTGCATCTCTTGATCTGGCCTATCCTGGCATGTATGAAAGATTAGGATTCCCGCTAAAGTTTTTAGAGGTGGAGCCAGAGAAGGAGGTAAAGATTTTTGGCCTTATTATTCAGGCTGCTGTTACCAGTCATTCCCAAAGAGATCTGGCATTAAGAATAGACGCACAGGAAAAATCAATCTTTTACAGTGGTGATGGCAAGGCCACACCTGAAAGCATATCCCTTGCGAAGGGCAGCCAACTTATCATCCATGAGGCTTTCTCTTTAGAGGCCGAAATCCCAGGACACGGAACCGTTACTGGATCGATTAAGATGGCGAAAGAATGTGGCGCATCTACTCTTGCCCTTGTCCATATACAAAGAAAGGTGCGAAGCCAGGTGATTGATGAGATGCAAAGATTCACGCAGATGGCAGGCTCACTGAACCTGATGGTTCCAGAACCTGGTTTTAGGATAACGCTTTAGCAAATGTCCCCAACGCTTCCTTTCGGCCATGAGCCTGTCGAGAGCCCCGCGGCCGTGAGACATGTCGACAAGCTCATGCCGAGTCGCTCGGAGCCGAATGGTCTCTAGGTCGAACGACTCAAGGCCGAATAGCACCCTCTCAGGGTTATATATGAAAGAAACTGCATGCTCTGTTCCAGATTAAGCTTCTCAGGAGCGTATAATTTGCTCTCACTGATAGTGTATGAATTGTGAAGGAAGCCAATGAAAGAAACAAAAAAAGGACAATTGAAATTACAAAATTCTGGGAAGCTCGTGTTAAGCTCACGTTATATTTTTATATTTTGACATTCAGGCTATATCTTACTATGATATTAAAGATAAGTGTAGTAACAGCAATAACCCTTATATCAACAAAAAAACGTATCATAGTCTCTATCTATTCCTCTTATAAGGAGTTTTCGAATGACTACTTTGGAGATACAATCGAATGAATCCAGAATTACTGCCCGTTTGATTGAATTGATTAAGAATATGTCCGAAGACGAGCAGCGAACCCTTCTGAAAGACTTAGAGGAAAGGCCATTTGAAGGAAGAAGAAAACATGTGAGGAGGCCCTTCCTTACGGCCGTAGATTACTCTACACAGGATCATGTCTACAAAGATTTCATTCAAGACATAAGTGCTGGCGGAGTGTTTATACAAACCCATATGCCGTTTACTGTTGGGCAGGAGGTTTCGCTCACTTTTCCACTCCCCAACTACCAGAAACATGTTAAGGTTATAGGCGAAGTTGTCAGGTCTACCCCTCAGGGAGTCGGTGTGAAATTCAAGATGGCCGACCAAGACCAGGAGGCGATGATTACATCCCTTTTGGAGCCAATTTAGGCCTTTTCCGGCTCATCAGGTTCCTTCATTGTTATCTTTCACAAAGGATCTGATCATCACCAGCAGTATCACGTGATACCTTCCCGATTTCTATCTCTTTTGAGAACAAAAACGAGCCAAGGTTTATAAAATAGTAAGCCACCTTCAAGTGGCATGCGAACTTCTCATGGGAGCGATAAATAGCACAGTGCATATGGTTAGAGATAAGCTTCAAGCCAAAATGGGTATCATGAGAAAGTAAAAGGACTTTTTACAAGTTCATCAACCTTCGATGGGAGAAAATTGATGAAAATCATTGATTTGCGTAGTGACACTGTTACATTGCCAACGGAACCGATGCGGAAGGCTATGTATCATGCAGAACTTGGTGATGATGTATATGGTGAGGATCCATCTACTCAACGCCTTGAAAAGCTGGCCGCTGAACAGATGGGAAAGGAAGCGGCGCTTCTGGTCCCGAGCGGGACAATGGGTAACCTGATATGTATGCTTACTCATTGCGCCAGGGGAGAAGAAATAATCCTGGGTGATGCGTCGCATATGTTTATTAACGAAGCTGGTGGCATGGCAGCATTGGGTGGGATACAGCCGCATATTATCCCCAACCAGCCTGACGGTACATTACGTTTAGAGGACATCGAGGCTGCCATTCGTGGCGATAACATACACTTTCCACGCACAAGGCTGATCTGCCTTGAGAACACCCATAACCGATGCAATGGAGCTGCTCTGAGCTCTCAGTATATTGAATCAGTCGCAGCACTGGCAAGACGGTATGACCTCCTACTACATCTTGATGGTGCTCGGATATTCAACGCCGCTGTTGCCTTGGGAGTAGATGTCAAGGAATTGACTCAAAGCGTTGATTCCCTGATTTTTTGCTTGTCAAAGGGGCTTTCCTCACCAGTTGGATCAGTTGTCTGTGGTTCGAAAGAATTCATTGCCAGAGCACTACGGACACGTAAGATATTAGGCGGTGGCATGCGCCAGACAGGGGTCATTGCTGCACCAGGAACTATCGCCCTGGAACAGATGGTTGATCGATTGGCAGAGGATCATATCAATGCTCGCTGCCTTGCCGAAGGTATTGCTGAGATTCCTGGATTGTCAATTAACCTCGAAAGGGTACAGACGAATATAATTTATTTCGATCTTGCCAGTGATAAAATTGCGATGGATGTATTCATGAAGCAGCTTGAAAAGAAAGGAATCAAGCTATTGGCTACAGGACCATCTCGTTTTCGGGTGGTGACGCACTATGGAATTAGCTCAGAGGATATTAATACGACCTTGATGCGTTTAGGAGAGATAATGGGGCAGTCGTAGTTGAGTCCTGAACATACGGTTTTAACAGATTTTAAGCTTAAACTAATATATTGAATATTTATGATAAGTAACTGATTATTATATTTAATATACTACGAATAGGCTCTGCGGCGCCCCAGAGGAGCTGGTCTCCCACAGTAAAGGCCGCCACATATTCAGGCCCTAAGAGCATCTTTCGCAGTCTACCCACGGGAATGGTCAGTGTAGAGTTTACCGCTGCAGGTGTTAAGGATTGAAGGGTAGATTCTTTATCATTAGGGATTAGTCTCACCCACTGATTGCCTTTTCCAATCATCTCAGAGACTTCCTCAAGGGGTACATCTGTATCAAGCTTGATGGTCAGGCCCTGACTGTGGCATCTCATGGCACCCACGCGAACACACAGACCGTCTACGGGTATCGGTTTTTTTGTTTGCAAAATCTTGTTTGTTTCAGCGGAGCCTTTCCATTCCTCTCTGGTCTGTCCGGATTCCATTGCAGAGTCAATCCATGGAATCAGACTGCCAGCAAGCGGAGCCAAAAAATTTTCAACTGGAAATGCGTTGCTTCTCAATTCCTTTGTCACAACCTCATCAATGGCTATGGCCGTGGATGCCAGGTCATCAAGCAGTGTCCGAGAGGCATCCCCCAGGATGGTCATTTGGGCAATCAACTCTTTCATGTGTTTGGCACCGGCGCCTGATGCTGACTGATAGGTCATAGAAGATACCCACTCAATATGACCCGAGGCAAAAAGACCTGAGAGGGCCATAAGCATCAGACTCACGGTACAGTTCCCACCTACATAGGTTTTGATTCCTGATGATAATCCAGCGTCTATCACAGCTCTGTTTACAGGGTCCAGGACAATTATGCTATCATCCTTCATACGCAGGGCAGACGCAGAGTCTATCCAGTAACCTTTCCATCCCTGGTTGCGCACTTCAGGGTACACTTTCTTTGTATAATCACCTCCCTGGCAGGTCAGAATAATATCCATTGAGGAAAGGAACTCGATGTCAAAGGCATCCTTTAATGGAGGAATGTCAAGGCCCACATCAGGACCTTTTCCTCCGACGTTTGAGGTAGTAAAAAATATTGGCTCAAAACCTTTAAAATCCTGTTCTTCTTGCATACGGCCCAACAGAACTGATCCAACCATACCTCGCCAACCAATAAAAGCGATTCGCAACATTATGCCCTCCTTACAGCTCGATTTTTTAGATAAAATGTTATATAAACGCAATCTCTCCTGGCTTCAAGGGAAAAATTTACTGCTGCCTTTTAATGCCACCGTCCGAAGAGCAGGAATGTTGGCGGTCAATAAGTTATTTCTTTTTTTCAAGCCCAGTCCGGGAGGTCGGAGTCGTTGACATCTCAAGCATATCCCCTAACACATGAGAGACTGATTCATGTATTACCAGGCTTGCCATGGAATCAAGGGGTGTTTCATCGCGATTTATTATTATCAGCTTTGCCCCGCTTTGAACTGCTGTAAGAGGAACAGAAGCAGCAGGATATACCACGAGTGAAGAGCCTAATACAATACAGAGGTCACATTCGCGAGCGTGTGTAACTGCTTGTACCATTTTTTCTTCAGGCATGGCCTGGCCAAATGAGATAGTATCTGGTTTGAGGATACCGGAGCAATCGTCACAATACGGGACTTTCACGCCTGATTGTATCCGTTGTTGGATTTCATCCCTGTCATATTTTTTTCCACAACTGAGACAGGAAACTGAAAAAGCGGTGCCGTGAATTTCAATGATTTTGTCTGGCGAGTTTCCTGACTTATGGTGAAGCCAGTCGATGTTCTGGGTGACTACTGATAGGAGCTTGCCCATGTCTTCCAGAACTTTAATCGCACGGTGAGCACGGTTTGGGACAGCATCTTT
>Ga0307427_1001869_pt1 | contig 10425 bp, 15 predicted proteins | sample SalMarWE160190MG_FD_202162 | JGI IMG/M metagenome (GOLD analysis project Ga0307427, IMG submission 202162) | Salt marsh sediment microbial communities from the Plum Island Ecosystem LTER, Massachusetts, United States - WE1603-190 | ecosystem: Environmental > Aquatic > Marine > Intertidal zone >... | reverse complement strand
CTTACCACAAAGACAGATTCCTGTCAAGTGTCTTCGCGTATAGTCATATATGGTCATATATGGTAATTTCTAACCTGCGTCCTTGGCGACCAAGAAGTATTATATATATCGAAGGATGGCTTCAAGCATATTCGCGTTTTTACTCAGGTTGCTCATGTATATACGTAAGAAGCGACGAGAGATTGGTCGAGAATGGCTTCGGGTAAGTTGCACTCGACTGTTCCGGACTAGAGAACTTTTGGGATCAAGTTGTGGCTAATAAGCCTACCGCTAGTCCGTCTTCTGTAGAAGACCACGGCTTCCTTTGATCCATGTGTCAATATCCACACCGCAAATTCTCTCACGCTCCGACATAATTGTACTGAATTCATTTGTTTCAGTCAATTATTTCTTATTTGATAGGTAGGTAGTTACGCTATTCCATTCGTCAGCAGTCTTCTCTAGTAATTCACGTTCCTTTTCCTGCTGCACTAACAGTACATCGTAAGTGGACTGATCAAGATACTCTTTAATAGTATCTTGAATTAACTCATGTAATACTGAAGGCTCCAGAGCGTCTAATTCCCAGGAATCTCTGCCATAGCTTGCAATATACCCTTTGACTCTACTGTCAGTAAGTTTAGCCGGGTTTGGTGGTGGGTTATATTGTTGCACCTGATCCATATTTAATGCAATGCGATTAACCTTCATTGAAATGTCAAACAATTCTAAACGATCGTGGATATCGCGAGTCATATCAATACCGCTTGGGTCATGATCGCCTAAATGAATAATTACTGGGGTATATCCTTGCTCCTGCCAGTGTAACAGTCGTTGGGCAGCACGCCACATTTCTGATTGAGACATATACCCTTTGCAAGCATAACTAGGGACTGATAGACCAGAAGCTGCGTTCTTGATTACTGCTTCTAAAGCTTGTTTTTCAACCCAAACTTCTACTCGGTATTCTTGATCTGCCCATAAATCAATAGCATAACTGTATGCGCATGATCGTATGATATCACCAGGATTTTCCCAAGCCGAAATACGATTAAGATTTCGGCCACGATCCTCGATAGATTCCCAATCAATTAGACCAGCCAGGCGACCGTTATTAATAATAGAGCTTAGGCGTTTGTACTCAGATAATTGGTTTGATATTAATCCTGCTGCCACAAAACGATAGTAAAGTTGGCGAAGAGTTAATAACAGCCCTTGTGTCTGATAGTTTGAAATGATTTTATTAGCCGATTCAATGACCTGCAATGAACCAGGTGAAAATTTCTTTGAAATATACGCAATTTTTGACATTTATTTCAGTTCCTTTAGTTAATACGATTTCCGGAAAGTGAATAGTTATAAGGCACTAAAAGTTCTAACTTCTATTTTAACTTCCTGCATTTCTACCCCCCACAATTATTACTTAATCTTCTTTAACCAACTGGACACGGTATAGTGTACATTTCGAAGAAAAGATTTTAGTGTCTCAGGTTTTCTAATATAATTGTTAGGAAGGGGAAAAGGAATATAACCTTAAATTATTTGGGTCTTCTACCCAAGAACTTTGTGTAGTGTCTGGTTCTCTGCAGTAATGAACAATTGCTTCACCACGTAAATTCATTCCAGCAAACACAACTTTTTCATCTTTGCCTGTTATGTATGTTTGCCCTTCAATCAATTTAGCGGGCTTCTTTTTTAGCGTGTCTATTATTCTGTCGGGTAAATAATCACACTTATCTCCTGGAACTATTTGGTTTATCTTAGCTATATATGTCTCTAGTTCCATAATTTTTACATGCAATCTGCCTATTTCAATTACAAGATCTTCGTCAGTTGCTTCTACCATTGTACTACTCCCTATCTCTGGTTATTTTATATCCCTTGTATCCTTCAAGTAAGGAATATACTGCGTCATAAATACATCGTTGATATTTCCGATAATCTTGTATGGTTGAATGTCCCGAATTAATATCCTCTTCTGAACATTTACGTATGTTCCTAGCTATTATTTTGTAATCTTCTATCATCATTTCTTGTAGATTTGTTGCCACATAATTTTCTGCAAGATCCTCTGAAAGAGATTTAGCAAGTTTATAATCATCATCTATTGTTTGAGACAACGTTTTTGATACAATTTTACTATTCATTTCATTCTCCTCATGTTTCGTTATAGTTTCCCGAATATTCTCCCTTATTTTATCTCTTGTTGTTTGAGATAATATTTTACCGAACCCAATGGCATTACCTTTTGGCAATTTAATTTCGGAATCAAGTTTCAAATCTATTACAGGAATTTTACTTTTGTCTATATATAAATCTAGTTGATTGAGGTGTTCTTTCTGTTTAAGAGGTAGAACAGAGTCCATAACCGACTCCTCTCCTACTGATTTAGAGAATTTTTCTGCTGTGCCAAACATAGGTAAAGTAGTCATCCCATTTACAGCGGTTTGATGCAGTAAATTTATTACGTCAAATTGCATTTCCCTTAATTGCTCTGCTGTTATTTGTATTTCAGGAAAATCATCCCCATTTTGGTTAGCTGTGGATACTGGCTTTCCGGTTCTTTCTGATAACTTCTTACATTCCAGTTGTATGAATGCCTGCCAAGCGAATTGTGTAGCTTTGTCTAAGTCAAAGGGGATGCATTCAATTCCAGCGAGTTCTGTTACTTTCCCTATCTTTGCTACATGATCAGCACTTGCATGGGAATAAAGTACATTTTTAGTTTCAATTTCTACTAGGAATCCTGCATACCGTCCACGCAATTTCTCTGCGTAATACGCACTTGTTTCATGATCTGGATATGGCCATACTGATTCATCGATACCACGCGCAACAATTTTAGGCTTAGTGCGGTTACCATTAAACGTAAGAATCGCTTTCATTATCTTATCCTCCTTTTGCTTTTGATAGCAATCTTCACAAACAACTTCACCTGTGAATATATTGTGATAAAGATATTTACCCCTATTAAGACAACCACATCTTTGGCACACAATTTTATTTTTAGTGATATAGGTCATTACTCTAAACACCTTATTTGTTCCGCCAAGACTGTTCCAAGAGGTAATTCGTCTAACGCCCAGCGGAATGCTTTTTTATGCTTTTCTACCCAAATCGTCTTACATTTTGACGGCAAATACTCGCATTTTACTAATAATGCTATGTTATCATTTAATAGAAAACCAAACACGTATTCTGCGTCTTCTCTACTACTAAATAACGTTAAAGGGCCACACTTTTTCGGGCGCTTTGCTGTTCTATTTTTTAGATATTTTACTTTTTTGCGTGACATAATAGATGATCTATTAGATGCTTTAAGAACTTTATAGCCTTCTCTCCATTTAGACATAAAATACCTCTTCTATTGCTCAATAATAATGGTACAAATCTTAATGACTTCTGTACATTGTTCAATAGTAAAATTGCCAATATGGCATTCATTTTTAGTCATTTTCATATGTCTTCGAAGTAATTCATACGCCTCTTTTCTGCGGTTTCTCTGTTCTTCTTTAGGGGCATTTTTCCATAATTCGTCAAAAGCCTTATGTGTTTTAATACGCATCTTCCGCGTTTCTTTGTTAGCAGGAATTCCTAATAATTCTCCTGTTGTTTGATGAATGCCGTGTGCTCCTTCACATTGTGGATAATGTATACACCCATAAAATCTGCCGTATTTACCCTCTCGCAAAACCATATCTGCCCCGCAGTCAGGGCAAACAAGTTTATCCTTCTTAACGTTATTCATTTTACTTTCCTGGTTCCCCTTCCGGTCACCAACTCGGCTATATCTACTTGGAAAAATTCTGCCATGGTCTTTATATTCCTCATAGATGTCGATTTATTATGCAACCAGTTATAGATGGTGTTTATGTTCGTGCTCATAACATCTGACAAACCTATAGTGTCTATATCATTTTTCTTCATGTATTCATGCAGTTTTTTACCATTTACAACATAACGTTTACTGAGTTCTAACTGACGATCGTTAATAATTTTCTTTTTCTTTTCGCCTTTTATTATTACTTTTACCTTAATTGCTTTCAGACGATCAACTTCGGCCTTCAACAGTGTTATATTTTTTACACAATACCTATTGTCTTCAACTAATGATGTAATTTTGGCTTTCAGTTGATCCGTTTCCGCCCAGGATAGTTGTAATTGTTCCGTCAAATATACCACTGTTTGATCCTTTGAACTCATGATTTACTCTCTCTTTCTGACCAAGGTACAGGCAAATTCCCACCTGCTTGTTGATTAGTTCGTAGCCATTCCATTAAATCCCATGCTACCATACGCAATTGTACTAATGTTTCAACAGCACCGTTTGTATCATTTTTAGTTAAATTATCCTTTAACAGATCTAGTCCAGCTAAGATTGTTGCTGCTGGATTCAACTTAATATTCGAATCTGTCATGCTGAGTATATACCACGGAGTGTGCGCACAGTCAATTGCTAGCGTCAAAGGATTGACTGAGTACGACCAATACTGTATGCTCTTGATCAACTCTCTCTTTTTTTATTTTCTCTCTGGATAAAGAGATTTTTCATCCACAGATTTTGATTTCAAAGATCTTGAAGTTAAAAAGATTTTAGATTTTGATTCTTCTTTCTCTGGTTCTCTCTTTCTTCTTAAATATATATTCACCTGCCTTAAACATCACAGGCAGGTGATAGATGGTGGTTGGCATAACACCGCCAACCACCAGACAAGAAATAATTGACTGACTCTTAATTGTATGATATAGTGTGTGCTATGAACAATAAAAGCATAATTATTTTATTTATACAAGGCGGTGCTGGTGATGTTCTAGCGCATACTCCTATGATACGCAGTATGCGAAAAGGATATCCAGATGATCATATTATAGTAATAAGTACGTATAAGCAATTACTTGAAAATAATCCACATATCGATACATTATTATCTCTCAAAGAACCCAAAGATTTCTATTCTGAATACGTTTTAAATAAGAACGTCAGATTTTTTAAAAAACACTTTATATACGATTCGATAATGGATGTACCGGCCAGAAACTGTACTAGTTTGCCTGAGTTTATCTGTGAGGTATATGATGTTGAGTATGATAATGGCCCGTTAGATTATTTTGTTACGGATTATGAAGAACGTGCTGCTAAAACATTTCTAGCACAAAGCCTAAAACAAAATAAGAAAGTAATTCTATTGCACATTTCTGGCGCTGTTCCATCTGATGGTGGATACCAAGTAATGATGTGTGGTGTTTGTAATGGTCGTGGTTTTGTTGGTGACAGTAAGTGTTCCGTATGTGGTGGTAGCGGTAAAATAGTGATAATGGAAAAAACCAATATACTAAAAGATCTGGACGTTAACGTTGTAGCATCAGTAATTGAAAAATACAAAGATCGTTTTCATTTTCTCCAAATAGGTTTAGAAGGGGAGCCAATCGTTCCTGGTTCTTTTGATTGTCTCGGTATGTCAATGCGTGACACGATAGCGCTAATACCATTATCTGCATCATATATTTTTATAGAAAGTCTCTTTGCGCATTGTACTAACGCGTTAAATACTGCTGGTGTTGTTGTGTTTCAAAATACTAGTAAAGATTTCTTTGGGTACAAAAACAACTACAATATATCAAACAGCCCGGATCAATGTAAATGCATGCCATGTAATAGACCGGTGGGTGCTTTGCTTGATTTGGCTGCAGGTTATAAAGATCCTAAAACTAAGAAAACTATGTTATGGGAGTGTGATATCCACGATACTGAAAAGGGTTGCAAATTTAAATCTCCTGATGTATTGATTGATACTTTCGAAAAATCGCTTTTTGGAAGACCTCCTAATGATGGCGGCTTCAATGATCTACGAGAGTTGAGGAAATGCGAGACAAAGAAGCCAAAACTGAAGAAAAAGGTAAAGAAGAATATAAAAGAAAAATCATAGCATGGCGCGGTGATCGAGGTGCTTGTTGGGCAGTTAGAATTCATTTTCCGTTATCTTATATTGCGAAGAATAACCCTGATTACTTAATACACATTACCAGTGCACTGAGTAAGGATCAAGTCGGTGTGTTTGATTTAGGTATACTGCAAAGGCAGTATATGAAAGAAGTATTTAATGGTTTACAAGCTTTCAGAAAATTCAATATCAAATTAGTTTATGAAATAGACGATGATTTGTTTTCAGTACCTAAATGGAATCCGGCTTATAAAGTCCTGGGTAAGAAATCAACTAGGGAAAACGTAAAATATTTTCTATCAAATGTTAATGCAATTTTTGTAACTACTGAACGGTTAAAGGAAGTTTACAGTCCGTACTGCGAAAAGATTTATGTTTTACCGAATTCAATTAATCCGGATGTTTTTTATCCATCACCAAATAATTGTAAAAGAAAAGTAGTTTTATGGTCCGGATCTAATACACATAAGAACGATGTTGCATTGGTTAGACCGGCTTTGGAGCGTTTATCGAAGGATGATGATGTACAGGTGCGCTTGTGGCACATAGATCTTGGGATTAAAAACAGTTATTTGATACCGTTTTGTCCGTTAGAGTCTTTCTATAACGTGTTAGCAATGTCTAACCCGTATATTGGTTTGGCACCGCTTACTACTGTACCGTTTAATAAAAGTAAATCCAACTTAAAATTTCTAGAATACACTATGCAAAATGCCGTTACCGTTGCTTCCGATTTTGGTCCATATGCTGATACCATAACACACGAGGAAAATGGTTTCCTGGTTAAAGATAATAGAGAATGGTATGATGTTATCAGATATCTACTGGATAACGAAGACGTTCATGCAAGAGTTTTAGCAAATGCTAAGAAACTTGTTATGAAAGAATACGATATAGAGAAAAACTATATGCTGTGGAAAAACGCCATTGACGAATTGATAGGAGAGAAGTAATGAAACTTGATATGAGTAACGTTCCTGCTGATGATTTGACGTTTTGTTTAATACATGCAACTGGTAGGTTGATACTTGGTATGATAACTACTGAGAGGTTAACTACTAGAATACACGGTATTGATGTATATTATCCTAGGCTATTACAATTAGTACCTATGCAATCTGGTAACGGCGTAAATCTAATGCTGTCTCCGATTCATCCAATAAAATCACTTCAAAAGCATATGATTATAGATTCTTCTATTATAGAAACGTTTGGTGGAGTTGAATTTAGCGATGATGATATCTCAATTACCGCCAGTAGTGATATGATTGGCCTTTTTAGATCGTATATTGAATCGTTAATCCAGTGGGGTGCTGGGTTGTCTGGTATTATCGCCCCTACTGCTCATGATAACTTGATGTTGCTTAAACCAAAGAAGTAGAAATTACTGTGGCAACTGATGATAAATTTTTTATTTGTAATCTAGATAGTAATTCTAGACTAATTGGTGGTGAAGAATATTATATGATGCAAGTAAAAGAAGGCAAAAAATGGTCTGACAAATTTTGTTGGTATAGTATTGAAGACGCAGTTAGAGGTTGTATGAGGTATCTTTTGAACAAAGATTTAAGAAATGTTGGTGGTAAAACTATTAATGCATTGCTGAGCACTGTGCAAAGCACTGAAATTAAAATAGATAGAGTGTGTGATCGTTTGATCGGTATCTTTAATGATGATCTAATAGAAAAAGAGTTGAAAGAACTAAATGGACAAGAACGTACAACTGACTAAACGTTTTGTTATAGACATGCTTGGAAATATTTGTTTTCATAAAACTATTCATTGGGATGGTAACGATCAATTTAATCAGTTACCGATTTTGTCGTGCGATGATGACAAAAATAAGAGAATAGAACAGCGCGGCGCGATTTTGGAGCATGATAAATATAAATACGCTTTTAAACTATTAATTACAGCTATATCGGATACGTATCAACAGGTGTGTTATCGTATTACCAATCTTGACAAACCAGTTGAAATTGATGATCAGGTTTATAATCCTATGGGAATCTTAATGGATTTATCGTTTTCTAATGTCAACCTAGGTATAGAAAAACCGTCTTCGTTCTTTTTTTCAGATAATTCAGAAGAAAATGGTCTAATTTCAACTTCGAAATTGTTTATGTTTTTAGAGTTCTTGATTCATTCTAAATTTATCGCATTCTATGATAAGGACGTTATTGATTGGGAATTGATGAGTATTTTGAACTATCCTCCAATAGTTGGTGATTCGCATTTTAAACCGGTGTACGAAATAACAAATAAAGATGTGATATGAGAATTCTATGCGCCGATCCTGGTGAACATTCTGGTTATTCAATATCGAAAGGTGATGAGATTGAGCATTCCGGTATTTGCAATGGTGATGATTTAGATTTTATGATCAAACTTATCAAGCGATTCAAGCCGCAAATTGTATACGTAGAGTCGCAATTTTTGCAGAGCAAAACCAAGGGAATTATTACGCTAATTGAAAGACAGCATAATTGGAAGGTGGCTGCTCGGTTGAACAACGTTGAGGCACTTAATATTGACCCAGCACAGTGGCACGGTTATTGGTGTTTGAAATCTGATGTTTCAATAAAGAGTAAATACCGACGAGGACTGGAATTTAAGGAAAGAATAGTTCAACTGGCCAGATTTTTAGTGAATGACGATCGGATTACAAAAGACCAGTCGGACGCCGTGCTTATGAATCTTTATAAACTGGATATTTTGGACATTTTAAATAATGAAAACGGTTGAAATTATTGTTGTGGGGTATCATGTCCCGCATCTAGAAAGTAAATGTATTAATAGTATAATATTTAATACTAAACATCCTTATAAGATTACGTTTATTGATAACTTTAACACTGGTTTGTCGCTAACTGCTATGTGGAATAAACTAATTGGTTCAGGTACATGTGATTATATTTGTTTGCTAAATAGTGATACAGAAGTATCCCCGTTGTGGCTGACTAAAATGATGGAGACACTGTTGTCATCAGATGACATTGCATTTGTGGGTCCTAGCACTAATAATTGTCATAGTATACAAAATACTATTTCATCGCAAGAAATGGCTGATAAACATACTAATGAGATTGAATTTATTCAAGATCCTATTAGTGGTTTTTGTCTATTGTTTAAGAAATCTTTGTGGAAGAAGCTTAGTGGGTTTGACGAAAGATTTCACTTCTATGGCGCAGAGTCGATGTTTATATATAGAGCGATGAATGAGTTGAAACTTAAATCTGTGTGGAGAAAAGATGTTTTTATTTATCATTATGGAGAGGGTTCAAGCAAAGCACACAATATAGATACTTCTGAGGAGCGCAAGAAAGCCAAGAAAATGTATAGAGAAGAAACAAAAAAATATGAGAAACTTGGAGGATCTTAGGGTGCACGTAGCTATACTCGTTCCGCATTCGCGCCCTGCTGGCGGCGTGAAAGTATTGTTTAGGCTTGGCCAGGGTTTGACTGATAGTGGCATAAAATGTACTATGGTGGTTAACAAGCTTTCCGATAGAAATTTGTTTTGGTTAGGTGGACCATTAAGCGTTCCGATCATAGAAGTTAAGGAGGTATCAAAATATACATTGCCGGATGATATTACACACTTAGTGCATTTTGGTGATGGTACGTCGTTTGGCGCTTTTCCGGATGTAAAGAGAATTTTGTATCTGCAGGGTTTTGGTGTACATAACTATGAAAGGGAATGTTTGAATTTGTTATACCCGTATGATGCTGTAATTACTGTTTCTAAATGGTTGGCTGAAATTGCCAGTATTCAATTTCGTCACGAAAAAGTTTATGTTAACTATTCAGGGATAGATGATATATTTAAACCAATGAAAATACAAAAAAGCGAGAAGGTAACTACATTTGGTTGCTTATATCATGAACGGGAATCTAAAAACGTTAATCTATTTATAGCTGCAATGAATAAACTGAGTATGAGGGAAAATGTACAGGCTATTTTTTTGTCGGCCAAACACCCGTCTCAGAAATTTTTAGATAGTATGTTGTTTAAATATTCCTTTGTGATTAACCCGTCTTTCTATCAGATTCCTTTAGTTTACAACTCTGCTGATATTTGGGTTGCCTCCAGTTTTTCGGAAGGATTTGGACTTTCGCCAGTGGAAGCTATGGCGTGTGGAGTCCCGTCAATTATTGTTGAATCACATGGTTTAGATGAATTTGTAAAACATAGGGAAAATTGCCTTGTGTCAAAAAATGATGGAACGCAACTGGTATCAAATATGCAAAATCTGATGTCTGATTCTAACGCGCGGCAAGATGTGATTGATGGCGGTGTTAGACTTGCCAGCAAATTTGTGTGGAAAGATTCTATTAAACGATTTATAAAAATACTTAGGGAAATTTAATGCGTATTGGATTCATAGAGCCTTTTATAAGACACCCTCCGTGCGGAGGTATCCGACGCATATTAGAAGTATCTAATTATTTAGTAGATTTTGGGCACGAGGTTTTCCTTTTTACGCCAGGAGGGAAGCCTAGT
>Ga0307427_1001868_pt1 | contig 10428 bp, 9 predicted proteins | sample SalMarWE160190MG_FD_202162 | JGI IMG/M metagenome (GOLD analysis project Ga0307427, IMG submission 202162) | Salt marsh sediment microbial communities from the Plum Island Ecosystem LTER, Massachusetts, United States - WE1603-190 | ecosystem: Environmental > Aquatic > Marine > Intertidal zone >... | reverse complement strand
AAGAACTTTGTGAGCAACGCTCTTGGCAAAACCCATTTCGTGTGAGATCACAATCATGGTCATGCCTTCTTGCGCAAGATCTATCATAGCATCAAGCACTTCCTTGATCATTTCAGGATCAAGGGCAGAGGTAGGCTCATCAAAGAGCATGATTTTAGGATTCATGCAGAGGCTGCGAGCAATAGCGACACGTTGCTGCTGCCCGCCTGAAAGCTGCCCTGGATATTTTTGGGCCTGTTCAGCGATGTGCACCTTTTCCAGATTAAACATGGCTATTTCTTCTGCCTCGGACTTGGGGACTTTTCTCACCCATATGGGCCCTAATGTCAGGTTTTCAATGATAGTCAGGTGAGGGAAGAGGTTGAAGTGTTGAAATACCATACCCACTTCTGCGCGGATTTTCTCGATATTTTTTATGTTATTGGTAAGCTCAACTCCGTCGACGATAATATGGCCCTTTTGATGTTCCTCCAGCCGATTGATACATCGTATCAGGGTTGATTTTCCGGAGCCTGAAGGGCCGCAAATAACGATACGTTCTTTTTCTTTCACTGTAAGGTTTATGCCCTGAAGTACATGAAAGTCGCCAAACCACTTGTGCATATCGGTAATTTCAATCATCGCATAATCAGACGTCTTTTTTTCAGCTTTTTTTGATAATCCCTTGTTCATAAAAGCCTCTCATTGCGTGTTATACCCTCTTGTTACTCATTACTCATCACTTGTTTCTTGTCAATCCTCACTCCTTACTCGTTATTTATTGCTGTTCACCAGCAGACAACTCTTTTTCCAGCTTACGACTGTAGTTTGACATGGAAAAACAGCCTAAAAAATAAAGGATGGCAATAAAAATATATGCCTCACGGCTGAATCCCATCCATTCGGGATTTGAAAGAACAGATTGGGTCGTTTTAAGCAGGTCCCATAGAGCGATTATTACCACAAGGGATGTGTCCTTAAAGGCTGAAATTAGAATGCTCACAGTGGGTGGAATTACGATCTTCAGTGCCTGAGGTAAAATAACCAATCGCATAGTCAGGTAGTAATTCAATCCCATCGATTCCGCTGCCTCATACTGCCCACGAGACATACCCTGCAACCCTCCACGGACCACCTCTGCTATATAGGCAGCAGTAAAAAGAATAATGGCCGCTTGGGCCCGGAGAATTTTATTGATGGTGATCCCTTCTGGCAGAAAGAGGGGAAAAATAATCGAGGACATGAAGAGGAGGCTGATCAAAGGCACGCCCCGGATCAATTCAATATAAATGATACAAAGCCATTTTACGCCGAGCATTTTGGATTGACGTCCCAGGGCCAGGATAATACCCAGAGGGTATGCGGCGGTAAGCCCGAAAACAGAGAGCAAGAGTGTCAGCGGTAATCCTCCCCACTGGGTGCTTTCCACTGGCGTTAGTCCGAAAAGACCACCCTTCATGAGCAGACCCATGGTGAAAAGCCCCACGATCCATGCGTAACCTAATGGTTTTTTCCAGTGATTTCGGTCCCTACTGTAAAAAAAGAGACTGAACAAAAGAAACATGGCCAGCAGAGGCCTCCACTGCTGTTCGTAGGGAAAGAAACCGAAGATAATAAATCGAAAGTTTGTATAGATAATTGACCAGCAGGCGCCGGCGGTCTCCCTGCATTCTTTTCCCGACGTATGCCATAAACTGTCAATGAATGCCCATTGAAGTAGTGGTGGTATGATTTTCCAGAGGAGATACAGAGTCACAATGGTAAGAATAGAGTTAAACCAGGCATTGAAAAGATTGTTTTTTGTCCATCCTATAACCCCGACGGTGGTTAAAGGGGGTTTTAATTCTTCTGTTTGTGTTGCCAGAGCTTCTTCCATAGTTCTCACTATCTCTCTACAAGAGCCACTCTTTTATTGTACCAGTTCATAAAGGCCGATGTTGAAAGGCTGAAGATAAGATATAATGCCATAATCAGGGCTATACCCTCGACGGATTGACCCGTCTGATTAATGGTAGTATTGGCCACTGAAACAAAGTCGGGGTATCCGATAGCCACGGCCAGGGAACTGTTTTTTGTTAGGTTAAGCATCTGACTGGTTAGGGGTGGAATGATGACCCTGAGTGCCTGGGGTAAAATCACCAAATTTAGAATAGGGGCGGGTCTTAGACCGATTGACATGGCAGCTTCTCTCTGGCCTTTACTGACTGACTGTATGCCTGCCCGCACCACTTCAGCCACAAACGCGGCAGTATATAAGATAAGCCCAAGCAAAATGGCAATAAACTCAGGGCTTAAAGTCATGCCGCCCTTAAAGTTAAACCCTATAAGTTTGGGGATATCCATTTTCATTGGAGCATCAAATGCCAACCAGGTGATCAATGGGAGCCCTATTATAATGCCTATGCCGAAACGAAGGACAGGAAAAATCTGTCCTGTTTTTTCCTGCCGTTTCTTCGCCCATCTACGAACGAGGTAGACTACCCCACAGCCCACAAAAAGGGCTAAAATCATATATTTATGTGCAGGATGCGCCGCCGGGACTGTAAAGGCCACTCCACGGTTACAAAGGAAGAGGCCAGTTATGGGGCATAGGGCTTGCTGAGGAGAGGGAAGGGTTTCGTAAAAAATGGCATACCAGAAAAACAATTGCAGGAGTATGGGAATATCCTGCATGACTTCAATATATATAGATGCCAGTTTTGAGACCAGCCAGTTTGAGGAAAGGCGGGCTATCCCAAGAATGGTTCCCAGTAGTAGCGTGATTATAATTCCAATAAAAGAGACCTTTAAGGTATTCAAAGCCCCCACAATCAGGGCCCGTCCATAGGAGCTGGCTGCTGAATAGGAAATCAGGGACTCGCCGATTTCAAAGGCCGATTCATTATGCAGGAAGCCAAGTCCGGTGGCAATACTCTGCCTTTCGAGATTAATGAGTGTATTGGAGATCAGATAGTACGCGAGACATCCCACCAGAAAGAGGATGAAAAGCTGGTAGATGAGCCCTCGTTTCTTGGGGTCGAGCCAGAAAGGGACCTTTTCCTGGACAGTTATCATATCATTGTTTGCCATTTCTTGCTACTCGATATACTCAGACATTGGTCAGGATCTGCGGGGAATGCCAAGAAAGCATAGCCCTTGGTGCTGTGAAAGTCGCTACCCAGGAAATTCCAAATGAAAGGGGTGCCCCTTCCCGGGGCACCCATAGATAGGGATTATCGAAAGGCTGCAGGGTACATAAGGCCGCCCCGAGTCCAGAGGTCGTTCAGACCCCTTTCAATTCCGAGGGGCGTGTTGGGACCCACACTGCGCTCAAAGATCTCGCCGTAGTTGCCTACCTGCTTAATGACGTTGTAGAAGCACTTGTCATCCAGGCCAAGCTTTTTGCCCAGGCCAGGGGTGGTACCGAGAAAACGCTGGATCCTGGGGTCCTTGCTCTTGAGCATCTTATCCACGTTTTTGGAGGTAATTCCCAATTCCTCCGCCTGGATCAGGGCCATAGTCGTCCAGTTGACAATATCATACCACTGGTCGTCACCGTGCCGTACCACAGGGCAGAGAGGCTCCTTGGAAATAATCTCAGGCAATAGGACATAGTCGTCTGGGTTTGGAGCTACGGAGCGGTGGGCGGCCAGTTGCGAGGCATCCGATGTCAGGCAGTCACAGCGGCCGGCAAAAAAGGCCTTGGAAAGCTCGGCAGTCTGCTCAATCACGAGCGGTTTCCACTCCATATTGTTTTTCCGGAAGAAATCCGCCGCATTCATCTCGGTTGTGGTTCCTGGCAGAACACATACTGTGGCGCCGCCCAGTTCCTTGGCACTCTTCACGCCCAATTTTTTGGGAACCAGGAATCCCTGGCCATCGTAATAGTTCACATGGCAGAAATTCAGACCGTTAACAGTTGAGCGGGTGAGGGTCTGAGTGGTATTACGGCATAACACATCAATCTCTTTTGATTGAAGGGCGGGCAAACGCTGAACAGCCGTAAGGGCAACAAATTTCAACTTGTTGGCATCACCGAATACCGCAGCCGCGATTGCTTTTGCCGTATCCACATCAATGCCTTTCCACACACCTTTTTTGTCAGGCATGCTGAATCCAAATACCCCACCGTTTACGCCAGCTATAAGGTCCCCTCGTGCCTTAACTTCAGCAAGGGTTCCTGCTGTAGCCACACCTGCAGTAGCAAAAAATGCTAACACCAAAATAACAACAAGCAACTTAAAAGCTTTCATCCCTTATACCTCCTTCACATTTAAAGGTTAACTTTATTGGATTGCATCACTGTAATCCTCTATTGTTTATTCAGACTTGTTTCCTTAAGTAAAGTATATCATTAGAATGAAAAAGAACAGCTCAAAAAATCAGATACCATGAAGTGTTTGTATTTGCAATTAAAAAACATTTTTTAAGCAAGTAATAATTTTTTTACAAATCCAAGACAAGATTTGATTTCGAATGGTTTAAGCTCTAAGGTTGCTGTCCCTTTATAGCCAATTTTATTAAGGGCTTTGAAGATATTTTTAAAATCAACAATACCTCTGCCAGGAGGAAGGTGTAGATCATCTTCAGGAGTGTTCCCTCCAAGATTATCGTGGAGATGAATGTGCCTTATCCTGTCTGGATATCTTTTTATAAAACTAAAGCTTGTGTTTTCTTCCCTTAACAGCTGAGCATGACCCACATCTAAGGTCAGGCTAAGGAGAGGAAGTTTATCAAAGGCAACCTTAAGATCATGCCAGTTTTCACTTAAATTTTCTAAACAGATGAGAATCCTTTTTTCTGTGGCCATATCAATAATTTTCCGTAATAGTTCAATCTTAAAGTCAAGTACCTTAGCTTTAACAAAACGGCGATCCATCCAGAGATGAAGGGTTAGAAGAGACATATTGAGCATTGGCATAATCTCTAAAATCTCTAATAGGTGAGGAAAATAATCTCTCTTTAGAGGGCCTATATTATTCGGATCTCCCTCCCTCGGCCCATGACAAAGGTAATAAAGGCCTGTTTTTTCTTTGACTTTTAAGTATTCGTTAATGTTCTTTTTGAACTTTATTACATTAGATATAGGGATTTCGGCAAATTTTAGCCTTAGATTATGTAACACCTCTATATCTACTGGATTTCTGGCTGTTCCTCCCAGTGCAATTTCTAATTTTTTTTTAATATGGCTAACATTCAATTGCGGTTTACTCGCATTTATTTTAAGAGGAATAATTGTAATAGTTCAGCCACAAAGACACCAAGTCGCCAAAATTATTATATAATTCTTTAAATATCATTTTTAATAATAGACATAATCATTTCTTCGTGCCTTTGAGACTTGGTGGCTGAACTTATACGATTTTTTAACCGCCTGGGTTATAAGTTCACAGTATATCTAAAGTTCTATTAATCATTGTATCATATTCTCATTCTTTTCATCTTACTAATCTTATCTTTGATCTCTTTTCCTTTTTTCTCAAAGCCAGGTTTATCAAGCAGGGCAAACATTGCTTTCTTATAATCCTCCACACCTGGCTGTATGAATGGATTGTGACCTAAGAGGTAGCCGCTTATGGCTACAGATTTTTCCATCATATAGTATATTTCACCCAAACTAAATGCGTTTCTTCTTGGTATTTCAATTAGCATGTTGGGAACATCACCTAAATAATGGGCATATGCAGGCCCTTCGATTACCTTTCTGTTTATGCTATTCATGTCTTGGCCTTTATTGACTAAATAATTTAATCCATCAATGTTATCTTTATCGTGGGGAATAGTAACTGTGTTATCATGTTCTTTTAATATAATAAAGGTCTCTAAAATATTTCGTTCACCCTGTTGAACCATCTGGCCATTGGCGTGTAGCTTTTCAGAGTAAAGAGAAGGAGATACCCACATACCGTGCCCAGAATGTCCTTCACTTTCTGGAAATAACTGTTCCATCCACTTGGCTAGGCCATATAAAGGCACTGAATTAGTGGCTACTATCTCTATCTTTTTACCCTTTAACCAGGCTGCATGGCGGGCCGCTGCATGAAGAAGACTTGGGTTTTTCCAGAAATTGTCTACCATGGTGATATTTCTCATATATTTGAAGCCAGCAGCGAATTCCTTGATATCAATATTGGCCATAGCAAGCCCCAGCAATCCAACATCAGTCAATACTGAAAAACGACCACCGATATTATCAGGGATAGGAAAGGTTTTATATCCCTTCTCCATTGATAATTTCTTAAGGGCTCCTCTTGTAACATCGGTAGTCACATATATTAAATCTTTGGCATCGTGACCCCAGTTTTTCTCCAGTACATTACGCAGGATTCTAAAGGCAATTGCAGTTTCTGTTGTTGTCCCTGATTTCGATATAACATTTATTCCTACCACTTTGCCTCTTAGCATATCGAGGGTGTCTCTTACATAGTCGGGGTCCATATTTTGACCCAGAAAGTAAATCTCTGGTGCATTACCTCTTTCATCTCGGCTCAACTGGTTGAAATAGGTATGAGTCAATGCCGTATATGTGGCCTCGATGCCTAAATATGATCCTCCTATTCCTAAAGAGACAAATGCATCAATTCGGCCACTAAGACTCTGGGCTGCCGATTGTATCTCCTCTAAATGAGTGAGGGTAATCTCTTCTGGGAGGGTTTGCCAGCCAGTCATGGGTATCCCATTATCACATATATCTCCTTGATCTTTTTTTAACATCCTATGGGCCTTCATCACCTGTGGTGCAATATCTTTAATATCTTCAAGAGTGATAGTCAGTGAATCTCCTGGGGTGTCAAAAAGATAGGTAAGGTCTAAAGAGATTCTATTGAACGATTGCCACGATGCCTCATTAAACGGATTCTTTTTGCCGCTCGCTCTTTCTTTCTGCATTTTTATGGTTTTATTTTCCTCAAAACCTATCAGGTTCATCCCTCCCATTTTTACCCCCTTTTATTCTGAATAGTGTACATTGTTCTTTACTATATGAGATTTCATGTATCGTAAGGATGGAAAATTATTTAAGCACTTGTGCCGTTATTTCTAATAAAATCATAGCATGAACACTTTTGTAGTAGCTGCTTTACATAGTTTTTTCAAGTGTAACTTTTACATTTTGTATTCCAATCCGCCGCGGACAAGTCCGCCAGTCTGCCACAAAGACGGCGGACGAGAAACACAGCGGACAAGGGTTGATTTTCAGCAGCTTGCGACGTCCTGAATTTTTTTTGATAGCTCTTAGCTTGTCGGAGCATAGCGGAGATCCCGTATGAGCGGGGCTCCGAAGTAATTCATTTTCTCTCATCTATGTTTAACAATATGAGAGGCAGGGTAGGGCGAATGGGTTTGTCTTGACCAACGAGGGAATTTTGTCTATACTCTCTATTCAAAATATATCTTAGATTGAGTTTTGCGGACAATGGGTTTTAAATGGTGTGATTATTGGAGGATACTATGAGTATAGCACTATATATTATAGCAATACTATGGATCGTCACAGGTGTCTTTATAATCCTATATACTGAGAGAACAATGAAGATTTTGAAAAACCTCTTTTTTACAGAAAAAGTAAGGGTGCTATCTATTGTACCGATTATTTTCGGGATTGTTTTGGTAATAGGTGCCTTTGTATGTACACAGGTATTTTTTCTGTCTCTTGTATTGGGAGTGCTTGCCTTACTCAAGGGGTTATACTTGATCATGGGACCGATGCCCCAGATTAAACGTCTTATGGATTGGTGGTTCAATAAAGCCAGCACCAGTTACATCCGTTTGTGTGGGCTCATAATTTTTGTTCTCGGGATTGCTATACTGTCAAATCTTTGAAAAATGATGTGTTTCCCGATCTGTCTTAGGCAAGCTCTTCTTAAACGCTACCCTATCTTCTATTTGACATGATTTTCTATTTTTATTAATCTATCATGTTAATTTCTCTATGCTTTTTAAGTTGACAATTTCGGCCTACCCATTTCGTCACGATAGATAAATGAACATTCCTAATATTTTTCTATTACCGATATTACTTATTGTAATAGGAGCCGGTATACTTTTTTATCCGTTCATAGAGAACAGTATTATATTTCATCCGGACAGACAGCTTGACGATAACCCATCAAATTGGGAGTTATTCTACAAGGATATTCAATTCCTGACCCCTGATGGTCAAAGACTACACGGTTGGTTTTTTCCTTTATCTGAGAAGTCTCCTGTACTTATTTTTTGTCACGGAAATGCCGGAAATATTTCTCATAGAATTGAAAATGTAAAGTTTTTGGTTAGCAAAGGTATTTCAGTCTTTCTATTTAGCTACCGGGGTTATGGGAAAAGTTCTGGCAGGCCTTCTGAAAAAGGAATATATATTGATGGATTAGCAGCATATGACTATCTAACGGGGATTGAGAAGATTTCTTCAGACAGGATTGCTGTTTTCGGGCGGTCGTTAGGAGGCTCTGTAGCCATAGAGATTGCTCTAAAGAGGAAAGCGAGATGTTTGATAATTGAAAGCACATTTACATCCATTAAGGATATGGCGAAAACTATTTTCCCCTTTTTCATTTTTTCACCTTTTTTACCCCATCATTACAATAATATTTCTAAAATTGCCGATGTTAGTATTCCAAAATTGATATTACACGGTGAAGATGACGATATCGTTCCATTTTCTATGGGTAAAAAGTTATTTGCACAAGCCACAGATCCAAAGTTATTTTTACCGATACATAGGGCTGGACACAATGATACATATGTTGTGGGAGGGGAGAAGTACTTTGATGCTATAGTTAATTTCATTTTACCTCTTACGAGCATTCGGACAGGATAAGTTGGTTGTAGAGTATTTTTTAATATTTTAGGGCTTTTAAATACAATTTTGATGATTATAGTAGTAATAATTGGAACGCTTTAGGGATAAATGCGAACTATATTAAAGCTCATTAGAAAATTATACATCGTGTGAACAAGATAGATATCATGTTTTATACTATTTTTGTGTATTTCAACAGGGCGTTCTAACAGCATAAACTTGGAGGATTGCGAGAATGAGGATTCTATTGACTGGCTCAAGCGGACAACTTGGCAGTGAGTGTAAAGAAGTTTTGAAAGATGACTATGAAGTCATTTCTCCAAACAAAGAAGAGCTGGATATTACCAGTTGGGACAAGGTCATAATGAGTATTGATCAATTATCGCCAGATTTAATACTTAATTGCGCTGGCTTTACAAACGTTGACGCGTGCGAAAAAGAGAAAAAGTTAGCTGAGAGAATTAATGTGGAGGGCCCGAGGAACTTGGCACAGGGGGCAGCTAGATATGACAAAATTATTGTTCATATATCTTCAGATCTTATATTCAATGGCCGAAAGAGACTACCACAACCATACTTTGAAGATGATCCTACGAGTCCCCTCTCTCGTTATGGTTTAACAAAGATGGAGAGCGAAATGGCTGTGAAGCAAAATACTCCCCATTATATTATTATCAGGGCTGGTTGGATTTATGGTGTGAGGGGAGAGAGCTTTTTAAAACAGATACTTCAATTGGCCCAAAAAAAGGACCAAAAGTCTCTATATGTTCTTCACGATCAGATTGGTTCTCCTACATGGTCTTATAGGCTGGCCCAGCAAATCAAGGTATTGATAGACAATAGAAAAGAGGGCGTTTACCATGCCACATCAGAAGGTTATTGTAGTAAGTATGAATGGGCAAAATATTTTTTAGAAAAAATGGAAATTACAATCCCTGTTTTGCCCTGTACCAGTGAGGAGTATCCCATAACTGCAATACGACCACTCAATTCTATCCTTGAGAATAGACAACTAAAGATAGAAGGTCTTAATATTATGCCTCATTGGCAAAAAGACCTTGATATTTTTATTGATAAGTATGGTAAAATATTAGTAAAAGGAGAAGAAGAGTCTAATGTTTCGCCTTGAGTGTGATGACAAGATCTATACCCTCATCCATTTTTCTGATGTAAAAATCCATCTTATTGATTATCTGTTTAGGAATATCTTCACAATTCTTTTTATTTTGAAATAATTATCTTTTATGTTTATAATAACATGGTCAATAAAAAAAGAAATAATTACATAGAACTGAAAAAATTGCGTGTAACATTTGGGTAAGGGTATGCAGAAATAACACCTAAAAAAAGGAGGTAAGCAATGTACGTAAAAGATGTAATGACAATGAATGTGGTTAGTGTTCCAAGTAACACAACTGTCTCAGATGCAAAAAAGATTATGGATGCACACAAAATTCGCCGCTTGCCAGTAGTAGACAGAGGAAAGCTTGTAGGCATTATTACCGAACACAGGTTAGAGGCATATACACCATCTAAAGCGACATCTCTCAGTGTCTGGGAAATTGGTTATCTACTTGGAAATACAACCATAAAAGATATTATGGAAAAAAATCCTGTTTCTGTAAATCCGGAAATAACCGTTGAAGAGGCTCTGGCCACAGCACAGGAGAGAA
>Ga0307427_1001866_pt1 | contig 10440 bp, 10 predicted proteins | sample SalMarWE160190MG_FD_202162 | JGI IMG/M metagenome (GOLD analysis project Ga0307427, IMG submission 202162) | Salt marsh sediment microbial communities from the Plum Island Ecosystem LTER, Massachusetts, United States - WE1603-190 | ecosystem: Environmental > Aquatic > Marine > Intertidal zone >... | reverse complement strand
GCTGCTGCTCCTGTTCTGGAGGAATTATCGAATGAATATGATGGTAAAATAGGCTTCGCTAAAGTAGATGTAGAATCGAATACTCCTTTGGCTACCACGTATAGCATAGCTGCCATCCCCACTATACTCATATTTAAAGGCGGTCGCCCTGTTAAGCAAATGCTTGGGTACAAGTCTAAGAAGGAATTCAAGAAGATATTTGATGAAGTTCTTAGGGAGTGATTATATGCTAGCTCGTAATAAAGAAGTCGCGGATGAAATCAAATTCCTTGGGCAGAAGTGCTAATAACAAGGGGAACCCTCCCATCAAGAATTTGGCTATTACCGATTGACTAATAACTGCCTCCGTGCCCGGGTAATACTTACCGACAATAGCGAGAATGGCAGCGCATGACAGGCCCCCTATAATGACGCCGAGGACACAGCCCACAAGTCTATCCAGCCAACCAAGCATGACGATGTGAACCAGCTTGGCTACGAGCCAGCCAACCACACCAGCTACAATTAAAGTAGCTATTAAGATGATGGCGTAAGCAGCTATGTTGGCCCAGGTAGCACCGGAGGGAGAAAGTACTGCCGCAAGCCCGCCGTAATAGCGCCCGGCTAAAACTATGCCACCTATTAACCCGGCAATACCAAATACTGTCCTGATAATTCCTTGCCGCAAGCCCACGATACCCATTAAAACTGCCACCACTATTATGACTATGTCCAACCAATTCATTGCTCACCTCCCCAATCCTTTGTTTTTCATAAAATAACTACGTGTTCGCTCAATATCCTTTTTCTTTAACGACCAGTTTCATCGTGCTGTACTCCAGCAAATCAATTTTCCTACCGAGTACTTCTTCGATTCCAATTTTTAGGCCGACGAAATCAAGCAAACACAAGTCCGTTTTATCTGATGTTCGATCATCAATGGCTAAAGGTTCTCCATGAACTCAACAGGCGTAACTTTAGCCTGTTTCAGAACGCTGCGTAGTGTCCCAATCGCTAGTTCACGGTGTAGTGGCACAACACAGCCTACTTCACCTTCAGGTGTCTGCTTTTTGAGCACAACATGGCTACCACGTTGACGCATCTGCACAAATCCCAGCCTTTCCAACGCTTGGATGGCCTCTTGCCCTGACACCCGACGCAGTTCAGGCATGGACAACCACCTCAAAAGTCGTTACCAAAGGTCGAGTGACTTCAGGTGGGGGGAATTCTTCCAAGTATAACTCTGTCGCCTCTTTGAGATTGGCGATGGCTTCTTCAACTGTGTACCCCTGACTAGCTGTCCCAACTTCGGGACACTCCGCAACGTATAGATCCTCCTCTTTATGAAGAACTGCAGTAAAGATTTGCACTGCCATATCAACACCTCCTGTGAGGATTATACTCGCAAATGCGCTCAACTTCCAATAGCTTCATGGGAGGTTCCCTCCCGAGCCATTCGGCAGAGCAAACTCCTCTCAAATTTACACCTATGCTAAGCCTCGCCACATTCAAGCCTGTAGTCGCAATAAGGGCACATCCATGAAGGGCATTTGGGAAGCTGCAGTGGTGATGTCGCCTTTTCCAAAAGCTCGAGCCGGCGTAATGCTTCAGCTTTAACAGCATTCAAATTCCTGAACTTTACATCATAGACCATCAGCTTGGCATCCTCTTTGGGAACTTTAACATAGTAGAGCAGCAGCCTGCCTTTTGTGTTCTCTGTTAAGGCACAGTCAAATCCCAGGCGGAGGAAGTAATGAGGGAATGCTCTGGGCAAACGTTCCCTTTCCACCAGTGAAGAAAATTTTGGGTCGCGCAGGATGGTGGGCAAGTTCTGCCAGATTTGGACCAGGTCGGCTAGTGGCGCATGCTTCACGGGAATCCTCTGCGCTTCGCCTGGGGCACCGTAGCGTAATGAATCGCGGAGGGCATCGAGAAAGCCACGCTCATCCATGGAACGAAGATACTCTCCCTTCTCTTCCCGGACCTCTTCACTCAGCTTAAGGCGCTCAAAATATGCTTTGCGGGGGAAAACAATATCGTTGATGCCAAACAGTTGGGATGGTTGAGACCCAGTCATTTTGCTGAGGAGTTGTGCGCAAGTTGTGCTATCGACGTAGATTCCCCCGGCTAACTCAGCTATCTCGTGCGATGCTGGCACCGATGTGGTTGCACAGTCGCATACCTGCGAGTAATCACAGTGCTTGTTGAACCAGGGGCAAATGGGAAGGTTACTGGGGTCGTTGGAAATGAGCGCTTGTACCAGGAGGTCTCGTCTCCGCCGCATTTCCTCCCGAATTGCTTCCAGGTCCGGGAAATTAACGTGATATACAAGCAAAGGGGAAGTTGAGGGCGATTCCTCTCCCTGGCGCTGATAAATGATAATTTCTCCCTCGTGGGCATTGACCATAGTGCAGTACATGCCCAATTGCTCGATATAATTTGGCCTGTATTTCAATAAATCCTTCGTGTCTACAGGCGTGGAGGTGGTCTTAACCTCTACGGGAATCTTTTCGTAGATGTCAATCTTGCCCACAATGCCCTCAGCTTCTACAAATTGCTCCAGGTATTCTTCGCTGGATACGGCTGAGCCGAAGGTCTTGTGAAAGCCGGTGCCGGCCCACATAAGCTGCTGTTTCTCCAGAGGCGGAACGATTTCAGGATACTTTCTCTTGAAGTAAGCCTGTTTGAGGTTGAGTAAGTCGGTTACGGAGATGCGATATGGAGGTCGGCGCGTCTTTAGGCTTTGCATTAAAGCATCCTTGACCGAACGGTTCGCCTCAATATGGGAAACATAAGATGCGATGTCAAATTCACTCATTGTGCTACCTTATTATTATAGTATCTTGTCGGGGGAATAACTTCATTATGTCATTGCGAGCCAAATTCCCTCTCCCTCGAATTACCCTGTCATTACGAGCCAAATCCCCTCTCCCTCGAATTACCCTGTCATTACGAGCCAAATCCCCTCTCCCTTGACCCCCCTGTCATTGCGAGGCCCGATTTATCGGGCCGAAGCAATCTCATCTCCCTCAATGGGAGGTGGTAAAAAGCTCGCCAACTTCTCTCCCTTGATGGGAGAGGAGTAAGGTGAGGGTGACAGCGAGTGCTCTTATTTCACCCCCCAAGCCTGCAGGCGCCTGAAGGCTTCGAGCTTCTCTCTGTCTCCAATTTTAGCTTTGTCCACCGCCTGTGTCAGAAACTGGATGCTGCTATCGTAGGTCTTTCTGTCCACAGGATAAGGATGGCCATCTTTGCCGCCGTGGGCAAAGCTGTAGCTTGCCGGGTCGCGCAGGCTGACCGGTGTCTCATAAACCAACTCTGAAATAAGACTCAAAGCGCGAAGCGTTTTGGGTCCTACGCCCTCAAGGGCTAGCAGCGATTCAAAGTCCTGCGGCTTGTGTTCATAAGCTATGAGGAAAATCTTGCTCAGCCTGTCAGGGTGAATATCTCCCAGGCTGATATAAGCTCGCCGGGGCAGGTTTAAGGTCTTTAGCTTGTTTAGCTGGCCGACGATTTTATCTGGCTTCTCTTCGGCAGCAACCCGGGCAATGACATCCCTCACCTTTGCGCTCTCCAGAGCTACCAGATTCAATGCCTCGCCTCTGGCCTGGGAACAGATAGCCGCCTCGGGCTCGCAGACAAAATCGCTGACTTTCTCTCCCAGCCAGTGATAGCGCCGCGCATAGTGGTTAACCTCATTCATACCTTGCTGGATGACTGCCCAGGAGCCATCTTTGGTAAAAAAGAAACTGTGGTGATAGAGTTGATAGCCGTCCTGGAGGGCGGAACTATCAACCTTGGCTGACATCCGGCTGGCATAAACCAGGGACGATGGATTTACCTTCAGCAGATGCCCGGTGTTTTCTATCTCCAGAGGAGTTTTCCGTGAAGTCCGGCCCTTGCCCCCGGCGACAAATAAGCCGAGCTCTCTTTCCAGCCCTCGCATTCCTTCTTTTATAGCGCCACAGACGGTGGTGGTAACGCCGCTGGAATGCCAGTCATAGCCCAGGACGCAGCCGAAAGCCTGAAACCAGAAGGGGTCGGAAAGACGGCGCAGCATCTCCCCGGTGCCAAACTCCGTTACCGTAACAATGGTAATCTCCCGGGCAAGCTGGCACATCCGTCCGAACAGCCACGGCGGCACCTTGCCATAATGCAAAGGCAAATTAGCAATCCCCGTCCTCTGTCCCGAGCTAGGCATCTGTTATCGTAGGGATATTATACAACAGCGTTTACTTTAATGGCATCGCAGTTTTGACACTAGGGGCTGTGCCCCATTGCTCGACGCATAGACTACTGACCAAAAAACGAATTTCGTATATACTAAAGTTAAGTGAAATGGTGGATTTATTTATGTTAACAAAGAGAATGCAGTGGCTAATCCAAAGGTAAGCTTCAGAACTGAGAAAGAGCTCCAAGAGACAATCTTGCAAGAAAAGGCAAGAGGAATTCCTGACTTGGAAATCGGTCAGAAATATGGAGTTACATTTAGATATATTGAGCGGCTCATTACTAAGTCACAAGGAGTCAACATCAGTGCTTTCAAGGCTTCAAAAAAAGTAAAAACACTTCACCCAAAAGATTTTAATGAGGAGCAAACCACAGTCTGGAGCTTTAAACAGAGGGGTAACTGGGCAACTCATAGTGGGGAATATAGAGGCAATTGGTCTCCCTATATTCCTCGAAATGTGATTCTCAAATATTCAAAACCTGGCGAATTAGTTTTAGATTATTTCTGTGGTGCGGGAACATCTGCTGTAGAATCGAAATTACTGGGGAGAAGGTGCATAGCCTTTGATATTAACGAGAAAGCTGTTGAACTGGCAAGGGGAAATGTAGATTTTAGCCTAGAATCGCAGCAATTAGCTTTGATTGACGAAAATAGCCGTTTGGGGATTTACGAGCCGGAGCTGTCGGTTGGCGATGCCAGAGATTTATCGTTCTTGCAGGATAACTCCATAGATTTAATCTGTGCTCATCCCCCTTATGCAAATATCATCCATTATACGGATTCTAAAGAAAGTGATTTATCGTTTTTTGATATAGACGAATTTCTCAAAGAGATGTCAAAGGTTGCAAAGGAAAGTTTCAGAGTGCTAAAACCGGGTAGACAATGTGCCATATTGATAGGAGACACACGGAGAAAAAAACATGTAATTCCATTAGGCTTTAAACTCATAAATGTTTATTTGAATTCAGGCTTCAAATTGAGAGAGCTGGTTATCAAGAGACAACATAACTGTAAGACTACAGGATTTTGGTATGACAACAGCATAAAATACAATTTTCTTCTTTTAGCCCACGAGTATCTACCAATTTTTGAGAAGCCTGAGTCACCTGCCCTTTCAAGCGTCAGAGAAAGAGAGACGGATTATGGTTTGGTTTTCCCAACCTTGGCGAAACCAGCATTAAAGAGGAGATTAGACGGTCTTGAAACCACAACAGTATGGACATTACCAGAGAAAGATTTTGAAAAGCGTTTAAATAAGAATGTGATTGATAGATATTCAAATGGGAAAGGATATTCAACTACAAGCTTTATCTCTCATTCTGAGAATGAAATATGTTCTATCGCGACAAGGGGACAAAAGGATAAAAGATTGCTTTTTATTAAGTCACCATTTTTGAACAATAGACCCGCTCATTCAAATATTAAGTCTTATTTACACGGAATAAAAGAAATTATAAATCGAGACTTGTCCAAATTAAGCAAGGATGGGTTTCTTGTGATCCAGACGCAAGATGTCAGAATAAATGGGTATATAGAACCTTCCGCTGAAAAGATAGTAGTAGATCTACTCGCGACAGGCGACTTATGGTTAAAAGAGATTGTGGTTGTTACACAAAAAGAACAAGATGCAGAAATTCAAACTTCAAATGAATACTTGAAGATAAGTTACCAGTATTTACTTGTTTATGAAAAAACAGGTGATAAGAATGGATAATTTGAGTGTAATAAATGAAAGGTGGAAGAAGTCAAAATTGACACCTGTACTTTACCATACAACCTTTTTGGAGAATGCACCTTTAATACTCAAAGAGCAGAAAATTATTGCAAACAAGGGCGATTCAATATGTAAAACAAAAAACGGGTTTATATCCTTATCAGACAGAATAACCCAAGGAATCGTTGCATTCTTTGGAAATGTTATTTTTGAGTTTGACGCAGTATCACTTTACAGAAAAAACAAGTCAATTGCTCCCAAAAATTACGGAAGTTCAAGCGATATTAGAAAATATTATGATGAAGTTCCTCTTTTTGAGAACGAATGGGTCATACCCAAGGAACTTGAATTTGATTTAACAGATATCAACAAAGTGCTTCTTATAACAAGTGGAAATTACAAGGAATCGGCGTTTGCGAGTGTTGTTGAAACACTAGAAAACAAAGATATTGAATATTGCTTCATATCCGAAAGGTGGCTTTCTGACAATATGGTAACCGATATGACAAGGTATCTTATGAGAATCAGAGGTTGGAAAAAATTTGATATGGTGGGGAAATATGTCTAATTTTCTCATCTTTCTCGAAAAACTTTCAGAGCATTGTGGGCTAAGATTTGAACCCGAAAAATTCAAAGGCACTGATGAATATGAATTGGCAGCAAAAATATTGAATGGAATTAATAAGTTTTTCTACCAGAAAAAAGCCACTCTGCCACCTGAATATATCTCTGAATTTCACAAATACTGGGAAGAAAACCATGAAAAGGTATTGTCTCCGAAGGTTAATCCGAATGGAGAGTGTTTAGCAGTAGCCACAGTGTTGGAAGATATTTATAAAAATAACACCATTAAGGTTCAGTTGAATACCCTTGATTTGACGAAAGAGGAAATCGCCAATGTAAGATTCTTTACTGCAATTCAGGATTTCAATATTGATGTTCACGCCAGAAGTAACCCCTTTGAGTTTTATAAGAGGCACCCGGACTGCTTCAATCCTAAGAAAGTAAAGAACAATGATTTGTTGGTAGACGAACTACTCAATTTTCTAGGTGCCCAATCACAGAGAGATAAACGTAAACCATGGATGCTGAATTCCGCAACGTTATTAGTAGAGAAGTATGACTCATCGGCATACAAAATCAATGAGGTTCATGATGGAGATGTAGCCGAGATTGTTAAGGCGCTGACAGTTGAAGAACGATACGGCTTTTCTACGAAGAAGGCTCATATGTTCTTAAGAGATATGGCTGATTTAGGAGTGTGGAAATACAGAAGGAACATAGAGAAATTGGACGTGATGAGTGATAAGAACACTATGAGAGTGGCTTTGAGAACCGGGATTCTCCAATTTCGCATCCCTTTACTGGCAAGTTTCTTGGATGTTTTCTGTTATCAGTATTCTTTGGTGGATAGCCTAAACCGCGGAGCATGGAGAAAGGTATGGCAAGAATGGGGCAAGATTTCTAATAATCATAGACCCCCAACACCAGCATCAATGGATTACCTAATCTTTAGACTTGGCAAGATAGCCTGTCGGCCAAACAAACGTTTTTGTCCACCAGAGAAAGAAGTAGCGGAGAAGAAATTAGAGAGTTTAATCCTACAAGATAGGTTAATTTTCAGAGGTGACAGGTACTGTATTTTTAGTGAAGTTTGCCAGTTAGAGAGGAAAATATTAAACGCTCCTAATAGCATTTCGATTGAAGGAAAAACAGGATGGAAAAGCGGAAAGACTAGCGAAGGTGGAGGGGGTGGGATTTCATCTTAAAGATAAGCCTCCCACTGCATCGCCTAACACAGCATAGAAGGTTCGTGTGTGATGGTACTCACCAGAAATTTTTGCTTCGCAAGAACCTCCTTTAACTGTTGCGATACGTGAGATAAATGAAAGCGGTAGAAGTTAGAGAACTGGTCAAGGACTATGGGAACTTCAGAGCAATAAATGGAATCTCTTTTGAAGTAAACGAAGGGGAGATATTTGGTCTAATAGGTCCTAATGGTGCGGGAAAGACAACCGCACTGAGAGTTGTTGCCACACTGCTTCAAATAACCTCTGGCTCGGTAACAGTCTTTGGCTACGAACTTCCTAAAGAGGCGGGAGAGGTGAGAAAGATAATAAGCTATTTGCCCGAAGAGGCTGGCGCCTATAAAAATCTCACGGGCAAAGATTACCTGAATTTCATCGCCAAATTCTTTAGCGAGGGAGAGAAATTCCAGAATATGGTCCAGAGAGGATTGGAGATAAGCAATTTGGGGAAGAGAATAGATGAGAAAGTTGATACATACAGCAAGGGAATGACACGGCGTTTGCTCGTGGGCAGAGCTTTAATGGTAAACCCGAGATTGGCGATATTAGATGAGCCTACCTCTGGCCTGGATGTGGTAAATGCTCAAGAGGTGAGGAGGATAATAAATAGCTCAGTCGAGGCAGGAGTGGCAGTCTTATTGTCTTCACATAATATGCTTGAGGTGGAGCTCTTATGTCACCGCATCGCTTTGATAAACGATGGGAAAATAGTCGCCAGCGGGACTGCCGCGGAACTCAAAAAGGAATATGACGCCGGAAATATAGAAGAGGTTTTTGTTAAGGCAATAAAATGATTGGCAACATAATAAAGAAAGAATTCAAGGAATTATTTACCCTTGCGACCCTGATCCCAATAATAGTTATTGCCATAGTGTTTGCATTTGTGGGGCAATCGATTGGCAGCATCGGGGAAACCATGGAGGAGAAGCCAGTCATAGGAATCGTGGATATGGACGATGGCGATTTTTCTGATATAGCCATGTCCGTTCTTATCGAGAAGGCGGAGGTTATCTATGATGGCAGTGATGCTGAAGAAGGCTTGGAAGAAGTAAGGGAAGAAAATGGAGTTGCGCTTCTGGTAATACCTGAAAACTTCAGCCAGAACATTTATGCCAATCATCCCGGGGAAATAGAAATTTACTGGATAATGAAAGGGGCGGGGATGCTGGACTCCATATCTTCAAGTGTAGTTGAAGGGCTTATCCAAGCAGTGAACCAGGAGATATCGAAGACACTGATACAAGAAGATAGCTCCTTTGATCCAGCCCTCGTCTTGGCCCCGACGACAAGAGTTGAAACCACATTTTTCAAGGGAAAGGAGATAGAAGGGCTATCGTCAAGTCAATTGGGCAATATACTAAGTTCACAATCGATAGTTATTCCGGTTGTAGTAATGATGCTCATAATCATGGCCGGGGCTTCCGTAATATCTTCGATGGGCATGGAGAAGGAAAACAAAACCCTGGAGACATTGTTAACCCTGCCCGTAAGGAGAAGTCATATAGTAATCGGCAAAATGGTCGGTAGCGCCCTGGTGGGGATGATAATGGCAGCTATCTATATGATTGGATTTTCACGCTACATGAGTTCATTCCAGATTTCAGATATAAATCTGGCAGATTTTGGGTTGGCCATGGGCATGCAAGATTATTTATTGGTAGGGATTTCGTTATTCGTAGCTCTTTTAGCCGGGCTTTCACTATGTATAGTTCTGGGAACATTTGCCAAGAATTACAGAAGTGCCCAGGCACTGGTCTTCCCGATAACTGCCCTGGCTATGATCTCCATGTTCATAACCATGTTTAAAGATTTCGATACCATTCCCGTCGTCTTAAGAATTCTTGTGTTTGCCATACCTTTTTCCCACCCTATGATGGCTATGCGGGCTCTTATGATGGACGATTATTCGCTGGTAATCGGCGGTATTGCTTATACAGCAGTTTTCACGGCAATAATGATAGCGGTAGCGGTTCGCATTTTCAATTCGGATAGGTTGTTGACCGGAAGCGTTCAAAAAAGGGTAGGTCTGGGGAAACTGGTGTGGGGATTTCGGCGGTAATAAATTAGCCAGCACAAAAACAATTTTCCTGGGCACTAAAGGTGTCTGGGCGAATTCCTACATGATAACTATAGATGGTGGGGCGAAGTCGGGAAGTGGAACCATAGTCCGCTATTCTGTGGCACTGGCTAGCCTGCTGGGTGAGGAAATAAAGATAGAAAATATCAGGGCCGGGAGGGATAAGCCAGGGCTGAGGGCGCAGCATCTTAAGGTGGTGCAGGCTTGCCAGGAGATGTGCCATGGCATGGTGGAAAATGCTGCGGTGGGCTCTAAGGAGATTACCTACACACCCGGAGGAAGGTTCAAGGGAGGGGAGTATAGCTGGGACATAGGGACGGCAGGCTCAACCACCATGATAGCCCAGACGCTTTTGCCTCTGGCGTGCTTTGCCCGAAAGCCCTCCAAATTCAGGCTGGAAGGCGGGCTATTTCAGGATTTTGCCCCTTCGGCTTATCATATGAAGTTTGTTTTACTTCCGCTTCTAAAGCGAATGGGTGTCCGAACTGAACTTGACATAATCCGTCCTGGCTATGTGCCAAGAGGCGGTGGGATTATAGAAGTTAGAGTTGAGCCGCTGGGGAAATTGAAGCCGTTGAATCTTACCGAGCAGGGGGAGATTTTCAGTATCAAAGGCATAGCGCTTTCCTCG
>Ga0307427_1001865_pt1 | contig 10441 bp, 1 predicted proteins | sample SalMarWE160190MG_FD_202162 | JGI IMG/M metagenome (GOLD analysis project Ga0307427, IMG submission 202162) | Salt marsh sediment microbial communities from the Plum Island Ecosystem LTER, Massachusetts, United States - WE1603-190 | ecosystem: Environmental > Aquatic > Marine > Intertidal zone >... | reverse complement strand
AACATCCGGACTTAGTTGAGGTCTTTAAAAGCAGATTGGAGCTTTTTATTAGGGATCCGTTCAATCCCCAATTAAAAACGCATTCGTTAAGTGGTATTCTTAAAGGTTTATGGGCTTTTCGTATAACGTACGAATATAGATTAGTTTTCAAATTTTTAGACGAGAAGAAAAAAGTAATTTTGCTTATTGATATAGGAACTCATGGTGAGGTTTATTGATTTAGAGTGTAAAATTTCGCTTTTTCATCGGCTTGCTCTTACCTTTGTTATAGATTTGGTTTTAAACAACGCAAAAAAATTGGGTAGTGTGTGGTTGGGAAATCAGTGTTCATCCGTGTTAATCAGTGGCTAATTAGTTTTTCGTGTGTTTTTTTTAACACAAATTCAAAAGGGGTGGTGGGGTTTCGTATCTTTTGTGTGTTTCGTGGTTAAAAAATCCTCTAAATCTGCGTTGATCCGCGTCCTATTCTATTTTACCTTTACCAATTTCAATGTTTTTTGATAATCTCCTGCCCACATACGCAGGAAATAAACTCCATGAGGTAAATTAGAGGGTCTTAGCGGAATCGAGTAATATCCTGCTTTTTTAGTCTCGTTCACAAGGGTTTCGACCTTTCTCCCCATAATATCAAAGAACATAATCTCAACATTGCTTTCTTCGGAAAGGGCATATCTTATCTGAACGTCTTTTCCAACCAAAACGTTTAACATTCGATAGAGGCATGTCGAATCGGGAATCATTACTTCAGTAATTCCCGAGAGAATTCCCCATTTATAGAATCCGCTTTCCGGATATCTGGCATAATTTCCAATTAGAGATAAATCTTTCACTTTTAGGAAATAAGCCAGGGTATCTCCGGAGAAGGTAATAGAAAAGAAATATTCATTATTTTTGCAGCTGTCTTCAGAAATAACGTTTATCGTATCACCGTTTTTATAACCAAGCGAATCCCACGCGATACCCGACGTATCCCTTAAAACCGCCGAGAGGAGTAACCTGTCTTCATCCAATTCATCAATAATGACAGTATCCAGTTCGGGAGGTGAGAAATCGATAAACATACCCCTACTGGTAGAGAAGAAAGAATCCACCGGGTTTCCGAAAGAAACCATAATCTTATAGAAATATTCCCGATTTTCCTGAATCAATGTATCCGTGTAAAGATTACCGGTTAATCCTGACGCTATCTTTGTCCAAATAGATGGTTCAGTGGATTTTAAAACATCGAAGGAAAGTATATCCGAAGGACCTCTCATTGAAGGTGGCGGAACGTGCGAAACGATTCCGTCCATTAACAATTCGCCAGAAGTTGCCAATTCCCAAGAACCACCGGAGTTGATTGCCGTATGAGATCCTTGCCCATAACCGTCCAACAACGCGCTAAGCCCGGAGGAACCTTTAATACCGGCGAATATCCCACCTTCAGGTATATCAATATCTGACAGGCTAAATTCGGTATATCCTTCTATAGTATCGGTAAATGCGAACGAATCTATTTTTACACCCGGTAACAAGTTAGCTTCCACAGGATATACGGAAACGATAAGAGTGTCCGATACCGAGCCTGCGCTTTCATTAATTATTTCAAGCCCTATTCTTGTAAGTCGAGCGGGTGAATACTGGGATGTAAATCGTGTCGCGACTTCTGTTTCGTTAATATTGACAGTATCCGAGCAAAGACCGCAGTGGTAGTATACAAACTCCTCCGGAGAATTCCATCTTAAAACCGCGGAAGGGGCAGCCGAATAAAGCAATTCGCTCCAGGTCGGTTTAAGAGGCGAAAGAACCCAGAAATCCTGGTTTCCTTCTTCGGGATACCGGGCACGATTACCAAACTCATCTCTGGCAATTAGATTATATTCAATATGCGTTCCGTTTGGTTGAGAAGGGATTAGATATTTATTCGTATCTCCTCTAACGGAGTGTGCTGAGAACGCATTCCAGTCAGAACCTCCACTCGATAAAATCCTATAATAAAGCGTATCGTGAAATGGAGTACCGTTTGTATCGGGGTCGTAAATTCTTGCTTTCACCTGATAAGTTCTATTGCTTGAATAGGTATTGGATGGTTCTTCTAAGACGCAAATTGCCGGTGGAATCGTGTCGGATACGTAAACATCAAAGTAGAGAACACAACCGGCAAGGCTGACCGAGTCCTTTGCAAGATGCAGATATAATTCGTTCATACCTCTCCTGCATCCCGTAATCGGATACTCAAACTCAAATTTGTTCGGAATATCTTTCTTGAGGTTAAGGTTAATATTATTAACGGCAGAAGCTGTAGAGGAAATGGTAATATCAGACGAGAGATCAATATCGGACGAAATTTCGGTCCTAATTTTTGCTGTCTCTCCTTCGAAATAAAGATTTGTGTCCATTTTCGCGTTTTTAAAATATACAGTAATTCCGTCTACATCGAATAAATGTTCTCCCGATATAAATGCTGAATCACTAAACGCGCTAAGCTTTGGCTTACCTAGCACCCACTGTTTCGCGTACGGCACGACCTTTTCAGGTTTTGCGGCTGAGTAATTGAGTGTTTTAGCGGTTAAGTTGGTAATCCCCGGTGAAGCACTTGAGAGCGTTGCGGTTAAGGGCTCTAGCGGTAAGGTTCCTATCTCATCAACCCAATAATCGATTGAATATGTTCCTGACCGTGTCCAATCGGGAATTACAAATGAGAATCTCGTTGTATCCTCTTCAAGGTCGAAACTATCCCTTATTTCTTCCGTGGGCGAGAAATAAACCCTGTATTCGAAATTGTAATTTGTATCGGGGAAATTTTTACACAATGTTGCGTAAACAGTATCAAAAATTTCATACCTGCTTTTATCTGTGAATAAAGTCAACATACTATCGGAAAGATAAACATATCTTTCATCCAGTACCACAGATCTTCCCGATGGATAGTAAATACCCCATCCGAGTTTATTCTCCGATGAGTCAACCGGTACCTCGAAGGTAACTATTTCTCTCTGCAGAGGGAAAGTATCCAATTTTATGCAACCTAAAGAATTAAAAAAAAGACAAATCGCATCGATCCACTGGACACTGGGTGATTTATTGGCAAAATTAATTTGCATCCAGTTATCAATAACATATGTACCACCTTTTTCAAGCGTTATCCAATCTTCCCTTCCAATTAAAGAATCCGTTCTCATCTGAAAAATAAGCGAATCGGACAATGAAGCATTCCAATCTATCCTTACACTGTCATAACTCTCGGAATTTATGGGATCAAACATATAAATACCTGAAGTATCGAGATAAATTGTATCTCTCGGGAAAGTTTCGTTCAAGACACCTTTTTCCATACCTCCGAGAATGAAAGATGTATCTATTTCCAACTCTCCATACTGTAAAGAGGCGAGCAAATTACCGCTCCAGAGTGACTGATTTTCTATTAATATCGAGAGTTCCGCGGTATCATTCACGCTATAAACTAATTTATCCAGAGAATCTTCCGCCTGAATTACTAGACCATTGATTTTCACATTAAAGAAAGTATCGACTTCAGGATAGAAGTTTTTAAGTATCGAAGCATCCGCGAAGTACTCTCCTCCGGGGAAGTCTTCCGGGATAAGGAAATTATCAGAAAAAGTATCGGAAGCCGCGGGTTCGATAACCGCATCCTCTCTTATACTTATAACATCAGCCAGATTAACTGCTACTCTTCTTTCTCCCCGTGCATTTCCGATATTGCTAACCAACACTTCTATTATTCCGGAATCGGGTGTGGATACTGTTAGATTAATTGGCAGGGAATCGAACCGGTATACGGGATGAAATTCAAGATTTTGTATTTTTTCACTTACGGGAACTCCTCCTTCGGTTATTGTTGCGGTAAAGGGATATTCTCCTTCATCTATCGGGTCAGTAAGCTTAAACATTACGGTATCTTTTGAATTGGAAGGTGTTTCAATAACAGAATCAAGATAACAGACAAGAGAGTTAATCGTAAGATTACCGGAGAAAGAACTGTAAGACTGATTATCTACAATAGCAGTCAAAAGAACATTTCCGTTAGAATCGCAATTCTCGGAAACAATTAGAGAATCAACTAATACCTGATTTTCCCCTACAACATTAACATGAGAAGACGTTGAATCGAACATAAAATCTAAAGAATCGGTAAACAGAAATGCCTGTAACTCGTAACTACCGACGTCGTGCCGGTTAAACATGATTGGTATAGTATCCGTTTTTCCCGGAGGAAGGTAAATTGCCGAGAAAGAGGTATCCACACCGGCTCTTGTTAACTGTCTAACAAACTGGGAAAGGGTAATATCTTTACCGACTCTTGTCACTGAAGAAAGAGCCATACGCTTCGCTGATAAAGCAATTGAATTATTTAGCTGCTTGCCCTGTGGAATAGATATGGCTTCTTTATTGACTTCTATTCCATGGGGTGAGTTGAAATTCGAGAATGTCGCTGTAAGATTTAAATCGTTAGCTACCGGCAAAGCTCCGCTTTCCACAAGGCAGAAAAGCGCCTTACATTCCAGAGTATAAAGTCCTTCATTACTTACAATCCCGTTCATCTCCACAGAATCGGGAGAAACCCTGTATAAGGAATCGAGCACGACAATACCATTAAATCCAAAATCAATAAACTTTTCTTCTACGAAAACTTCACTACCCGTTGTGGCAATAACTTTTAGAGTTCCGGGTTTTGTTGTAACGAATGAATCGACAAAAGTATAAGCTCCTTCTATTTCAAGATTAATCGAATCGCTCAATGTATCCGATAAAAATATCCTCTTAACCTCCACTGGAAGGGTACTAAAGGAATAATTATACACCTCAGAGATAACACTGAAAGGTAAAAGATCTGTCACCTCCGGAGCATTTACATTTAATAACAACATTCTACTGCTCTTTATAATGGGAGCAAAATCTCTTCTGATGGTATCGGAAGGGGTAATGAGTTCCGCTTTTATAATCAAAGGCTCCTCGGGCGTAATAATGAATGGGAACGAATCCGTAGTTTCTGCCAATAAAACGAAGGATGTATCGACATATGTGGTTTCACTTTCGTTGTAGTATCCCTTTATCAGTAAGTGTAAACTGTCTTCTTCCAGAGGAAGTGGGTTTACTGTGATAGGATTTATCCTGAATGTATCTTCGACAAAGCCTTCTTCCTTGTCTGATTTCAGAAGGAGAGTCAGGTCATCTCCGATTACTGTGAATAATTTCCAATCGGAAGTTATCGATTGGGGATATTCGGAATACGCCTCCCCAAGAATACAATAATCACAAGGAGGTATCGTATCCTTTATAGTATCGGCAAAGGATACATTATCAGATGGCGAAAGATTTAAATCATACCCTTTTTTAACAATAAGCGAGTCAAGAACGTTCAAGACCTTAAGATTTAATAAGCAATCATAAAACACAGGTGAATCGTGCCAGTCTCCCTGCATCGTTATGAAAATAGGCAAAAGATAATCCGACCCATACAAATTTTCAAGAGGCAAAAGATCCTCTTCACCCGGATATCCACTAAGACCCATACTCTGATACAAAATTGAACCTGAATTTACCGCATCAGAACCTTTATAACTAAGAAACCGGTACTCTTTTGGTAAGTTATTAAACCATTTCCAATAACCAGCTCTAATTAATCCATTTTCTTTGCCGAATTCTCCGAATACCGGTGCTACATAGTTATTATACCATCTCCCGGCAAGAATATCCTCGTTGTAGAAAGTTATATCATCCACCCATTCCGAAACAACACCCGATAGGTTTATCCAGGTCTCGAATTCCCTCTCCTCTGAGAAAAGTACAATGTATAGACTATCTTCATCGCGTAAATTAAGTGTTGCTATTTTTCCGTTATCTCCAACGGAAATAGGACCAAGATAATTGAAACCTATTCCAAAAGAATCGACTATCTCTCCCTCAATCGTTATGATTTTTCTGTTAGTGGTGATATAAATTGTTCCATTCTTATAACAAATACCATTAAGATTATACCGCACTCCACCGGGCAAAGTAAATGTCGAAATACTATCTCCGGAACTTGAGAGCTCCCACACAATAGCCCCTTCCTCAACAACACCAGTTTGAAGTGCTAGAACGTTACCATTCTCCTTAAGTGCAATACCTCTTAGGCCCCAGTATGGAATTCCTCGAAAATGAAAGCCTTCTATCTCACCCGAAGTGGAATTCAACTTACATATCCCTATACCTTCACTCCAAAGAAGAATATAAAGCATTCCCTGATGAGGAATAATTTTCGCAATTGTACAATAGTCCGTAATACTATTAGGAAGCTCAAACCTGGCAAGAAGTTGATTGCATCCAGGTCCATCCCATTTTTCTATTATTCCCGAACTATCCTCATTGTAAGGCACCCATAAATTGCCCCATTCGTCAGGATAGCCAAATCTATATGCATAACCAATAACTTTCAGGGAATAATTCGGATCAAGAACAAGACCACCACTGCCATCATCAACAAGCCCAAATGTGTCAACATCTTCTGTTATATCCCATATCGAAAACTGCCCTAATGTGTCTCCTTTGCTATAAACGGAAAGAGCTTCCGTCCCATTCCATCCGTACTTGCCATTTTCCAGTAATGAAGAAAACGGAATATCTTCACCGTATCCGTAGTAATCCTTGGGAGTTGACACCTGGATATCCGCTTCGATACCATCGATATATATAGGACAACCGTACTCGAATAAATCCAGGTTAATACCCCTACCTTCCACCATTTCTGAACGAATATCTAACCGATATTGACCGCTTTTCCACTCGGGAACTGTAATAGGAAAAATATAAGAACCTCCTCCCGGAACCTCTACCTCCCCAGGACCATCAAAAGATTCGATAACATCGCCAGCATTATAATCACCACGAAGATAAACGGCTTCGATATCCACTCTCGAAGGAACTTTAATACTATTTGTAAACGTTATCGGAATGGTGTTTCCAATCGAAAAAGTATCATTTACGGGCCAGTGGATAACTGCTTCAGGCGGCAGGACAGAATATTGAAGTTCTTCTGTGGTTGTATATTCCTTATTCAAATAGTTCATTCGATAGTTATATGATATTAAAGTATCTGCCGGAGTACTCATATCCGTATAGGTTTTTAAAGTAATTGTCCTGTGAGAACAGGGATCTAATATTATAGTATCCCTCAGGGTATCAGCTCCGAGATAATCACTCCATAAACAAAATTCCAGAGGTACTCCATACAGATTTCCCGTAAGAGCTAACTGCGCGTTAAACACCGCAGTATCCTCCGGCATAAAACCGCCCTGCGGTGTAGGATAATCAGGTCTAAAGGCAGATATAAGAGGTAGACGGAAAGGCAGATTCTTTTGCGTCTTGACTGTTTTATCTCCGTATTGATATTGTACTTTTAATTTATTATTAGAAACCCTTCCTGATACCTCCCATGCATCCGGCTGGTAATCAAACACAAATGTTGTCTCCGGAGCGGGGACATTATCAATTATTAAGGAGTCCGAAAAATTTATTCCCTCTACTAAAAGTTTCCCCGACGGTATATAGTCTGCCTCCGAAGTTAACGTCACCGTATAACGATTTGAATCTCCATAATTGAATGAATCGGGAAGAGCAAGTGAACACTGGATATTTGGATAGGTCAAATAAAATTTTGTGTTCGCAGAATTCCACAAACTATCTTTATAGAACAGATCACAACACAATTTTTCTTTTCCCACAGTTGTATCGTAATCCATCGGAAAGAAATTCCCTTCAACTTCTTTTCTCTCCTCCCCGGAAAGTTCTACCGTGTCACTCCATAAATTATATCTTACCGAATCTAACAAGGTATAAATATTGACAAAGGGAGAACGAGCATCGGAAAACTTATTCCCCACTGTAACTCTATAATGCACCGAATCTACGCCTAACACATATTGAGACTTATCTCTGGAAAGAGACAGTAAAAAAGGATTCTGTATTACCCATACGCCCTTCTGGCAACGGGCTAAGGCATTCTTGAAAGCGATATTGTAAGAATATTGGCTATTTTTGTACAGTCCAAAGGAAGTACTGGTAGAAAGATAAAGCGGGCATTTATATTCGACTTCGACTATTGAGTCGGAAGGTATTGTGATATCAGGGAACGAATCAATAACCTTCCACCAGCTTCCATTATCTTCATGAACACCAACCATTATTTTTCCTGTAAATAAAGAACTCGTATTGTTTTTCACAAATATCCCAAAGTTAACCATATTCCCTTTCATAACTTCTTCCTTATCCGAAGTCGCCCACATCTGGAAATCACCAAGATTATAATCACCTACAGGAACATCTTCCTTCTGAGCAAAAATTGCACCCCTGTTGTATCCCTGAACCCAATCTCCGCTTCCATCCATCAAAGCGTAATCTATTATCCATAATCCAAGATTTTCAGGAAGAGACGCAGCATTCCATACCCATTCTGTTTTCCCTCCGGGATTTAAAGAAACGGGTACAGCAGTAGAATCATATAATTTCCTATCGGGAGTATACACCTTAATAATCGCGGTGGTTGCCATGACTGTATCATTCGCCAAATATTCGATCGAAACAGGAACAGATACAGATGAATCTGAATAAAATTCCGGAATTTCCATTTCGGGATTTAATGCCCAGGTTGTCAAATCCCTGATTAAATTTAACTCCGCTCCCGATCGTTGATTATGCCCATAACCCCAATCGGTATACATGGAAGTCACGATGACAGTTCCCGCTCCGTAATTATAATAAAGAAGAGCCGGCATATCATTTTTAGTTCTACCAAGTAAAACTTCGGCATTAGTGGGATATTCGGAAATATAACCGTCGACATTACAGGTCATAAGCTGTCTTGTCTGCCCCGCAAAAACTGGATGCCACTGGTTTAAATATGCGGCATTCTTAAAACATGACTGATCTTCATTCCATCCATATCCACCTATCTCTCCGGGAAGTACGGACAAATCCGCACCATACTTCTGTGTAAATACAAGTAAATTTCCACCATTTACAACATAATCCTCCAATTTTTGTTCAAATTCATGAGAATTAAAACCGCTAAGCGCTCCAGAACCTATTACGACAAGTTTTACTTCATCGGAAAGTAAGGTATCAGGATTTTTCCAGTATGTAAAGTCTGAAAAGACAGGTTCAATGGGTATTCCATATTTTCCAAGCAAATGCGCGTACCCTATTGTCCATCCGTATATGAATATACCAACCTTATCAGGATTACCGAGAGTATCATCTGCCAAAACGATAGAAGCAGGATAACTGCTTACTCCCGGAGATTGATTATCGTCAGGATGGTCTTTTTCTTTTTCTAAAGAAGCCGAATATCCTCCAACGGTAGTCCCGCAAACATTGCCCTTATAAATTGCTTCTAAATTAACCGAAATTCCTCCTTCATTACAGGCTGTAACTGTAAAGGGAGTGGGTTGGTTTCCTCCGACAGGAATAGTAAATGGTCCTTTTCCACATGAGAAGCCAAGTCCGCTCCCGGTTATTGTTTTTGATAAATTACAGGTAACTTCTTTTAATAATTTACTACCGTTAATGGTAATATTACCTGTTTTTGATTGACAATTCCCCGGGTTCTTAAGTTCGTAAAGATCGGTCGCGGGAGTCAACGTAAGGCTAAGCTCAGGACTTTCGGTTGTAAATGAGAAAGGATAGGGATCACCTGGTCTCCCATCCCCATTTCCATCTAGATGAACTCCTATAGTATCGGTTGCTGTGCCGGAGATGGTAATCGTATATTCTTTACAATAATCAAGCATAGCACTTAAATTAAGGTCGAGAGTACTCTCGTCAAACCAAGAAGTAGTGTAAGGTAAGGAAGGTTCGATTTTTACTGCTCCTTCAGTAGATACTTTATCCATCTCTCTGGAAAAATTGATAACTATTGTTTTTATATCTATATGCACATCTGATTTCCCTGATGGTGCAGTATAAACAACTATTGGTGCCTCTCCCTTATAAACTTTGATTTCCTTTTCCCTAAGATTCCCGGCTCTATCGTAAGCATCTATTTTAATATAGTGCGTTCCTTCAGAAGCACCCGAACAATCCCAATCATATTCTACTTCTTTACCTCCATCTGAATCCTCATCATCTTTATGCACCAATTTGTTATCTATGAAGATATAAATAATATCTATCCCTGATCCATTTGAACCATCATCAGCTGTAAATTCTATGCTGACATCATCTTCGATAAGATCTCCATCCTCGGGAGAAGTTACTTCTAACTCAGGAGGAGTTGGAGCCTCAGGAGTCATTCTATCCATCAATGCCTTTGGGTAGAATGTAGGCCATACGTTTAAAGGAAAATCGAACCAACAATCCTGTTTCTCCTCTTCAGAGAAGAATGCTATCCCTACCTGCTCATAACAATATTCAACTAAACCGTCACAACGGAAACAACCCTCCTCACCTTGCGCCATATTTCTTG
>Ga0307427_1001854_pt1 | contig 10467 bp, 9 predicted proteins | sample SalMarWE160190MG_FD_202162 | JGI IMG/M metagenome (GOLD analysis project Ga0307427, IMG submission 202162) | Salt marsh sediment microbial communities from the Plum Island Ecosystem LTER, Massachusetts, United States - WE1603-190 | ecosystem: Environmental > Aquatic > Marine > Intertidal zone >... | reverse complement strand
GATCGAAGGGTTTAAAACAGAATTAAGCCTGAGTAAATTTATAGATATCGTTAAAAAAGTTGGAGGATCAATTATTAGTCCTACTTCAGATCTGGCTCCTGCAGATAAAAAATTATACGCCTTAAGAGATGTCACCGGAACAATAGACAGTATTCCCTTAATCGTAAGCAGTATTATGAGTAAAAAATTGGCTGCTGGTGCCGATGCTATTGTGTTAGATGTTACTACTGGCAGCGGTGCTTTTATGAAAGAATATAAAGATGCCTTGAAATTAGGGAAAATAATGGTAGACATAGGATTGGAGTTGGGCAAAGAGACTGTGGCAATCCTTTCAAATATGGATGAACCTTTGGGTTTTGCTATCGGTAACTCCTTGGAAGTTAAAGAGGCTATTGAAGTTTTAAAAAATAGAGGGCCGGAAGATTTACGTGACCTTTGTCTGGTTCTTGGCGCCCATATGCTGAAATTAGGCGGGGTAACAAGAAACTATGAAGAAGGAAAAAAAAGGTTAGAAAAAATATTAAAAGAAGGGACAGCTTTTGATAAGTTTAAAGAGATGGTAACTGCTCAGGGCGGAAATCCGGAAATAATAGATAACCCGGAATTATTACCTCTGGCCAAACATTGTACTAAAATTAAAGCTGATCTTAGTGGCTATATACAGAAAATAGATTCCCGATTAATTGGTGAGAGTGCCATGCTTTTAGGAGCAGGCAGAGAGAAAAAAGAATCGGAAATCGATTTATCGGTGGGAATTATTTTAAAGAAGAAAGTCGGGAGCAAGGTTAATAAAAACGAAGATTTGGCCGAAGTTTATTACAATGATTCAGAAAAATTAAAAGAAGCAAAGGGAAAACTGCTATCCTCGTTTGTTATAGGAAAGAAAAAACCGCAAAAATTACCGCTAATCTTAGCAACTATCAACAAGGATGGCGTTAAAGAATTTGCATAATAAGCCAGTATCGAGTATCGAGTATCGAGTGAAAAAAATTAGATTTCAGAGCGTTTAATGCTTTATCCTATACGCCCCTAATTTTCTCTTACTTCTAATTTCTTAACTAACCAATTCTATACGAGATACGAATTAGATTTCTATCTCTTCCTTTCTTCACTGTATACTATATACTCGATACTCGATACTATCTTTTCTCCTGAATTCTGACTTCCTCTTTCCTAACCCTATACTCTACGCTATATTAACTCGATACTGTTTTTAAACTTTCTTTTCTTTTCCTTCCTTATCTTAGCTCGATACTATATACTCGATACTCGATACTGTTTTCCTCTACGCTAAACGCTCCACGCTTTTTAACTTAACTATATACTATATGCTCGATACTATCTTGCGTCTATTTATGTTATAATTTTAAATGAATAAATTCAAAAAAAGAGGGTAATCAGTTGGAAGTAATTATTAGTCATCAAAGTACTGATTTTGATTCCTTAGCTGCCATGGTAGCAGCTAAAAAAATATATAAAGATGCTTTTTTGGTATTTACCGGAGCAATAGAGAAAAATGTAAGAAAGTTTATCTCTATGTATGGCGATTTGATAGAAATAACTCCTTTTAAGAAAATTAAAATAGAAGAAATTACTAAATTGATAATAGTTGATACTAGAATAAAAAGACGGATTGGCCCATTTGCTAATGTAATAAGTAAGAGAGATTTGGAAATTCATATCTATGATCATCACCCCTCCACTGCGGACGATATTAAAGGGGATATTAATGTAATAGAAGAAGTAGGGGCAACTACCACCATAATATTGAAAAAAATAAAGAAAATGAATTTAGAAATTAGCCCTATTGATGCAACTCTCTTTGCCTTAGGAATTTATGAGGATACCGGCTCCCTTACTTTTTCAACTACTACGATTGATGATATAAATAGCATTTCTTATTTGTTTGAAAAAGGTATAAACTTAAAAGTCGTAGCAAATTTTATAAATATCGGCCTGAGCATAGCTCAAAAAAAATTATTAAATAAATTGCTGCTTTCTTCTAAGGAAATATTTTGCAAGGGTGTACGAATTAATATGGCTAAGGCAGAAGTAAAAAATTATACAGAAGGGCTAGCTCTTCTTACTCATAAATTAATAGAAATAGAAAATAGCGATGTTTTTTTTACTATAGTAAAAATGGCAGACCGAATATATATAGTTGGAAGAAGTAGAACAAATTCTGTTGACGTTGATGAAATTCTAAAAGAGTTAGGAGGGGGAGGTCACTTTCAGGCAGCTTCGGCAGTAGTAAAAGATTTATCTCTTGATGAATTAGAGAAAAAACTTATCAGAATCTTAGAAAGAAAAGTAAAGGTAGGAAGTGTAGCGAAAGATATCATGTCTTCACCGGTTAAGACCGTTAATACTTTAGCTTCTATTGAAGAGACAAAAAAAATATTATTAAGATACGGGCATAACGGGATTCCGGTAGTAGAAGAGGGGGAATTAAAGGGCATTATAACAATGCAGGAAGTAAATAGGGCCAAACAGCATGGACTTGGAAAAGAGCTGGTAAGTAAATATATGTCCGATCAGGTAGTTAAAGTAAAATTGAATACCCCTTTAACTGAAATTCAAGAATTAATGATCAATCACGATATCGGAAGAATAGTAGTTGTTAACCAAGAAGATAAGTTGGTAGGAATTATTACCAGAACAGATTTAATAAGAAATTTGTATGGAGAAGGTCACATTCCTAAAAGATCATTTTCGACTTATGTTGAGACCAACAGGAAGATGGAGAGGAAGAGACAGATAGAATTAATAGAAAAAATATTTCCTAAAAGAGTTAAAAATGTCCTGAGTAAAATTGGGGAGATAGGGGATAAATTAAATTTTCCAGTTTTTATGGTAGGTGGATTTGTAAGAGACCTCTTTTTAGGAATTAAGAATTATGATCTTGACATTGTGGTTGAAGGAGAAGGAATAAAATTTGCCCGAGAGTTAGGCAAAGAATTGGGAGGAAGAGTTAGAAGCCACGAAAAATTTGGAACCGCAATAGTAATTTTAGCGGATGGTTTTAAAATAGATGTGGCAACTGCTCGACGAGAATATTATGAATACCCCGCGGCCCTTCCTAAGGTTGAGCTAAGTTCAATTAAAAAAGATTTATACAGAAGAGATTTTACTATAAATGCCATGGCTATCCAGTTAAACGAAAAATTATTTGGAAAATTAATCGACTTTTTTGGTGGGCAGAAAGATTTACGTAAAGGTATAATCAGGGTTTTATATAATTTGAGTTTTGTTGAAGACCCGGCGCGAATTATACGAGCAATAAGATTTGAACAGAGATATAATTTTAAAATGGACAGGACAACAGAAGATTTTCTGAAAAAAGCTATTGATGATAAATTACTTTCCAGATTAAGAAAAAAAAGAATCACTGAAGAATTAATTCTAATATTAAAAGAAGAAAATCCGTTAAAATCTTTAAAAAGAATGGAAAAATTAGGAGCATCGAAGTATATTCTTCCGGAAGTTGAGTTAAATGAAGAAACAGTTAAAAGATTAAATAAGGTAAAAGATGATTATAAATTTTGGAAATGTAATATGCCTGATGAGAAAATACAACTATGGATAATATATTTTTGTTGCCTGATCAAAAATATAGGAAAAAATCAAGTACAGAGAATTTTCAAAAGAATAATATTTAAGCAAAAATATTTAGATAATATAAACTATGTTTATTTGAATCTAGACCAAATTATAATATTTATATCGCAAAAAGATGAAATATCACCGAGCAATATCTATATAAAATTAAAAGGTTTGTCTAATGAAGTATTATTTTTAGCTATGATGGAAAGTAATAATGATATTGCAAAAGAAAGGATAGTTGATTATTTGATAAAATATAAAAAAGAAATTCTATATATTTCAGGAAAGGAACTAAAAGAACTACAGATTAAACCCGGTCCGATCTATTCGCAGATTTTAAATAAATTGCTTTGTGCTCAGTTGGATGGAGAGGAAAAAAACAAAAAAGATGAAATTAGATTTGTAAAAAATATTATAAAAGAAAGGAATAAGAAATAAAAAAATGTTGGACAATATATTCGAAATCGTCTGGAGCATACCGGCTGTTTTGATTGCTATTACTTTTCATGAGTACTGGCATGGTAGGATGGCTTATAAATTGGGTGATCCAACGGCAGCAGAAGCGGGAAGGCTTACCTTGAATCCTTTGGCTCATCTTGACCCTATAGGGACTTTGATGCTGCTTTTATTCCGATTTGGGTGGGCAAAACCAGTCCCGGTAAACTTTAACAGATTGAAGCATCCTAAAAGAGATATGATATATGTTTCATTGGCTGGGCCTATTGCCAATGTAGTAATTGCAGTAATATTTGCCCTTGTATTAAGGTTAAGTTATTCTCTTGTCGGGCAAATTACCATAGTACAAAGTTGCCCTTTTTTTAATATATCGATAACTATGCTAAGAGGATGGCTAATATTTCTACAGACAGGTGTAATCATAAATATAGCGCTGGCTATATTTAATCTAATTCCTGTTCCGCCTTTAGATGGGTCTAAAATACTGTTGGGTCTTTTGCCTTATTCTCAGGCCTATAAATTTGCGAAGTTAGAACCTTATGGACCAGTTTTCTTATTAATCTTGGTATTAAGTGGTATAATTGGAAAGGTATTATTTCCTATTGTATTTTTTCTATTTCGTTTGCTAGTATAAATATAGATTGATTTAAAAATGTAGAGCATATAGTAAGAAAACTAAAAACTAAAAGCTAAAAACGCAAAGCGCAAAACCAAAGCTCAAAACTTAAAATTTAAGAAATAAATAATTTATATAATTATAGTAAAAAACTTATAGCAAAAAGCACAAAGTATAAAACTGCGCACTCCTCTGTCATTCCCGCGGAAGCGGAAATCCAGAGATAAATATTAATATTAGAAAAAAATTCCAGTTACTCATTTTCACGAAACCTGTCCTCATGAAAATGGTGGTACAAGTTTCATGAGAATGAAATATATGTACGATTAGAAATGGTTTTGAATTTTGAATTATGGCTTTTCGCTTTACGTTTTTAATTTGATAAATGATTTATCCTGTACGCTAAACGCTGTACGCTATACGCTAGTTTTATACGCTAACGACTAATTTAATCGGTCAATCGGTCAATTGGAGAATTGGTGAATCGGAGAATCGATGAATTAACAGATGACATATTTCAATAATAAAAACAAGAGAGGAGTACTTTAAATGGCAGAAATAATTTTTAGCGGAATGCGGCCTACCGGCAAATTACACTTGGGAAATTACTTAGGTGCCTTAGAAAATTGGGTAAAACTTCAGGAAGAATATAAGTGTTTTTTTGGAGTAGTAGATTTACACGCTCTAACTACTGGTTATGATAAAACTGAAGATTTAAATAAAAATACTAAGGAAATGCTTATAGATTGGTTTAGCGCAGGTATTGACCCCGAAAGAAGCACTGTATTGATACAATCTTATGTCCCGGAACATGCAGAATTACACCTACTTTTTTCCATGATTACTCCCTTGCCCTGGTTAGAAAGAAATCCGGTATTAAAGGAACAGGTACGAGATTTAGGATTGAAAGACAATATTAGTTATGGTCTTTTGGGATACCCGGTTCTAATGGCTACAGATATATTGATCTACAAAGCGAATGCGGTACCAGTGGGAGAAGATCAGGTACACCACATAGAGATAACTCGGGAAATAGCCCGGAGATTTAACAATCTTTATAAGAATATTTTTCCTTTGCCTCAGGTAAAATTGACCAAAATTCCACGTGTGCCGGGAACTGACGGAAAAAGAATGAGTAAAAGCTTAGGAAATACTATTTCCATATCCGATTCTCCGGAAAAAATTGAAGCAAAAGTGAAAACAATGATAACTGACACCCAAAAAATAAGGTTGAATGATCCGGGACATCCGGATATTTGTATTGTGTTTACTTATCAGGAGATGTTTAATCCGCAAAAAACTGACGAAATATCTGCCGGGTGTAAATCAGGAAAATTGGGATGCGTAGAATGTAAAGAGAGGTTGGCACAGGCCTTAGTAAACAAGTTTGAGGGTTTTAGGGAAAAAAGAAGATATTATGAAAAAAATCCAAAAATAATTAGAGAAATTGTAATCGAAGGGAGCAAAAAGGCAAGGCAAACAGCTAAACAGACTCTCGATGAAGCAAAAAAAGCCATGAATTTGTATTATGAATGATAAAGATGTTGGTTTTAAGATAAATATTAATGATTTAGCTAGTTCTGTAGACGAATTATTGAGAAATATAAAAGAAGACATCATAGATATTGAACAGGTTCCCATTAATGAAATAATAGATCAGTATTTAAAATATGTTATTCAAAACAAGAGTACTATTGATCTGAGCATTACCGGTAAAACCATTGCTGAAATAGCGCTAATATTAAAAATAAAATCAGAAAATCTTCTTCCTAAACTGGAAGTTGAAACCAATGAAGAGGAAGATGATGAATATAATGATTTTATGATTTCAAAAGAAAAAGAAGCATATCTTCAGGAATATGATAAATTTCAAAAAGTGGTCAAATATTTAAAGGAAAGGGAAGGGACCCAAAATAATATCTATTTTCCGGCGATAGAAAACAATGATAAAGAAGATGGTGTAGAAATTCAGAAAGTTGATTTAGCAGATCTTTTAACTTCTTTGGATAAAGTATTACAGAATACAAAGAAAGAAGATTTTATACCCTTTAAAAAAAGGACTTTTACTACCGCTTCCAAGATGAAAGAAATAATTAATCTGTTGAAGGGCAGTAAAGAAGGATTATCTTTCGATTATTTCATGGAAAGGGCTCAGAGTAAGTTAGAAATTATTGTTATTTTTCTTTCTTTATTAGAACTTATATATTTAAGAAAGATAAAATGCTATCAGAAGAAAAACTTTGATAGGATAATGTTTAATTTGAAAGGAGATGCTTTAAAGTTAAAGAAAAATCAAGAAACAATTCAAGATGGAGCAATATAATAGAATGCTTATTGCTGGTATATAATAATCCATTAACTCTTGACAAGATAAAAGAGATTACCGATCTTGAGAAAAAAAGAAGTAGATCGATTATTAATGAGTTAATCTCAAAATATAACGATGATGGTAGGCCATTTAAAATATATGAAATTGCCGGTGGGTATAAACTGGGAACCAAGCCCCAGTACTCTGTCTGGGTAAAAAAAATCTTAGAAAATAAAAAAAAGCATCAAATTTCTAAAGCAGCTCTTGAAACACTGGCTATTATTGCCTACAATCAACCGGTAACACGTTTAGAAATTGAAAAGATAAGGGGAGTAAGTTGCACAGGGGTTTTATTTAACTTACTAAAGCATAAATTTGTAAAAATTAGCGGAAGAAAGAAAGCACCTGGAAATCCTTTACTTTACAAAGTTACGGACTTTTTTTTAATACATTTCGGCTTAAAAAAAATTAACGATCTTCCTAAATTAAGTGAAATAGGGCTTAAATAACATGATTGAAAGATTGCAAAAATATTTGGCGGGAGCAGGGATTGCTTCCCGAAGAAAATGTGAAGAACTTATCCTTCAGGGTCGAGTAGAGGTAAATAACTTTATCGTTACTGAGTTGGGAACTAAGGTTGATCCTCAAAAAGATGTTGTTAAAGTTGATGATAAGTTAGTAAAATATAAAGAGGATAAGCATTATAGTTATATATTGTTAAATAAGCCCAAAGGTTATTTGACTTCTTTATCTGACCCTTTTGGTAGGCCGACTGTTTTAGATTTATTAAAAGGGGTAAAGGAAAGAATATATCCGGTTGGCCGGTTAGATTTTAATTCGGAAGGACTATTAATTCTTACTAATGACGGTGAATTAGCCTATGCTTTGACTCATCCAGCAAAAGAAGTAGAAAAGGTTTACATTGTTACAGTGAAGGGGATTCCTTCTTCTGAAAAATTAAAAACATTATCAATGGGAGTAACTTTAAAAAATAATTATAAAATATCTCCCTGCAATATTTACTTAATAAAAACTGTTAACGGAAATGCTATATTAAAAATAAAAATAAAAGAAGGAAAGAAAAGGCAGATTAGAAAAATGGCTGAATATATTGGGCATTTTGTCTTAAAGCTGAGAAGAATTCAGACAGGTCCCATTTTCTTAAAGGGCGTGAAACCGGGAGAATACAGGTATTTAAATAAAGAAGAAATTAAAAATCTGAAAAAGATAATATAATTATTAGATAGTTAGTTGGTTAAGAAAAAGAAGACAAATACGTATCTCGTATCTCGTGAATCGTATCTCGTGAAGATGGTTAGCCGGTTAGCCAGTTTACCGGTTACCCGGTTGAAGAATTAAAATCAAGCTGGTTAACTGTATCAGCTAACTCCCAACTTACAACTGAGAACCTGTATTTGAAATTAACGACTAGAATTAACTGGCCAACTGGTAAACCGGGTAACTGGGTAACCAAGTAGCCAAATTAACCTGCAACTTATATTTAATACTAACGAATAATTTAATTGGCAGATCGCTCAATCGGTAAATTGGTCAATTGGTTAATGGGAGAATCGGTGAATTGGAGAATTGATAATTTTATGAAAAAAAATGGTTTAATAATCGCTATAGATGGACCGGCTGCCGTGGGTAAAAGTACTATGGGTAAATTAGTTGCCCGTGAATTAGGCTTTTTATATATTGACACAGGAGCAATTTACCGGGCAATAACCTGGAAAGTTTTAAAAAATAATATTAACAAAAACGATGAAAATATGATTTCCGATCTTGTTTCAAATACCTCTATAATAATAGAAAGAGAGAATACTAATAGCCCGAAAGATTATTACCACATTTTTGTTGATGGAGAAGATGTAACTGAGGAAATACGAAATCCCAAAATTGATCGAAATGTTTCTCAGATAGCCAGACTACCCAAAATTAGAAAACAGTTAATTTATCTGCAGAGAAAATTAGCTGAAAAAGGGAATATTGTAATGGAAGGCAGAGATATAGGTTCGGTAATTTTACCGAAGGCAGATATAAAATTATATTTTACCGCTTCTGAGGAGGAAAGAATTAGGAGGAGGTATAAAGAACTTATAGATAAAGGTTACAATGTAGATTATGAAGAAGTAAAGAAACAGATAGTACAGAGGGATGAAATCGACAGCAAGAGAAAATATGCTCCTTTGATTAAAGCAAAAGATGCTATTCTTATAGATTCTACTGAAAAAAGCATTGAGGAAGTTAAAAATGAGATTTTAAAGATAATAAAAAAGCAAAGAAAATGCAGGGGAAAAACAAATTGAAAATAATATTATCTAAAAAAATGGGATTTTGTTTTGGAGTTAAAAAATCTGTAAGCTTAGCCCAAGATACTCTAAAAGAAAAAAAAGATAACCTATATATGTTAGGTTCAATAATAAATAATCCTCAAGTTATAGAATATTTTGTAAAAGAGGGAGTAAAGGTAATAGATAGTTTAGATGAAGTTCCTGAAGAAAGCACGATTATAACCAGGGCGCACGGTATTTCTCCCACAATGCTTAAAAAAGCATATCAAAAAAAATTATCGGTAGTTGACACCACCTGTCCATATGTTAAAAAAGTTCAAATGATTGCACACTATTTATACGAAAAGGACTATTTTATAGTTATCTATGGAGATAAAAAACATCCCGAAGTACTAAGTTTATTGGATACGGTTCAAAATAATGCTTTAGTGATAAATTCAATTCCCGATGCAGAAAAAATAACCATAAAGAAAAAAATTGGGTTTATATCTCAAACCACCAAAAATATTTATGATTTTTATAAATTAGCATCTGCCCTGTTAAACAGAACCGAGGAATTAAGAATATTTAATACAATATGTAAATCTACCACGGAAAGACAAAAGAGCGTACTTGGGTTGGCAAATGAAGTAGATGTGATGTTGGTGATTGGAGGAAAGAAAAGCGCTAATACAACCCGATTAGCAGAAATAAGTAAGAATCAGGGAGTAAAGACCTATCATATTGAAACTAAAAACCAACTAAAATATAAATGGTTTCATCCTAAAGACAAAGTTGGAATTACCAGTGGTGCCTCTACTCCTGATTGGATAACTAATAAAGTTATGGATAAACTTAAAGAATGGTATGGTTAAGCACTTTTCTTTACTTTTCCAGCTTTTAAGCATTTTGCGCAAACATTAATTCTTTTTACGGTATTATCAATATTAACTCTTATTTTTTGAAGATTGGGATGCCACATTCTTTTAGTAACTCTATGAGAGTGGCTTATTTTATTGCCAAATTGCGGACCTTTACCGCAAATATCACATTTTGCCATTTTAAATTTCCTCCTGTCAGTTATAAAAAATATTTAACAGTAGATATTTTATCATATTATATGAAGTCTTGGCAAGTAATAATTAAAAGTTTATAATAAAAAACAGCGTATAGCGTAATTAGTATATAGTATTTAACTATTAGCTCATATG
>Ga0307427_1001851_pt1 | contig 10486 bp, 5 predicted proteins | sample SalMarWE160190MG_FD_202162 | JGI IMG/M metagenome (GOLD analysis project Ga0307427, IMG submission 202162) | Salt marsh sediment microbial communities from the Plum Island Ecosystem LTER, Massachusetts, United States - WE1603-190 | ecosystem: Environmental > Aquatic > Marine > Intertidal zone >... | reverse complement strand
TGGCGGCGGGCACCGCGACCACACGAAAACCGTCACACTCACCACCCGCTGGACACGCTACACGCTCGCCTTCCACCCGGTCAACCGGTACGCCTTTGTCCTCGCCGGCCCCGACCTGGAGAAGGAAGAGCGCGTGGACGTGGACATCGACGCGGTCCAACTCGAAAAGGGCGAGCAGGCGACGCCGTTTGAGCCGCGCGCCAAGACCGAACTCGCCGTCGAACCGACGCAGCCCGCCGGCATCTTCACGGAAGGCGAGCCGGCCGCCCTTCGCCTCAGAGTCTGCAACCACGGCGCGGCCGATGCCAAGGTCGAGGTCACGTTCAAGGTCGCCGATTACTTCGACCGCGACGTTCCGTGGCGCGGCGAGTCGCTCGATGTCCCCGCCCACACGGTCGTCGAGCGGAACCTTCAGACGCCGCCCGACTGGAAAGGCTACTATCGCGTCCGCGCCGGCGCGAAAACCGGCGGTCTGATTGAGACGACGACGGTCCGCCTCGCCGTCGTGCCGAAACGGACGGTCGAGGATTCCATCCTCGGTATCAACCACGCCTTCGCGACGCCGCACCTTATCAACCTCGCCTCGAAGGTCGGCGTGACGTGGTACCGCGACTGGACGCTCAAATGGAACCACATCGAGCCGGAGAAAGGGCGGTTCGACTGGGCCCGCGGCGACGCCCAGATCGACCGCGTCCTGGCGCTCGGGCCGCAGGTCCTCTGCCTCCTGCCGCCCTTCCCCTCAGCCGACTGGAACAGCGAAGCGCCGGCCGACCTGCCGACGAAGGGCTACCCCGGCTCACGCCTCCGCAGCGCCTGGGCGCCGAAGGACCCCGCCGAACTCGCCCGCTTCGTCGGCCAGGCCGTCTCACGGTACAAGGACCGGATGCGAGTCTGGGAGTTCCTGAACGAGCCCATCTACACCAACTACGCCCTCCCCGGCGACAAGGGAAACCGGTACAGCGGCAAGAACTACACGCCGGCCGATTACGTCGCCTTGCTCAAGACCGCCTCGGCCGCCATGAACAAGGCCGACCCCAACTGCAAGGTCATCGGCGGCATCGGAAGCGGGGCGATGAACCTGACACGCGAGATCATCGACGCCGGGATCCTCAAGCACCTCGACATCTTCAACTTGCACTTCTACCCCGGCGCGCGGCTGCCGGAGGGCCACGCCCTCGAAATGGACAAGTTGCTGGCGATGATGGACGCCGCCGGCCGCCGGGTACCCATCTGGATCACCGAGTTCTCGTACTATGGCGCCGACGCCCTGCCCCGCCGGCCGTTCATCCCCGTGGGCGGGTCGTGGTCCGAGAACCGGCTGCTTCCGAGCGAGCGTGTCTGCGCCGACCGGACGGTCCGGTTCTTCGCCGTCATGCTGGCCAGGGGCGTGGAGAAGATCTTCATCCACTCGGGCGCGAGCGGCGAGGTGAACCGGCCGGCTTTCGAGTGCGCCCTCTTCGATTACGGCGGCGTGCCGCGCAAACTCGCCCCGGCGATGGCCGTCCTGACGGAACTCCTCGGGCCGACGCCCGTGTGCGAGGGCGTCCGCACGTTCGGCGAAGCCGGCCACGCGGTGGCGTTTCGGGCGCGGCGGCACTGCGTCCTCATCCTGTGGAAGGACGATCCGGACGCCGGCCTCCACCTCGTCGTGCCGCCCACGCCCGGCCTGGGCCGCCTCGACATCATGGGGCGGCGGCAACCGCCCGGGCCGATTGACCTCTCCACCTCGCCGACCTATCTTGTGGGCCCGCCGGGGGTGGCCGGGCAGATTCTTCAGTCCATACGCCTCAGCCGCCCATAACGGCTGCGCCGGGAGCAGAGATGAAAACAACCCTCCACATCCCTCAACGATTGGCACTCGCGCTCGTCCTCTTTCTGACCGCGCGCGGCGCCGGCTTGGCTGCCGCGCCCGCCAGGACGGTCTGGCTCGATGAACTTGACGTCGGCAAGGCTACCTCGGGCTGGGGCCCGGCGAAGCGGAACCGGTCCGTCGAAGGCAAGCCGCTGACGATTGCCGGGCGCACGTTCGCGCGCGGCCTCGGCACGCATGCGCCGGGGGTCTTGCGGATCAGCCTGGACGGTGCTGCCGCACGGTTCACTGCCCGCGTGGGCGTGGACGACGAAGTGGCCAAGCGGCCCTCGCAGGCAAGCGTCGAGTTCAAGGTCCTCGGCGACGGGGTGGTGCTCTGGCAAAGCGGAATCGTGAAACGCCTCCAGGCCGCCAGACAGGTTGACGTGGACCTCAAGGGAATCAAACTCCTGGAACTCGTCGTCACCGACGGCGGCGACGGCTACGCCTGCGACCACGCCGACTGGGCCGACGCCAGGTTTGAGGTCGCCGCCAACGCGAAGATTGCAACCCTCGCGAGCGCGAAGAGGAAAAAGAAGGCCAAGACGGGGCATCAGGGCAAGCACCAGCCCGATCCCACGATCACCGGGCAACTCGACCTCACGAAGCCTGCCGCCGCGGGCGCCAAGGTCCTGACCGACTTCTCTGGCAAACCGGACGGCAGCCGGTGGGGCGTCCTCGGAACGTACGAACTGCTCCTGCCGCAATTCGCCACGGGCCTGTTCTTCTCGCACGCGAATCCGGAGGGGCGCGGATGGCCGAACATGATGAACCGCGCCTTCCCCTGGGCGTTCAAGAACGAGAAGGAAAGCATCGCAAGCCTCAACGACGGCGGCATCTTCTTTATCCTTCCGCTTGAGGGGGGCGGCTACATGGCCGTGACCGCCATCGGGGGTCCCAAGACGCAGTCGTGGTTTCACACGGACGAGAGCGGACGGATCCTGCTCAGTTTCGGCACCTTCGGGACGGCCGAGGTCCGGTGCGACGCGCCGCTGCTGGCCTGGGCCAGGTCCGACGACGTGTACGAGGCTTGCCACGAGGCCCTCCGTGCGGCCATCATCAGCAAACCGCTCCGCGGGCGGGCACACTTTCGCCACGGGAAGGCCTACCCCGAGTATTTCGCCTACCTGGGCTGGTGCAGTTGGGAGCATTTCAAGGGCAGGATTGACGAGGCCAAACTGCTGGGTGCCGTCGACGGCATCGAAGCCTCCGGCCTGCCCATCCGCTACGTGATCGTTGACGACGGCCACACTTCCACCAAACGCGGCGCCATGGATACCTTCAACCCGAAGGCCGACAAGTTCCCCCGCGGTTGGGCGCCGCTGCTCGCACGCCGCAAACCGGACAAGATTCGATGGATGGCCCTGTGGCACGACTTCAAGGGTTACCACGCCGGCATCGCGCCCGACAACGATTTCGGCGAGGCGCTGAACCGCCACTTCGAGAAACTCTCCGAGGCGAGTTTGACCGTCCGCAACAACCCCGAGTCCGCCCTGGCGTTCTACCGGGCGTTCATGGGATCGGTGAAGGCGCAGGGGTTCGACTTCGTCAAGACCGACTTCCAGTCCGCCCAACTCGCCCGCCTGGCCGGGAAGGTGGACAACGCCGTAGAGCGGTGCGCCGGCAATTCCCAGGCCTTCGAGACGGCGCTGGAGGAACTCGGCCTCGGACTCATCAACTGCAACTGGCACAACCCCGCCAACTTCCACAACTGCCGCGCCAGTTGCGTCGGACGGTGCAGTATCGACTACTCCAAGGGAAGCACCCGTTCGGCCATGCGGCACCTGGTCCAGTCCTACGCCAACATCCTGTGGCTGGGCCAGTTGGCCTGGGGCGACCACGACATGTTCCACTCCAGCCACGAGGGCGTGGGGCAAATCATGGCCGTCTCGAAGGCCATGTCCGGCGGGCCGGTGTACCTGTCCGACGCGCCGGAGGCCTTCGTCGCCGACGTTATCACGCCCCTATGCTATAAAGACGGCAGACTGCTGCGGCCGGTGGCGCCGGCGGCGCCGCTGCCGGATTCGCTCTTCGTCGATCCGCTTAAGACAGCCGTGCCGTACCGCGTCATCGCGCCGCTCCCGGGCCGAAGCGCCGCCGTCGTCGCGTACAACCTGTCCGCGGGCGCCGCTGACGCCAGCCTGAAGTCGAAGGTTACCCCTGAAGATTACTCCCGCGCCGGCGGCATGATTCAGCCGTACGAGGGCCGGTGGACGCTGCCCGCAGAGGGCCTCCTCGTCTATGATTGGCACGCTCGCAAAGGGGAGAAACTCGGAAAAGCGTATGCCTTCGAGTTAAAAGGCTTCGCCCAGCGGCTGCTTCACCTGTGCCCGATCCGAAATGGCTGGGCCGTCATCGGCCGGACGGACAAGTACCTGTCGCCGGCGGCGGTGGAGGTCGTCCGGCAAACGGCGTCGCAACTGATCTTCCGCCTGGCCGAGAGCGGGCCGTTTGCCGTCTGGACCGCCGAGGGAACCCCTTCGGCCGACGGCCTGGAGTTCCACGACGCCGGCGGCGGGTTGTGGCACGCATCGATGCCCGTCGGCAAGAGAAACGTGGAACTGACTCTGACTCGCAGGTAAACTCGCCGAGACGCCGGCGGTCCTGTCACTGAAACGACAGGAAAACGTGAACTCCCTGGGAAGGCGTCCGCAGAACGCACGCAGGACAGAGAAGACAGGTTGAGCGCGGCGGGTCTCCGCACCCGCCGCGTCAGCAAGAAGGCGAGGGTGATCGCATGAAGCGTTGTATCGTGGCAACCATCCTGCTCCTGGCCGCCGGTCAGACCGGCGCGGACACGAAGGACGTGGAGTTCCTCCTCGACGGCGTCGCGAAGATTGCCGCGCCCGGCGTGCCGGGACCGCTGTGCGTCTTCGGCGACCGCGCCTTTGCCGTCGTGACGGGCGGCTCCGGCGCCGACCTGCGCGAACCCGTCGTCGCTGCGGCCCGGATAGGCAAAGGCCGCGCCGTCGCCTTCGGCCACACCGACTACTTTAGCGCCAGTGTCCTCGGCGACAAGGCGACCGACACGGGCCGCCTGATGACAAACGCCGTCCGATGGGCCGGCGGCGCGGCCGCGAAGCCCGTTGTCGGCGTCCATCGGGCGCAGGGGATGCTTGGGTTCCTCAAGGGCAAGGGCTTCAAAACGGTCTCCCTCGCGGGGACCGACTGGCCGAAGGACCTGCGAGGCGTCAACGTCCTGTGCATCGACACGGCTCGGCTGGCCGGCAAGGGCGCCGTCCCCGCCGTCTCGCGCTTTGTCGGTGCCGGCGGCGGCCTCGTCGTCATGAGCCTCGGATGGGGATGGAAGCAGGTCACACGCAAGGACCTCGTGACCGAGCACGCCGGCAACCGCCTGCTCGGACCCGCCGGCATCGTCTGGGCCGATGGCACCCTGAAACACACGACCGAGGGCGGGTACGCGGCCGGCACGCCGCCGCCGTCCCTGGTTCACGCCGGCCGCGCGCTCCAAATCCTTGAGACACACGTCGGCGACAAGAAGCAACTGAGCGACGCCGACGCCGCCCAGGCTGCGGCGGTCGTCACGCGGGCCGTCCGGTCGCTTCCCGCGGGCGACAAACTGCTCCTGCCGCGACTGCGCCGCCTCGAAAAGACGCACCAGGCCGACACCGTCCCGACCGCCAAGCGTCCGCTGACCGCGAAGAACCCCCTCGGCCGCCTGCTTCTCACATTGCAGATTCAGGAGACCAAGCGTGCCGCGCCCGAAAAGGTCCGCGCACACCCTGCCGCAGTTGAGTTCCCCGGCGCCGTGCCGGCCGACGCGCCGCGCGTGACGCGCACACTCCCGATCCACACGCGGGCGCACGGTTGGCATAGCACCGGCCTCTACGCCGCGCCCGGCGAGATCATCACCGTCACGGTTCCCGCGGCGGCCGCCGGGAAGAAACTCGCCGTCCGCATCGGGGCGCATAACGACCGCCTGTGGCATCAGGACCGATGGCGCCGGGCGCCGGAGATCTGTCGGCAATTTCCCATCGTCGAGGTGACGACGCGTGCGGCCAACGCGTTCGGCGGCCTGGTGTACGTCGTGGTGCCGCGCGGATGCGATCTCGGAACGCTCAAGGTGACGATCCGCGGCGCCGTCAAGGCCCCCTACTACGTCCACGGCGCGACCGATCCGGCCGCATGGCGCACCACCATCCGGCATCACCCCGCCCCGTGGGCGGAACTCGCGTCGAAGAAGGTTATTCTGACGCTGCCCTCGAAGGTCGTCCGCAACCTCGACGACCCGAAAGACGTCATGGATTTCTGGGACCGCGTCCTCGACGCCTGCGCCGAACTGGCCGCCTGGCCGCTCGACCGGCCCCGACCGGAGCGGTACGTGCCGGACGCGCAGATCAGCGCCGGGTACATGCACTCGGGCTACCCCATCATGACGCTGCTCGACATGCCGCCGGTCATGGTGGACAAGGCCCGCATGATCGCCAACAAGCACGGCGGCGTGTGGGGCCTGTTCCACGAAATGGGCCACAACCACCAGTCGCGGGACTGGACGTTCGGCGGCACGGTCGAGGTCACGGTCAACCTGTTCACGATGTACGTTTTCGAGACGGTCTGCGGCAAGGAGCCGACGAAAGCGCACGGGTCGATCTCCGATAAGGCCCGCGCCCGCAAGATGAAGACCTACTTCGCCGCCCCGGATTTTGAGAAATGGAAACGCGACCCGTTCCTCGGCCTTATCATGTATATCCAGATGCAGAAGGCCTTCGGCTGGGACGCGTTCAAGAAGGTCTTCGCCGAGTACCGGACCCTGCCGAAGAACGAGCGGCCGCGTAGCGACGCCGAGAAACACGACCAGTGGATGATCCGCTTCTCACGGACCGCCGGACGAAACCTCGGCCCGTTCTTCGAGGCGTGGCGCGTTCCGACCAGCGAGAAGGCCCGCGCGTCCATCGCCGACCTCCCGACGTGGATGCCGGAGGCCTTCCCGCCGAAGGGGTCATGAAGAAGCGCGGCTAATCCTACAACGCTATGTCAGTCTTTTGCGCGGTGGGTCTCCGCACCCACCGCGAAGAAAGATGCCGGGGCGCGCCCCGGCCTACAGGCCAGCGTCACTTTGCGGTCAGTGTAAAGTCGACGGCACCGTCGAGGATGGCCAGGTCGGCGCCTTTCTTCAGGCGGATGCCGTCGAGGACGAAGAGGCCGTCGCCGACGAAGGTGTCGCCGTCCTTCTTCTTCCGGAGCGTCGTGCCGGCGGGAAGCGGCTTAAGCAGACACTTCACGGGGCATCGCTTCAGGCTGTCTCGCCGCGGCGTCTGCGTGCGTTTCGCGGGGTCGTGGATGACGAGCCAAGTCGCCTCGCCCTGCGTCTCGCAGCCGACGGCGGTGATCCAGTGGCCGCCGATGCGCGTGCGGGTCGCACCGCCCTCCTCCGTTGCGTACCATCCGATGTTCAGGAGCAGGTTCGCCTTGCCCGACACGCTGCGGCACATCCAGTCGATGGCGGGCCTGTCGGCAACGCGATTCATGCGCGTGCGCCAGCCGGCATACTCCGCCACCGCCCGGTAGCCGCGCTCGCCGCAGTACCGCTCGATGCCCTTCATGACGCCGACCGGCCCGGTGCCTTTCACGGGGTCGGTCTTCATAAACTGGGTCGTGCCGAGGGCGCGGATGAGTTCAAACTGGTCCCTGGCGTCGGGCGCGGCCGCGGGGTGGAGGTTCCCGAAGCCGTTGGTATCGAGCCAGATGAGGGCGTTCGCCGCCGCCGTGGGTCCGCAGTACGACGCGCCGCCCCGGGGCAGCCGGCCGTAGGCCTTGTCGGCCTGGAAGAAGTCGGGCATGGACGGCATCTTCTCGACGCACCGCGTGGCCGGCGCTGCGCAAGCAGCGGGCCAGGCAAGCGTCAGGCACAACAGAAGCAGGGCCACTCGCCGCAAGGCATCCTCCGATGGGCCGGACCCGGGAAACCCGTCATCACGGCGTCGAACTCTTGGCGGCTGGGCCGGCATCGGCGGCCACCCGGAACCCGACTATGTTGTCGCACCCCTCACCCACAGGCGGGATAACCGCCCGAAACGCCGAGCGGCACCGGCCCGGCGTGCTGAGCCACGATCCGCCACGGATGACGCGGTGCGCTGCACGGCGTTGCCGCTTTCCGCCGCCGTATGGAGCGCCGCCGGCGTCAGACTGGGCGACATTGTCGCTGCACCACTCCCACACGTTCCCGTGCATGTCGTGCAGGCCGAATCGGTTGGCCCGGAAGGTGCCCACCGGGGCCGTGAAGACGTACCCGTCATCCCAAGGGGCGGCCCGCCACGCTCGGAACTTCTTCCTGCCCGTCTCGTCCGCCGCGTTGCAGCAGCCTTTTCCGTCTTTGGGGTCGTTGCCCCAACAGAAGGCGGCGGTGCTTCCCGCGCGGCACGCGTACTCCCACTGCGTTTCGGTGGGGAGCCGGACGGGGCGCCTACCCTTGCGCGTGAGCCAGTCGCAAAAGATTACCGCATCGCCCCAACTGACGCACAGGACCGGGTGGTCGTCCGTCTGGCTGAATCCCACGTTTCTCCACGACGCGCCCTCGACCTTGTCCCACTTCCTGCCCTCCCAGGCGAAGGCCCAGCCGTCCCGCTCCGCATCGGTCTTGTAGCCGGTGTCGGCAGCAAAAGCGGCAAACTGGCCGCGCGTAACCTCGAAGGCCCCCAGGTAGAAGTCGCTCCTGATCGTCACTTCATGCAGCGGCTGCTCGGCGTCCGTGCGACGGTGCCTCTTGTCGAGCGGGCTGGTCTCGGGGCTGCCCATGATGAACGTGCCGGCGCGGATGAGAACGAGTTTCATCGAGACGCCGTTGCCGAGGTCGAGGACGAGATCTCTCGCCTTCGCCGCGCCTTCTGACGGCAACTCCGCCGCCTTCGCCTCAACAGACCTCGAACGCGCCAGCGACACAACTGTGGCGCCAAGGCCGACGAGCAGGACCGGCACGACGAGAAGGCAGGCTTTGGACTTGCCGGGATGAACTGGAGACGACCTCATACCGTTCTCCCGCGGCTTGCTGCTCATATCATACCGGCGGTCCCCGAGTACTACAACGCTACTTGCTGCGCGGCGGGTCTCCGTACCCGCCGCGCAGCTGCAAAAACGGCGATTCCTGCGCGGTGGGTCCGGAGACCCACCGCGCAGAAAGATGCCGGGGCACGCCCCGGCCTACAGGCCTGGGAAGGCCGCCGCGCGGTTTGGGCAACACGCCCCGGAGAGCCACCGCGAAGAAAGATGCCGGGGCGCGCCCCGGCCTACAGGCTTGCTTCCGCGTGGTGGGTCCGGAGACCCGCCGCGCAGAAAGATGCCGGGGCGCGCCCCGGCCTACATGTCGTCCGGCTTCTTACGAAAGTGGAAGCAGAGCCAGATGTCGATCGTCAGCATCGCGGCGTTGAAGGCGTAGAGGGCGGTGACAAGTTCGGGCCAGTCGCCCCCGGCGCGGAGGAACTTGGCGGCCATGCCGAACACGTACCCGACCAGGATCAGCAACATGAAACCGACGCTCTTGCCCTCGACGCGGCGGGAGCGCAGCGTACGGACCACGTCCACCGGCCAGGCGAAGCCGAAACAGATGAGCATGCCGGCCTCGAAGAGTTCGGCAATCGCGATGACGGCATCGGGCATGGCTTCGCGCCTGGAGACTGCCCGCAGGCCGAGCCTGCGGCTCGTTCAGGACAACACGTTACGTCTGGCAGAGGTCGCGCATGAAGAAACTCGGGTCGCTCGTCAGGTTGACGCCGAGTCGCATGAGGCCCGTCTCATCGCCCGGCCTGGGGATGTGCGTCAGGTGGACCTCGCAGCCGCGCAGGTCTTTCAGGTGGTCCATGGCCAACTCGCCCGTCGGGTTGGTGGCAGCGCTGATGCTCAAAGCGATGAGGGTTTCCTCCAGGTCGAGGCTGATCGCCTTGGACGCGAAGACATCGTCTTTCATCCTCGCGATGGACTCCAGAATGTTGGGCGCCAGCAGGTGGATCTTGTCGGGGATCCCCGCGAGCACCTTGATGGCGTTCAGGACCAGGCTCGATGCCGCATGCATCAGCGGCGAATTGGTGCCCGTGACGACGGCCCCGTCGGGCAGTTCGACGGCGGCGCCGCAGAACATGCCCTTGTTGCCCTTGCCGCGACGGCGTGCGTCCTCGGCGGCTTCGCGTGCCGGGGCCACAACGCGGCGCTGCAGGGGGTTGAGGTCCATCTCTTCCATGAGGAGTTGGGCGCGTTCGGCGGTTTCGCTCCCCCCGTAGCCCATGACCTCCTCGCAGGCCGAACGGAAGTAGCGGCGGATGATCTCCTGCTTGGCGGCTTCCCGGCAGACGGCGTCGTCGCTGATCGCAAGTCCCGCCCGGTTCACGCCCATGTCGGTGGGCGACTGGTACACCTCGCCGTCGCCCATGATGCGGGCCAGGATCCGCTTCAGGACCGGGAAGGCGTCGACGTCGCGATTGTAGTTGATGGCCGCCTCGCCGTAGGCCTCCAGGTGGAAGGGATCGATAAGGTTGAAGTCGCCGAGGTCGGCGGTAGCGGCCTCGTAGGCGACGTTGATCGGGTGCTTGAGCGGCAGGTTCCAGATGGGGAACGTCTCGAACTTGGCGTACCCCGACCGGACACCGCCCTTGTGGTCGTGGTACAGTTGCGACAGGCACGTCGCCA
>Ga0307427_1001849_pt1 | contig 10490 bp, 8 predicted proteins | sample SalMarWE160190MG_FD_202162 | JGI IMG/M metagenome (GOLD analysis project Ga0307427, IMG submission 202162) | Salt marsh sediment microbial communities from the Plum Island Ecosystem LTER, Massachusetts, United States - WE1603-190 | ecosystem: Environmental > Aquatic > Marine > Intertidal zone >... | reverse complement strand
GGCCACCCTGGTCCACGCCCTTGCCGATGACCGCCAGGAGTCCTGGCATCGCGACCTCCTTCGCCCTCAACGGTGTCTTCAAGCAGGCAACGGCCGGCCCGCGGCCGCATAATAGACCTTCCGCGTCTCGCGGGCCACCGCGTCGGGGTGGAACCGCTCGCGGGCCAACTCGACGGCCCTGGCCCCGAACGACCGGCGAAGCGGCTCCGACTCCAGAAGTTGCCGGACCCGCTGGGCGAACGCGGCTACGTCGCCTGGCTCCACCACGAATCCTGTCCGGCCGTCCTCCATGAGGTCCGGGATGCCGCCCACCCGGGTGGAGACAATGGGCACGCCCGCCGCCATCGCCTCGGAAACAGTCAGCGGGGCCGACTCCTGGAACGAGGCCATCACGAAGCAGGCGGCCCGGCCGAGTTCCTCTTGAACGCCTTCCGGCGTCAGTTTCCCCACCAGCCGCACATGCTCCGCAAGGCCCAGCCGCGCGATGTCCGCCTGGAGACGGTCCCAGTAAGCCGCGGACTCGCACGGGCCGACAACGCGCAACTCAAAGTCCACGCCTGCCTCGCGCAGGTGGTAGGCCACGTCAATCAGGCCGTGGATGTTCTTGGTAGCCTTGACCCGGCCGAAGTATAGCAGGCGGTTCGGGGCCTCCTGCCGACGGACCTTGAACGCCGAACGAGCCACCGCATTGTAGATCGAGACAATCTGGCCCTGAATCTGGTCGCCGAGGGCTTCCACGACGTAGCGGCTGGTGGCAATGAAGTGGCCATAGCGCGGGCGGGCCCGCCGCTCCACCGCAGCAAAGACCCATTGTTTGATCCTTGCCGCAGACCCCTTCATCACCGCCAGCGTCCTCTCTTCAACGCCATGGGTGGTCAGAACGGTCTGCGCCGGACAGCGCGGACCGAGAATGCCGGCGAACGTCTGAACATGCACCACATCGGGCGCAATCTCTCGGATCGTCCGGTCCACCCGCCGCCGCGTTACGTTCCAATACGTCAGGAATCCGGGCCAGGCGCCACGGACGCGGTGAACGGTGCACCGCGGCTCCGTCCATCGCTCAGTGGTCGGGGGTGCCGCCCCGAGCGCAATGACGTGAAGGTCGATGTCATCGTAGGCAGCCAGCCCTTCGGCCAAGCGGAGGCACGCGATCTCCACGCCCCCGTGGGCTTCGGGGGGCGTCCGCGGGAACGACGTCACCATGACAACTTTCAACATCAGGTCGAAGGACCTTGTCTCGCGCGGCGGCAGTCGTAGTACTTGTCCATCCTCATCATCGACCGGCCTCCCGTATGGCCGCGAAGGGAGGCATTGCAGGGTTAATCGGACCCCTTCTGGCCGACCACACTGCCCGGCACTCATGAGACGGGCGCCCCCGAGGACGTGCTTGTCTCACCCCACCGCCATCAACCGGCCGAACCGGCCAAGCGACCGTCGGCCCCCAACGCCGGCCCGGGCGCCGGCGCGGGCCCCGGGGCAACCACCGAAACGGCTCCTCCCAGGGCGCACAGGGCCAGTTGCATCCAGAAACTCTTGTCGCCATACGACGGGTTGGCCATGCTGGCGATGACGACGGCCACGAACAGTCCAATCAACCCCGCCCGAAGCGCCGGCTCGCTGGTCTTCCACGCCGACCTCAGCACGGCCGCCAGCATCGCGAGGTACAGGAGGATACCCGGAATGCCGGTCTCCGCAAAGTGCGTGATGAAGTCGTTGTGGCCCATTTTAAAGACACCCTTCCTCATCAACAGTTCCATGGGGAAGTTGCCGATGCCGACGCCCAAGAGGGGGTGCTCGGCGCCCATTTGGAGGCCGCCGCCCCAAATCTGGTCCCGTCCCCCCTCGGTAAGCCCCCGCTGGCTCAGTTCAACGACGCGGGTCCAGAGCCCCGTCGCCCACAACCCTGAGGCCGCGCCGACAGTGACGAACGCCGCGATGGCCGTCACGACGCCGACGGCTAGCCAGATGCGCCGCCCCACAGGAAGAGGGCGATAGACCAGTGCCACCACCACCACCCCGATGGCCGTGGCGGCATAGCAGGAACGGCTCCCAGAACCGACCATCGCCACCAGCACCACGGCCGCCAAGCCGAGCACGAGCGGGCGAAACGAGCGCCGAACCTGCCCCAGAAGGTAAGGCACCAGAAAGATGGCCGGCATGATCGCCTTGGCGAACGCGTCGGACCCGATGTTGACGGCGCCAGCGCCCACCGTCAGGCGGCGGACCTCCCACGGCTGCCCCCCGGTCTCCGGGGCCAGGAAGAACCCGCCCACCGACACGATCAGCGACGCGATGAACACCACCCAGTACATCGTCCTCGCCCTCTGCGCGGTGGAGCACGCGATCAACACCACGAAAATCAGACCGACCATCTGAAAGCGCGTCAGGATAGCGGCCACGGCCAGTTCGGGCACCTGGGCGACGACGAGCGTCAGCCCGGACCACATGGTGAAGGCCACGGCTAACCAGAACGCCGAGGCCCCCAACGCGAATCGGCTGGTCCGAACCGCGTGGATCAGCAGCACCGCGAGCGTGAAGATGCCCAGGACCTTCGAAAGGGTGACGTACGGGGTAATCGCCGCGAAGTTCTCGAAAGGATACCAGAACAAGAACAGGTAGAGGCCGAACTCCGGCTTGACGAGGATCATGAGGCCGATGGGCAGCGCCGCCGCGACCGCGCCAACCCAGGGCTGCCCCAGCAGAAAGCCCGCCATCACCACGACGCCCACTAGAATCCCCAAGGCCAGGAGCACGAGGAAGTACTTCCGCGGCGTCCATTCGTCGGCCATCGCTCCCGCCGGCGCGGCCAAGAGCGACTGGTCGGCCGTCGCCGGCGACGGATATCCGATCTGCATGGTTACACCCCGTTTCGCGGTCAAGCCCGTGGTTCGTGCCCCGGTGCGGCCCCTCGCCCCAGTCCACCTCACCCCCCGCACCGGTCACCCCAGCACGCCGGTGCGCTCATGCAGTACCACGCGCCAACCCTAAGGCCGGAATTGGCAGACACCGCCGCCGATAGCAGAAGACCCACATCCGACCCGCAGACGCGTCGGTATCCGGCGCCGGCGAGAGATTTCAGCGTACAATACCGTCTTCCCGTCCGACGGTCAAGCGCACCATGGCTATCGTCCATTCGCGCGCCGGATGTTCGATTTTTCTGATGAGGTGCCCTTGCCCTACTGGTTCCCTTGCGCAGCCGTGCCACGAGCTCTTAACACCAGCGAATGGCGATTGACGGAATCAAGAAAACCCCCTAGACTGTCGATAGGAATGAAGCCCGCTTGACCGCAACTGGTCTGACGGGCAGCCAAGCAGCCAATGAGAATCGCCAGCTACAGAAACTCGCACACTGCAAAGGACAAGGGGGTCTCTTACGATGCTCACTACACGAGAGACTCCCACTCGCGCCTCCTGTGGACTCTGGAGCAGACGTTCCTCACCGAGTTCCTGGCCGGGCGTTTCCCAAACCACGACATCCACCTGCTGGATTTTGCGTGCGGCACCGGACGAATCACTCAGTTTCTCGAGAGCCGTGTCGGGACGTGTGTGGGTCTCGACGTCTCCAGCCCCATGCTCGAGAGGGCGGCCCGCAAGTTGCAACACACGCGGCTTATCCAGGCGGACCTGACAACCGGCAACGTGCTGGCCGGCCGGAAGTTCAACCTCATTACAGCCTTTCGCTTCTTCCTCAACGCGGAACCGCCCTTGCGCAAGGTCATCATGCGCATCCTGGCCTCCCTGCTCGCAGACGATGGCTACCTCGTTTTCAACATCCATAACAACCGGACAACTCCGTGGGCACTCCTTGGCCACATCCGCAGCCGCTGCCGGGCCGATCGAGCCCCTTACAACGTGATGTCGGCCCAGGAGATGCGGAATCTGGCCGCCACCGCGGGCTTGCACGTCGTGTGCCTGCCGCACCTGGGGGTGCTTCCTCCACCATTCGTGCGGCGCATGCCGAAGGCTTGGGCACACTGCATCGAGGCATCGGCGATGCGGGCGCGGTGGCTCGCCCCCTTCTCCCAGGAACTCATTGCGGTTTGCCGGCATCGAAGCGGTTAGAACGCAGCAGGAGGACAGCTAGCCCAACGCACCCTTCTCATGATGGAATTCACCGGCAACGTCGCTCGCAAGAAGGGACCGCCAGCCATCTTGGCCGTGGAGATCGCCAGGGCGCGCCTCGCCAGCCAACTGGCCGAGGCTACCGGCATCTTCTACGTGCCCAAGGTGGTTGACTTCAACGAGGCGGCCGGCGTGGCCGACTTCGAGCGGCTTGACTACCTGCTAAGTCTCGCAGACATGGCCATGGGGATGCAACACGGCCTGGAAGCGGCCTTGAGGCGGGCCGCCCAGGCCTTGGTCGTGATCCATGCGCATCTGGTCCTGCCGGAATCGCTGAAGGCCCCGCTTCCGCCAGAATGGATGAGAGTGCCGGGCCCGCAAGCGTTCCTCCACGGCGACTTCACGCCGTCCAACGTTTGCCTCCACGAACCGACGGGGCGCCTGGTGATCCTGGACTGGTCGTCGGCACCGTTCCTGAGGACGCCTGCCACCTTCGGCCCCCCCTATTTCGACCTGCTTTGGTTCGCCCTGAGTTTGTTTGCCCTGGTGCCCGCGAACCGAATCCTGCCACTGCGCGGCGACGACATGGCGGATACGTTCATCGGCGCTTATCTAACCGCCGCCAAGACCCGCCTCGACCGTCCCTGCTTCGACCTGTGCCGCGAGTTGGGTTGGCGGCTCTTTCGGGAAGGGCGCCGGAGACGGCGAGTATTCCGGCCCTGGTACAAGACACCGCTCGACGCAGCCCGGGAGCGCGTCATCCACCGAAGGCTGATGGCCTACCACCCTCTATCGCCGAGATCCTAACCCGGCAGCGCGGCTCCGGGAAGCCGGCGCGCGACGTTTGACAGCGCGCGCCGCCGCTATGGGCGATCCCCCTCCGCCGCCCCGCCGGGGGGCTGGCGCGGGCGGCCTCGCCGAAAGATGCGAAGCATCAACCCACGCTCCTCGGCCGAAAGGATCAGCCACCATGCCACAGGAGCGTACACGGCCGCGCCCAGGACCATCTGCAACAAGGTCCAGTACAGGTTCGCCGGCTCCCAGAGCCGCACAAGGATCCAGCCGAACGCAAGGGGCACCGCCCCGCCCACCAGGGGACCCGCCATGCAACCCAGGAACGTTTCGCGGAATCCCACCCCCATCTCCACACGAATCCGATACGGCAGGTAGATGAGCCCCTGGATGACAAACGGCGTAAACAGGCCGACGACGAGCCCGTAAAGCCCCCAGCCGGTCCAGGCGACGGCCGCCAGCCCGAGCATGATGCCCGTCCCCGCGGCGATGGCCTGGCTGATGGCCACCTGACGGACCGAGCCACTGGCCATGATGATGTGATCCGCAGGTATGACGGCCGCCCGAGCAAGAAATAGCCCCACATACACAAGCATCAAATAGTAGGACCACGCCAACTCCGGTTTCAGGTACCCGATGAGGAGCCGTCCGTGGGTGACCAGGACAATCGCCGCCGGCACCAGCATGAGCATGGTCAGGCGGGTGCCGACCCGGTAGAGCCGCGCCAGGTTCTCGCGCTCGCCGTGGAGGGCGTACTTCGCCGCAATCGGCCACAAGGTCGCCGTCAGGCCCGTCACAATCTGCGTCAGGTACTGCGACGCCAGTTGGGGAATGGCCAGCCCCGCCACGGCCACCATCCCAAAGACGATGCTGGCCATCCACACGGCAGCCTGCTCGACCGTCATGCGGGTCACCATCTTGACGGCTATCCACGCGCCAAAGGAAAAGACGTCGCGAAGGGCCGTCCGGGTGAACCGCTTGAACGAGAGCCTGACTTGCGGCAACAGGCGGTGCGCGAGCACGATGGCCGCCACCGCGCTCCCCGCAGCGGTCACCAGCCGGGCGATCCCCAGCACTTCCATCCGCACCCACCCCGCCTCGAAACAGATGATGATCAGGGCCGCTTGGAGGAGCGTCCCTCCCACAATCACCCCGTTGGCAAGGTCAAAACGCTGCTTGACCCGCAGCGCACCGCCGTAGACCGTTGTCGCCAGGCGCAAGGCTGCAGCCAGGCTCATCGTCTGAATCAGGACGGCCGCGGCAGGCCGGTCGGCCTCGGGAACCTTCAGCACGCCGAGGAGGAACAGGGAGATAACGACGGTGCCGGCCAGGCCCACCGCCGCCGCCCCTGTCAGCAGCGTCCGGGCCACCGACAGAATCTCGGCGAGCCGGTCCCAGGCCTGCACGGCGAGGCTTTCGCTCGCCAGCCGCAGCACCGTGGCCTCGAGGCCAAACGAGAGGTAGCTGATTCCCAGTGAGATGGTGACGGCCAGCCGGAAGATGCCGAACTGCTCCTGGCTCAGGTACTTGAGGACATAAGCCAGCAGGAACAGGTTGACGCCCATCTGGGTCGCCATCGAGACCCAGTTGGACACGGTGTTGATCGCCACGCGGCGCGAGGTGCTCATCGGGCCGGCGGGCGGCTCAGGCGCCATCTCGAGATTCGGAGGCTCAGCGCTCACGGTTTCGCCCTGCTTCACTGCCGTCGGAAAACGGTCCGCTTCGCGTCCTTCCCCTGGACGCCGCCCGAGTCCGTCAGGATGATACGGGCGTTTTTCTCCAGAATCAACATGTCAGGGTAGGGAACCGGGGCGACGGGCCGGAGCTTGCCGCCCAGCCGTTCCAGGCCCGCCCCGAGGGTCTTCCGCGTCCGCGGGTGCAGGGGCAGGACCACGGGGCGCGGCAGGCGGCGGAACGCCTCCAGAATGCCGGCCAGGCGCACCGGCGGCGCTGCCCGCGCCACACGGGAACGTCAGCCCGCCTCGATCCGCACCCGCAGGCACTGACTGATCAGGTGTCCCAGCACGCCGTGGACGTCCTCCACGTGGCCGTAGTTATGGCTGGCAACGGTCACGTCGGCGCCGACCAGTTCCTTCAGTCTGCCGCCGCCGAAGCCGATGAGCCCCACGGTCGCGGCGCCGTGCTCGGCGGCGTAGCGGACGGCCTCCAGGACGTTCGGCGAGTTGCCGGAGGCCGTGATCGCCACTACCACGTCGCCGGGTTCCAGGAAGACCTTCAGTTGCTCGGTGAAGACGTGCTCGTACCCAATGTCGTTGCCGAGGGCTGTCAGGAGCGACGTGTTGTCGGTCAGGCTCATGGCCTTGACGAGGGGTTTGCCCTCAACGGCGCAGCCCTTCGCGAGGTCGCACATCATGTGACTGGCCGTGGCGGCGGAGCCGCCGTTGCCCAGGATGAAGATCCGCCGGCCCGCGCGATACGCCTCCCACAGGAGGTCCACGACACGGCTCACGGTCTCCGGGTCGACCCTCATCCAGCACGGCCCGCAGGCCGTCAAGGTACTCGCCCACGAACGGGTCAGCCATCGTGCCTCACCCTCCCACGCAGATGATCTTGGAGCCCTGGGTTCAAGGCGGAACGGCCGTTCCCTCAGATCCGCCAGGCGCTGGTGGGCGCGGTCCTGGTTCTGGCGTTCCACGAAGCACAGCAGTAACCCGCCCCCTCCGGCGAAACGGATGCGAAACGGCGTCCGCGAGATGAGCATCGGCTCCATCCATCTCACGCGCTATGCCGGCAATCGAAGCGGCTGCGATTATACGGAGTCCGGCGATGACTGTAAACACGCGTGGTCTGGTCCGCAGCCCCGCCGCTCGGCCAGTGAGGCTTGGCTGCGCCGACCCTCAACGGAACCGTACGCGGTCGGCATAGCCTCGTCTGGAAGACCGTTCCCACACGATCCCGGGCTTCTTACGGTCCACCGATTTGACTTCCGCCCGTTTGTGGGTATGATATACAGGTTGGGGAAGTGCCCAGGGGGCAAGAAGGAGGGTGTGCGCCTGCGTTGCTGCCCCCAGGGGGTAGCCTGCGGTGCCTGGGAGTTCATGCAAGGGGTCAGAGTCCAACTCGGTGCGGCGTGGCTGCTGGGAACGGTTTCCTGCCTTCTCGTGTCGGGCCCGGCCTTCGGCTTTGTTTTGCATCCCGAGGACGAGGGTCCGCCACCCGTCCGCCCGCTCGACGCCGCCGTCGGCCGCTGGGTCGACAACGCCTCGTGCGTCCCGGTGGGCCCAAACTACATCATCACCACATGTCATCAGAAGTGGACGTTGGATAAGCCCGTCTGGATCGACGGCATCGAGTACCGGACCGCCGAGATCTTCAACCACAATCAAGCCGACCTGCGCGTCGTCCGCATCACCACGCCTGAGGGCCTGGACGCCGGCCTGACCTGCTACACCGCCCCTTACATGGGCACGGACGAACAACACCAGACCGTGGTGATCGGCGGCTACGGCATGGGCCGCGGGAGTACCTTGGAGACGCCCCTCGGCGTCCCGTACGGCTACACCTGGGCGTGGTCGGCCAACGATACGCTCCGGTGGGGCGCCAACCGGATCGACGGATTCAGCCAGGTGGGATCCGACGGCTACGTGACGGATGCCCTCACGGCCGACTTCGACGGTCCCGAAAGCATGAGTCACGTCGCCCAGGAGGCCGCCCCGGCCGCTTGGGATTCCGGCGGCGGGTGGTTCATCGACCTCACCGGCGAGGGCGACTGGCGCGTGGCCGGTCTGACGCGCGGCGTGGAGCACGGCCCGCCCATCAACCAGTCGTTGTTCAAGAACAGCGTCACCGGCGCGCTCGCCCCCGACTATCTGGATGCGGTCCGCATCAGTTCCTACGCCGGGTGGATCAGCGGCGTTGCGGCCCCGTCGACGTGGAACGTGGACGCCTCCGCCGACTGGGCCGACCCGGCAAACTGGTCCTCCGGCGTGCCCGACGCCGCCAACACCTGGGCCGTCCTCGGCGACGCCATCTCCCAGGACCGGACCGTCACACTCGACGCCGCAGTCACGCTCGGCACGCTGCGCATCGACGACGGCAACTCGTACACGGTTCAGGGAACCGGCAGGTTGACCTTCAACGTGAACGGCAATCCGGCCGCCATCGAGGTCAACCGGCAGCGGAGCGGTTACTTCCATGGGGCACACACGGTCAGCGTTCCCATCACGCTCGCGTCCCCGCTGATTCTGAACACGCGGTCATCCGGAGACCTCACGCTGGCCGGCGTCATCTCCGGCACGGAGACCGTCACGAAACGCGGCGAAGGCACCGTCGTCCTGGCGGCTGCGAACACCTTCTCCGGAGGGATGACCGTCGAGGAAGGCACCGTCCGCGTCACCGGCCCGGGCGCCCTCGGCGGCGGCGAGGTGACCCTCGCCGGGGGAACCCTTGACGTGCACAGCGACGCCGACGCCACGGTCGCCGGCATCGTCACCGCCAAGGCCGACGCGACCATCAACGTGCAGCCTGCCGGAACCGGTTCCGGACGGACGCTCTCATTCGGCCAACTCGCCGTCCAGGGCAACCACACGCTCACGGTCACCGGAACCGACGACTACCGCCTGGGCGTGAGCGGCATGACCACCTTCAGCGGCTTCGCGGGCACCGTGACGGTGGACACCGCCTCGGCCGACCTCGCGCTGTCCGGAGGACTCGTTCTGACGGGCGGCACCGTCGCCAAGACCGGTCCTGGCACGTTGGTCGTCGGCGGCGTCCAGTTCTACGATGACGGCGCGATGATGGGCGTGGACGGCGGCACGGTCACATTCGATTCCGACGCCGGGCCGAGCGGTCACGATAGCCTGACGGTCTGCGTGACCGACGCCGGAGCCGCCGTCCGGTTCGGCACCACACAGCACCTGGCCGGCCTCGAGGTTGCCGACGGCGCCGCACAGGTCGCCCCGGGCACCGCCAGCGTGTTGGTAACCGGCGAGATGTCGATCGACGAGGCCGACTCGCGCCTCGACCTCGCCGACGGCGCCATCATCCTCGACTACACCGGCACCAGCCCCATGCCGCAGGTCACCGACTGGGTCCGCTCCGGACTCAGCGCAGGCGCCGATCCCTGGGGCGGCAACGGCATCACGTCAAGCGTTGCCGCGGCCGACGCCCAGAGCCGGACGGCCGTCGGCATTCTCGACAACACCGACGCCGACCTCGGCGGTCGCGACTCGTTTCTGGGGCAGGACGTCGACGCGACGTCGATCCTTGCACGGTACACTTGGTGGGGCGACGCCGACCTCGACGGGGTGGTGGACACCAACGACTATGACAAGATCAACACCGCCTGGCTCCTGTGGACCCAGGAGGGGTTGGTGCCCGAGGGCGGTTTCCGCTGGGCCGTCGGCGACTTCAACTATGACGGGACCATCGACACCAACGATTACGACCTGATTAACCGGGCGTGGCTGCTCCAGGGTGACCCGCTCTGTGCCGGGTCCGCGTTGCCGGAGGCCGCTTCTCCGCCGCCCGAGACGGACCTCGTCATCGACCTTCCGCCCACGTTCGGCACGGTTCCTGAACCGGCGACCCTCTCCCTGGTTGGTCTGGGCATGCTCGGCCTCATGGCCGGTCGCCGGCGCCGCAACGGCGCCGCCACCGTTTAGAGCACTTCACGT
>Ga0307427_1001848_pt1 | contig 10497 bp, 13 predicted proteins | sample SalMarWE160190MG_FD_202162 | JGI IMG/M metagenome (GOLD analysis project Ga0307427, IMG submission 202162) | Salt marsh sediment microbial communities from the Plum Island Ecosystem LTER, Massachusetts, United States - WE1603-190 | ecosystem: Environmental > Aquatic > Marine > Intertidal zone >... | reverse complement strand
CCTGTATCAGGTGACATTCACGGATGAGGCGGTCCACTTCGGCTTTGACAAGAGCACGCTCTCCGAAGAGGCAAAAGCGGCCCTGGATACATTTTGCGAAAGCATCAAGGCGGAAAACAAGGGCATCTACATAGAGATACAGGGGCACACGGACGGCACCGGCACCAGTGAGTATAACATGATTCTGGGTCAGGACCGTGCGGCAATGGTCATGAGGTATATGCATACGGAGCACGACATACCGCTTCACCGTTTAAGCACCTTTTCCTATGGAGAGTCACGCCCAATTGCGGATAACAATATACTAGCCGATCGGGCGAAAAACCGCCGCGTCACCCTCGTGGTGATTCAGTAGCGTACCTGCGCAGGGTGTATCAGTATCGGTTCATGTAATACTCTCCCGTGAAGAGCGCTTCAGGAAGGAGCAAAAGGGAACATCCATCAGATCCTGGGATGTTCCCCTTTTTGTCAGTATATTTCGTTATGCCGTTGAGTGATGGGGTGGATTAACGAATCATGAACTTTAAGAAGTCATCGATCCTGCCCTTTTCGGTAGCAACCTTGATCCCCATATCGGAGGCGGTTCTGGGAGGTTCGGTGGCCTGCACGCGGGGTACCATGCGAATGGCCGCTGCATCACAGGTAGTCGTGCAAAGACCGCAGCCTATACAGCGGTCGATGTCAACGCTCGCCACTCCCTCAACGACTTTCACCGCGCTCATGGGGCATCGATTATCTTCACAGATTCCGCAGCCAGTACAAAGATCGGCGTCTACCTCAGCCTTCCATCGGCTTTTCGCAAAGGCGTTCGGGTTATTGAGGTGGGTGAGGCCTCTGAGAATGGTACAACAGCACGTACAGCAATTACAGAGGAAGTTGAGTCGATCCTGGCTGTTGTTGGTGGTGTGGACTAGCCCTGCCTCTTCCGCGCGGTCTAGGGCATCCTCCGCCTCCCGGCTGCTAATCTCGCGGGCGAGTTTACGCTCAATAAGAAATTGCGCAAACCTGTCGAATGTAAGACAGACATCTCGAGGTTTCTGGCATGCACCCACGCTCACCCGACACGCGCACTGTGAGAGCCCAAAGACCTTCGCCCTGCTCATCATTGTGGAGATCACCTCATAAGGGAATACCTCTACACGGGCGTCGAGCGATCTCTCAACCGGGATCACCCGAGCCAGAGGTGTCTCGCTCGCGGCAAACTCATTACCCAAGGCCTCATTGTGGTATTCCATCCAAAGCCTTGCCAAACGCTCGTGCATGGGCGTACCTCCGCCGGTCATGAAAGGGAACTCGAAGAGGCCAGGTATAGTGGGAAGAAGTGCATAGCCCATCTCTCCATCCTTTTGCCGGCTAAATATGATGCCCTTATTTGCCATGGATTCACAGCGCTCTATGACCGCATTCTCTGAAACTCCCGCAGCGCGTGCAATCTCATGTACATTCCTGGGAACAAACACCAAGCCCAGCGCCACCTCAGCATCTTCCGGGGTAAAGAGGATTCTCAAGATCTCCCCAAAGTGCTTTGATTTCGGTGCACCGGCAGGATGCGTGTGAAGGATCTCGCGCAATTTTTCATACCTATCCATATCTCTCACCTCATGTCAATGGACCAGAGCGGTTTTACCAAGGGAACAATATCATAGGGACATCCTGATTTCAATCACAGGTGCCTCAAATACTGAGAAGCCCTGTGCTGGAAATCTCAAGAAAGAAGGTATGACGGCCTTACATTCCCGAAAAAGCCAAAGATATTCTCGCTTGACCCACAGTCCTCCCGCCTCTATACTCCTGGAAAACCACGCTTCTTTCATGTCACCTCAAGTGGCCATGATAGCCCGGAGCGTGGCGAGGTCTTCTTTCTTGCAATGGCACGATGGTCGCTGTGCCCTGAGCTCCATCTCCCTTTATGCCGGGCCGAGCGTGAAGACGTATACCACCTTCCCATGGAGAGCGAATGAACATCCTCTTTGTCTGTAATGGAAACGTGAGCAGGAGTTACCTGGCAGAGATGCTGCTCAGGCATGAGGTTCAGATGGCCGCTCTATCGAATATTTCCGTCTCATCAGCGGGCCTTTTTGCATATCCGGGTAACCGTCCTGATTCTCATATGGTTGAGTATCTGCAAAAGAGAGGTATAGACCCGGGTGATCACGAAGCACGTCAGATGAGCAAGGAAGATATCGATTGGGCTGATCTTATTCTCGTAATGGATAAAGAGCAAAAAAAAATACTCGAGGATAGGTGGCCTGAGGCCGAGGGAAAAGTGGATCTCCTCGGTAGATTTAGCACGGGTGGGCCGATAGCGGATGATATCGCGGATCCGTTCGGCATGTCATTATACCATTACCGGCTTTCCCAGGCCCAGATTTCCTTTGCCGTAGAATCGCTCGTTAAAGGTGTGCTCTCCGGATAGATGTTTCCATAGGTTCCTGCTGGGGGAAACGGTCCTCAGTTAGACCCGTTATTGTCCCACTCGGGGATTGGGAGAAAAACCCTCGCCTTTAGGCGAAGACTTTTAGTATGCCCGAAGGGCAGGGAAAACCGCAGAATACCCGCCTGCCTGCGGAACGCTCCAAGCGTTGAAACCATGACGCAGCAACTGCGAGCACCGGGTAACCATGCCCGACCGGCGCAAAGGCATAGCGGGCAGGTCGAACAAGGAATATCGAATATAGAGGTGATCACTTCGTAATTCTGCGGTTCGTTGTTCACTATTGATGGTTTCGTAAAAAGTCATTTTTTCCATTTTTCTGTCATTCCGGCGGAAGCCGGAATCCAGTAAATTCAATAGGTTCTGGATGCCGGATCAAGTCCGGCATGACGATTAGAAGACTTTTTGCGACTTTGTCAATATTCGATATTCAATTTATATTCATTTTCTCTTTGGGTCTTTGTGCCTTCGTGGCTGAATAGCAACATTGTAGGTAATAAAGTTCAGAGCAGGGCACGAACGTGGCGTTCGATATCCGCCTTGGGACGGGCGCCGATGAGCCTGTCAACGAGTTTCCCCTCTTTAAAGAAAAGCAGCGTTGGAATGCTCTGAGTGGAGTAACGCATAGCGGTCACCTGGTTCTCATCCACGTTGAGTTTTACGATCTTAACCCTGCCCGCATACTCCGAGGAGAGTTGATCGAGGATTGGGGATACCATACGGCAAGGCCCGCACCAAGGTGCCCAGCAGTCCACCACCACAGGGTACTGGCTTGAGAGAACCTCGTTCGTGAACGTGCGATCCGTTACGACCACGGGATGATCAGGGAAGTCCCAAACCACGAGGGGCGTTCGGCACTTGGCGCATACCGGCTTATCCTGTAACCTGTTCCTGGGTACACGATTCTTTGTAAAACAATTGGGACATGGAATGATAATGCTATCTTGATTCACCCTTTTCCCCTCGTAGCAATGACCTTAGTGATCTCCTGTGAGGCGAAACCGGATACTGCGAAATCCGTCTTATCAAAACCGTAGTTTTGCCGTCTCAGGCCTTCTGGTCAGCCGATCCATTCCTCTACGAGATAACGGCTAACGACGTTAGGAAGCTCCACGGCCTGTTGAAAATCCATGTTCAGTGTTGTCCGTGATCCTGCCTCGGATCTCGGAGTACATGACCAAGGCCTCAAGCGCCCGGACTGCCCGCTCAGTGCTCGGGAATACGGGCACCCCCCTTTCCATGAGACTCCGGATGAAATCCTCCTGAGTGCTCCGGTAGGTGTATCCTACCAGCGGCTTGTTATGGGTCTTCAGCGCCTTTGCAATGGACTGGCTCTGCTCATCGAGAAGTTCACCGGTTTTTTCATCTGCCTGATCCTCTGGAATGCCGAGGTGCTCAAGGGCGCTTTTTACTGTCTCCATTGGCATGAGAAGATAAATCAGCAGCATATCAGCGTTCTTTTCCTCAAGCAGAAGGCTCGGTATGCTCGAGAAATAGTCAAGAAGGTTTTTGGTAAAGGTAAAATCAACCGGGTTGTGCACGCTGCTCGTTTTAGGCATAAAGGGTGAGATCTTGTTGATCGTCTCGGCAGAGAGGGAAGGAAGCTCAAGGCCCGCCCTACCGCAGAAATCAGCTGCCTCTGTGCCCGGTCCGCCCGAGTGGGTTTGTATCACCACCTTTTTCCCTCTTGGCAGGGGAAGGGCGCCGAGGACCCAACAGAAGTCGAATAGCTCCGTGATTGATCGCGCCCTGATAATCCCGGCCTGCCGGAACATGGCATCGTACAGGGGATCGGGTCCTGCCAGGGCCCCGGTGTGCGAAAGGCCTGCCCGTCTACCCGTATCCGATCCTCCTACGTAGAGGGCTACGATAGGTTTGCGTGTCACGATTGCCTTTGCAGTTTCCACGAATGCCCTTCCCCGTTTGATGCCCTCGATATAGAGCGCGATTACCCGTGTGTGAGGGCAGACTGCCAGGTATTCCATGCAGTCGACAATATCGAGGTTAGCCTCATTTCCTACGCTAAAGGCCGTGCTGAATCCAAGGCCGAAGTTGGCGAGATAGTGAAACATCTGTGTAACAAAACTCCCGCTCTGAGAGGCCATGCCTATAAACCCGGGGTTGCCGAGATATTGAAGCAGGGTGGTATTCAGTTTATGGTAGGGGTTGGTCACGCCGATGCAATTTGGACCAAGAAATCGAATATTGTGCGCAGCGGCGATCTCCCGAAGCTCTTTCTCCAATGTTACGCCCTCTCCCCCGAGTTCCTTGAAGCCTCCGGAAACCACGATGGCATGCTTGATCCCCTTTTTGCCGCACTCATCAAGAATGCGGGGAACGATACGCGCGGGCAGTATCAGTATGGCAAGGTCGGGCACCTCAGGCAGATCAAGAACGCTGCGATAGGCCTTGAGGCCCTGGACATGTTCTTCTTCAGGGTGGACCGGATAGACGGCTCCATCAAAGCCCATGGCCTTCAGAGAGATAAGGATAGGGGTTCCCATGGAGAGGATGTTGTTGGATGCCCCGAACAGGGCAATACTCCTGGGGGTAGCGATTCGGTATAGCGGGCTATTTTCTAGAGATTCGAGCATCGTAATCGGTTACTGATCATCTCCGGATACCCGATGAATCCATCGGGGTTAGGGCTTCATAGCTTCACTCTGAAAAGATTTGTTGCTTCCGTGATACCGCATCTCATCATGCGTTGAGTTTTCATCGAGCAATCGTGTTGCATTGCTCTGGTTATAGATATTTCGCCGGAGGTCTTGATACCAGAGGATTTGGTAATATTCAAGGAAAAAACAGCATGGAAACTGGGGGCGGATTCACGTGAGTTCACTTCAAGGCCCAAAGCGCTGTGCCTGGTATAGGTAATATTCTGTGGGCTCGCCTCTCATATCCGTATCCTCGATGGTGATGGTCTCTGCCCGCTCAAAGACCTCCTCGAGCCTCCCTTCAAAGGCCTCGCTCCTCTCGGATGCCCATACCGTGAAAACTCCGCCACTGGATAGCAAGTCCCTGATCCTGAGGAGGGTTTGCCTTTCATAGAGCCTCCGGTTGGTTTCCAGTGCAAGCCATGTGGGACCATTATCTACATCCAGAATAATAGCGTCATAGGTCTTCTCGGTCCTCAAGAGGTAGTCTCCAAAATCCGTTTCTATAAGCGCAACGCGAGGATCGGAGCAGGCACGTGCGGTTAGCTCGCTGAAGATCCCTTCTGCCCACTTGATGATGTGTCCCTCAACCTCGACGACCTCCACGGTCTTTACCTTCTCGAAATCAAGGGCAGCGCGAAGTGTGTAGCCCATTCCGAGCCCACCGATAAGAACCCGAAGGCCCTCTCCCACTGATGACAGGGGCTCAATGGCCAGGGTGGCTAGTGCCTTCTCCGAGCGCTCATTGTAGCTTGCCATCAGAAAGACCCCGTTGAAGATGATCTCATAGATGGGTCTTCCACCGGGGTGGGACCATTGCTGGAGTTGGATCTCGCCCCGAGGGGTAGTGGCTCGTTCTAGGATGAGCTTTTCCTGTTCCATTCTCTATGAATGCCCAACGGCAAGAAGGTGCCTGCCGTTTCTCTCAGCACAGGGAGACCAACCCCGTACGCCGGCTCGGACACGATATCGCCTATAGTTCCACAGTCATACCATCCGAGGCTGCAATCACCTCCAATTGTAGCTCATCGGACAATCGCATTGCCACTTCCCGGGGTTTTGCCCTGAGCATCGTCATGCCGAAGTGGGTGAGTATCGCTGTTTCAGGCCGTATCCGGGAGAGGATCTCCTTGACATCGTCGATGGACAGGTGCATCACCGCTCCGCTCTCATGGGGCTTGAACAGCACCACATTCATAATCAGGATGTGGGAGCCTTCATAATCATTCACGAGGCCAGGAAAGTATTTGGTGTCCACCATAAATGATATGTTTCTGCCGTGATGCTGGAACATCACCCCATAGGTTTCCACCGGGTGCTGGTGCTGCGAAGAGGTGGCGAAGGTAAGATCATCGATGCGGTATGTGTGATGAGGTTCGAGTATGCCGATATCCTCCACGAATCCTCTCAGGTAGGGCAAGACAACGGCATTCTCTCCCTCAAGGCACTGGTTCGGCGCAAACAGCATGCCCCGCCTCTTCAGGCCGCCGCTTGTCATGGCATCGATGAGCACATTTACATCGTTTGAGTGATCGATGTGTGCGTGGGTGAGGATGACGGCGTCGAGCTTGGTGACATCAATGGGCGGCCTTGATTTGGCCAATCTGACAAGCGTGCCTGGTCCTGGATCGAGGATAATGCTCTTTCCTTGTATCCTCAGATACACGCCCGCTGATGACCGCAGCTGTTTGGCCATCACGAACCGGGCGCCGGCGGTACCGAGGAATTTGATGAACTCTTTGTCCTTCATTTTTATACTTTTTCGAGACCTTCAGGGTTTAAGGAAGTCTGTTGCAGGGCCTACCGGTATCTGTTCGGCGATCATTCCACTCTTCCCCTACCGAGCCTAACTCCCACCCTGAGGTCAAAACTCAATCATGTCAAATCTTGTTAGGATCGTGCGCTGTCGTGAGCCAGGTGCGTTCACGAGATGCCACGCAGTATACTGTTCGGCATAGAGGGTACCGGCAGACATGCCGTCTATGGGGACAATAACGCTAAAACCCCGCATAGCGGCGCCGGTTGCGGTGTGCAATACGGCGCCTTCAGCCGTTGTTCCGGCAATAATCACGGTGGTAATGCCCTTTTCTCGAAGGACTTTTTCCAGGTCAGTGCCATAGAATTTGTCAACGCTGGACTTCACTACCGGCTCGGTACCAAGCGGTCTCACACCGGGTAAAATAGTTTCCGGTGTGCCCCTGCTGGTAAGGCTGTACACAACGGTAAGGCCTTTGGCCCTGGCCTTTTCCAGGAATTGACGTATCCTGGGGACTGAAGCCACACATCTCGGCCTCATTTCCGCGTTGCATGTTCTTTGCTCGATATCGAGCACTAAAAAGGCACTCTTCGCGGATTCAATTTTTATCGCTTTGAGGGCAACACGCGGGGGAGCCTTGATAGTATCCCATGCCTCCAGTATCGTTTCTTCATCGCCGGCAGTTGCCGAGGGATTGTAAGGAAAAAGAACAGTGGGCAGGACAATACCTATCACGAGTATCAATACATTTCTTTTTCCAATGGTGTTTTTCATAGTTGCTATACTCTCCGCAAAAGAGGGGACGTTGGTTCCAAAACGATTTACCGATATTTCTCTACCTCCGGCAACTCATCAGAAACGGCTAATCGATTCACGGCAGAGGTGGTTATACCAAGAAAGCGGGCCACATCAGCACCGGAATACCCCATCTTCTTTACCGCTATCTGAGAGAATATCCTGCGCGACTTTACCACCTGCCTCTTTCTTGATCCCGAAAGGAGCTCTCTCTCGTCTACCCCTTGCCCTGCACATACCTTGAGGGCCAGAGAAGGCAAATCAGCTATCTTCACGGTTAATCTCAGAGTCTCTTTGGCCTTTTCCTCTGCATCGGAAATGACATCGGTTACAAATTCGCTACTCCCCAATATACGTTCATCGGAGAAAACCTTGATCCCCACCCTCCGTAAAGAAAGCACCTGTGACCACCCCCCAAGGCTTCGAATAAGACCTCCTCCTACGAGCTCAGGTCGCCTACCGGCCTCAATTCCCTGTTGAACAAACTCCTCATAGTGTTCAATTGCTCTTTTCTTGCCCTTTCCGAAATAGGAAAGCACCGTCTCGGTATCCTGCCACTCCCGCTTCACCCTCCCCAGCGTTCATGCCATTGTTGTAAACTCTTTCCGGTTGGGAATGTTATTCTAATTTTAATTTGACCTTGACTGCCATTTTAATGTGTATATAATATAAAAAGTATACACACTTTGCAAGAGGAGGAACTATGCGAACCAATATTGTAATAGACGCCGATCTCATGAAAGAAGCCATGGCGCTCACCAAATTAAATACCAAGAAAGCTGTCGTTGAAACCGGCCTGAAATTATTAGTCCAAATAAAAAAACAAGAACGTTTAAAAAACTTACGTGGAAAACTTGAATGGGTTGGAGACCTCGATGCCATGAGGTTAGATCAATGATCTTAGTCGACTCATCCGTTTGGATCGATTATTTCAACGGTAAGCGATCCTGGCAAACAGATTTGCTTGATCACATGCTCTCCAATGTTCCCATTATCATGGGTGACCTAATCCTAACAGAGGTACTTCAGGGCTTCAAATCTGATAAGGACTACGAAACCGCAAAAAATTACCTCGGTGAACTTCCATTTCGACAAATAGGTGGATATAATGTCGCCATTCAAAGTGCTCAAAACTACCGACAGCTACGAAAAGTTGGGGTTACTGTAAGAAAAACGATTGATATAATAATTGCAACTTTCTGTATCATTGAAGGATTAACGTTGCTTCATGATGACCGTGATTTTGATCCTATTGCTTCCCACTTTACCTTAAAGACCTTTGTGCCTCGATAATCCCGTTTCAGACTGCCCGTAATTGTTTTGGTTTACAACGCTGCGGCTGAGCGGTTCGACGGAAGGAACGTCCTACTCCAGCCGGTTGGTATGAAATGCTGCTATCGGTGTATGGCGCTTGACACCTCTTCAACAAATTCACGAGACTTTTTCATGTAGAGCAATATTTCTTGATCTTTGCCCTCCAATGCCTGAAAATGCAATTCCACTTTGCCATAGCTGGACCATCTTCCTATCTCCTTGACGCCTCGAATACTTGCCATGGGTATTTCATGGCATAGATCCAGGTGAAGCAGGCTGATCAACCATTTTGCAAACCAATGGGGCTTTATCGTCAACGTCTTTCTGGACAAAACAATCATCATACAGCCATAGGTACTGGCCAACCGAGTCCAGACGCTCTTCAATGACTGGGCGGCTGCGTAGTTCTCGCATAACAACACGTCATTGCTGGCCATATGTTCCTCTATTGTTTTTCATAACGTGGAGCTGAGACGCTGGAAACGCGTCAGCGTTTTCCAGTCGTTTTCTCCAGCGACTTGTTCGCCCGTTTCTAATCAGTTATTCATAATGGGTCCACATACGGATAACTTTTACTGTCTTAATATCATTAAATATTTGATAAACGAGTCGATGCTGTACATTAATTCTTCGCGAAAATGCACCGGATAGATCACCCAATAATTTCTCGTAGGGAGGAGGGGAACGGTACGGGTCTTCCTTTAGAATTTGAAGTAACCGTTCCGCATTAGGCTTCAGGCCGGATTGTGCGATTTTTTTTGCGTCTTTCTGCGCCTGCTTTGTAAAAACGAGCTGCCACATCACCAGTTAAGGTCTTTGTCGCATTTTTCAATCGGGGTTTTAAGTCCCTTTTGAATTGACTCGCGCATACCGGGTATTGATGTTAGATATAAAGTTTCTTGGATTGTCCGCCAATCCTCTTCCGATAAGAGAACTGCAGTGTTCCGCTTGCCCACGATCTGAACTGGGGAATGAGATTCTGCCACATCATCGACAAGGTTATAAAGGCGTTTTCTAGCTTCTGTTGCAGTAACTGTTGTCATAGCTTTAAACCTCCATATGGTACGCTATATCGTACGCTTATAAAAGATCAAAGTCAAGTTGTTTTAGGGCGAACGGTTGAACTGTGGGGCGCGGCTTTTTGCGTCCGCACCAGTGAAGGGTTAGGTGATTTCAATATCTGTAAGCAAAAAGCGAATAAGTTCTGGGGTCATCCTGTAAATTGGAGCGTTACCTACACGAACATCTATGATAAAACCATAATCCTCAATTATGTCCAATTTATTTCGAAGGTTATCATAATCTTCTTCAAAATAAATAAGTCTTGGTTTACTTGATCCTCCGAGCATTACTCGCCTATTCGGCAAAACAAAGAATTCTCGGATGAGTCTTGTATTTTTATCTTTGAGGGCCTGGGTCATATCCATAAGCAATTCGGGCATTAATGAAAGTGCGTCCTGAAATTCGGCGACTGAAGAGGAGTCGGTATTCCTTCCAAGTTCGATTTTAGCCGCTATTTCAGCTGAATATTTCCAGGAATT
>Ga0307427_1001847_pt1 | contig 10500 bp, 7 predicted proteins | sample SalMarWE160190MG_FD_202162 | JGI IMG/M metagenome (GOLD analysis project Ga0307427, IMG submission 202162) | Salt marsh sediment microbial communities from the Plum Island Ecosystem LTER, Massachusetts, United States - WE1603-190 | ecosystem: Environmental > Aquatic > Marine > Intertidal zone >... | reverse complement strand
TATTTTAATACCGTTGAGTTTCAGATAAGAACGAAAGGGGAAGAAGACTATGTGGAAGGACGAGGAGGCGTTATAGATATAGTCGAAGATGAGGAATTTGATCTAGTTCGCTTTCTTGAGTCTACTTGTAAAGTGCAGGATGAAGATCCCCCTTCGGTAGAAGCGGATAAGGTTACGAATGGACTTGTCAAACTATATGATAATATGATTTCTACTTCAGGGCAGGAGGATATAGGAGCTCGTGAAACTGTTTTCGAGAAAGTTATGAGTTCAATAACTCCAGATGCTAAAAGATTTATACTCCAGGACAAATTGAAACTTAAACAGATTTCTTCAATAATAAAGTCGATTATAATGACTTTTTCTGATGAAGAAATTGTAGAAATTTTTGTAAACAGGGTTAAACTTCTGGGAGTTTTCGATGCTGAAGAGTTACTTACGCATCTGACGCCGGAAAGACTGGACAGTATTTTGCCGGAGATTAGAGAAAAATTGAAGTCGATGGAAATAGAGGAAGAATATATAGTAGATCTTGAGAAGAAACTTCGGGGAAAGATAGGGGTGGGTAAGAAAGGACAAGGAAAGACAGGACAAGGAAAGACAGGAGTAGCTGGTGATAGTAGCGGTACCGGTGGTAGTGGTACTGGTACTGGTGGTAGTATGGGTAACATTACTTCTTTTGTAAGTGAATTTTCCGAAGTTTCTGCCGAAGAATACGGTACAAATGAAATTGAGCGTTTTTTTAGCTCGGTGTGTTCCCTTGAAAAGGATAACAAGGATAAAACAGGTAAGATAAGTGAGGGGCTTGAGAACTTTGTAAAGGAATTTGTAAAACAGTTCGGGCAAGATAATTTATTACATGAATCTGTAAAGATCCGGAAAACGTTTGAAAAAGTTCCAAATGAAATCAGAAAAGAAGTTTTCGCCAGGATTATAAAAAGCAAAAGCCCTGTAAGGATTACAATGGCCAGAATCTTGTTGCCTTTAATGGATGCGGAAAGCATTATGTCAATGGTTGTTTTTTTAATCGAAGATGGCCAGAAAGAGATGCTTAGGGGGTTTTTGTCATCTTTGGATAAGGAGAAATTGTCTTCGGTACGTAAGTTTGCGGAGGAACATTTAAAAGAAATAGGAATAAACAAGAAAGAATTTTTGGAACTTTGGGAAAAGTTGATAACTTCTCCGAAAAATGTTAAAAGAAGTGGTGGTGTCAGCGTGAGAGCATATGGGAGATTGCAGGATAAATTAAAAGCCAGTATTGATTTAACCGATATTAAATCTTTACTTAATTCTCTTTATGAGAGCCTTGAAGCAGAGTCACCTGAAGTCAGAGGGAATGCACTTATAAACCTTAAGAATCTGATAGAGCAGTTCTTTAAGGGAGAGAAAGTTACCGTTATCCGTAAAATTACAGATACCTTGATGGAGTATGCAAGGAAAGAAAAAAACAAGGATGTTTACACAAAGTATGTGGATACTCTGAGTCGGGTGGGTCTTATGAGCAACCTTGCAGGGTATGATTTTTTGGTAAGTTCTATTGTTTCTTTTTATGCGGGCGAAGTAAGCAATAGAGAAAAAGCAAAGATTATTATCCCTCGTTTAGCTGAGTTCAAAACAAAAGAAGCAACAAACGTTTTACTCTCTCTTTTATGGGAAAAAGACCTTAGTAAAATTGTGGTGGAGAAAGTTGATGGGTTTGGAGTAGAATCTATTCCTTATCTGATGGTATTACTAAAAGATTCAGAGGATAAGGAGGTCAGATTTTCTCTTTTAAGAATAATTCAAGGTATCGGAAAAGAAGCTCTGGAAGTTGTAAAAAAATATCTCGAAGATAAAAGGTGGTATGTTAGAAGAAATGCCGTTTTAATTATGGGCAATATTGGCAATGAGGAAATTTTGGACGACATCTACGCGTTGAAAGACGACCACGAGAAGGTTCAGATAGAGATAATAAGGACGCTCCGGCATATTTTAAAAGAAAAAGCAGAACCTTATTTATTGGCCTTTTTAGATTCAAATTATTCAGAAGTGCAAAAATATGTACTTTCTGTTCTTAGCGCTATTCTTTCAGATGAAGGGGTGACAGCCCTGAACAAAAGATTGCTTCTAGAAAAATTTTCCAAGGAGGAGGAAGTTGAGACAAAGGAAAGTATTTGTAATATTTTGGCGAACAAGGGAAATAGTCAATCAGTAGAAGCGTTAACACATATAATTAGCGCAAAAAAAGTTTTTGGGATACCGTTATTTCCTGATGATCTTAGATTTTGTGCGGTTAAGGCTGCCGCGGAAATAGGTGGGGTGCGGGCAGAGGAACTACTAAAAAATCTAATCCGTGATCGCTCCAAAAAAATACGCTCTTTCGTAGAGCAAAAACTTTCCTAAAAAACTGATTTTACCGCAAAGACGCAGAGGACGCAAAGCCACACCCCACCACAATAATAGGACGCAGATAAACGCAGATTAAAAAGGATTTTTTTTATCTTGTTTTTACTAAAACCTAAAACCCAAGACCTAAAACCCAAGACCTAATACCTTATAACTGCTCTCTACTAACTTCTAAATTCTTTGTTTTACAGACTATACGTACAATCTTGGGAGTCTTTTCCCCATTCGGGATACGATTTCGTAGGGTATTGTTTCTATTGTTTTTGCAATATCCCAGGCAGTTACCAGTGTGTTCATAACAATTACTTCGTCGCCGATTTTCGCTTCCTGAATATCGGAGATGTCTATCATTGTTGTATCCATAGTAACATTGCCGACAACAGGAGCTTTTTTACCGTGTACTACCATCCATCCCTTGTTCGATAATGCTCTATCGTAGCCATCAGCGTAACCTAAAGGTACGGTGGCTATTGTTGCTGGTTTCTTTGCGACGAAAGTTCTTGAGTAACTCACAGAATGTCCCGGAGGTATTGTCTTAATAAAAGATATTTTACTCTTAACGGTCATTACAGGTTTATATTCAGATAGGTTCAGGTCCCGAACAGGTGATATTCCGTACAGCAAAAGACCAAGTCTTACCATATTAAATATCGAATTTTCATATAGAAGAAACGCGGCGGAGTTTGCCATACTTTTTATAGGTATTTTTATGCCCAGCGATTCAGATAATTTTGTTAGTTCGTTAAATTTATTGATTTGGTTTTGAGTAAATTCTTTGTCCGAATCAGCAACAGGGAAGTGCGACATTACTCCTTTCAGTTCAACGAAGTTCATATTCTTCAATAATTTTATGAAGTATATAAATTCATCTGCGGAGACTCCGTATCTTCCCATTCCGGTGTCTACCATCACAAATATGAAAACTTTTTTATTCTGTCTTTCTCCTTCTCTTTCAAGGCTTTCAAGAAAACCTCTGGAGCAGACGGTCGGAATAAGATTAAAAAGAACGATTTCTTCTGATCTTTCTTTTAATTCTTGAGCGAGGATTATAATTGGAGCCTGTATGCCGGCATTCCTTAGCTCAATTCCTTCTTCTACTATCCCTACACCGAGAAAATCAATTCCCATTGCTGTTGCACGGGAGGCAACTGCCACAGCGCCGTGTCCATAGGCGTCCGCCTTTACTACAGCAAGGAGTTTTTTCTTTGCCAGTTTCCTTTTTACGGATTTTATATTTTCTTCCAGATTTTTTAAGTTTATTTCTACCCGAGAAGGTCTCATAATAAGAATAATAATAATATATTTCTTTTTTTCAACCCTTTGGCTTGACATGATGAGTGTTTATTGTATATATTGGGGAATAAATTAGGCATAGGAGGTCAAATTAAAAAACTATTAGATTTTTCTGTTTGCATTCTTATACTTATTGCCGGATGTACTGCGAGGCAGTACAAGCTAAGTGGAGACCTTTTTATTAAGAGCGGGGAGTGCAAAAAGGCTGCTACTCAGTATGAAAAATGGGCTAAGAGAGAAGTTAATAATCCAAAACCTTTTGTTTCTCTCTCTCTTGCGTATTATAAACAAGAAGATTATAAAAAATCGGCAGAGTATTTGAAGAAAGCTTTTGAGATAGATAAAAGTTTAGCCAAAGAGGCTGTGGTGTTTTATGAAAACCTATTGGAGATTGATAGTTATATATGGAAAGTGTTTTATAATGGCACAAAAGAATTTATGAACGAGCAGCAATTTAAAATAGCGCTGGGATTGATAGAAGAAGCAGAAGACGTTACCAGTAGTAAGTGCAAAGCTATGTCTTATGTTCTTCACGGTAGAATTTATATTATGGAAGGAGATGGCGATAAAGCGCTTGAATATCTTTTAAAAGCGCTTGATCTTGATGTCGACAATGCGGATACTTATCTTTATATAGGAGAGGTGTACACTCATAAGAATAATAGCGATCAGGCAATTTCTTACCTTAAGAAAGCTATTTCTCTTGACCCTGGGATTTTAGACGGCTATAAACTACTTGGGCAGAATTATCTCATAGTAAAAAAGTATGATTTAGCAATAGAGATGTTTGAGAAAGCGTCCTCAATAGCTGATAACGATCCGATTGTTCTATATAATCTTGCTTATGCATATTTACAGAAAGAAGATTATTCTCGCATGAAAGGTGTTGCCGAGAAGGTTCTTGATTTGCCTGAGGTAGAAATAGGCACTAAAGCAGAGGCTTATATCCTTCTCGGTATGTCGGGTATTTATACAGAGAAATACAGTGAAGCTATAGAAGCCTTAAAAAAAGCAATTGAAGTTGACCCGGGTAAATGTGATTCATACCAACTTCTGGCACACGCTTATAATAAAACAGGAAAAATAAGTCTTTCTAACGAATTTTCCAAAAAATGGGAAGGCTGTGTAGCCAAATAGAATTAGTGAACAGTAAGTAGGGAATAGTTTGTAGTTGAAAAATCTGTGTTATTTATGAAATTTTTCTGTATATAAATTAAATATTAAAAAGTAAAAAGCAAAATGACAAATAAAAATGTAAAATTATATATCCCCCTAAATCCAAAAAAAGTATTTGCGTTATTCATAACATCGGTCGTTTCTTAGTTTTTTGAATTCATTTTTGAATTTTGATTTGTAATTTTCCATTTTGATATTTAATTTTTACATTTTAGCGAATTTGCCACACTGTGCTCTATATTATTAAATTCGTTTTGGGGTTTTAGAGTGTTAGGAGCTACTTTATGAGTGTTCTTTTTTCAGCAGAAAGTAAAGTCCTATTGTAAGAAAAAGGACATCCGGGATTAAGATTGAGAGTGAGGGCGGCAGGTTGCCCTTTATACCCAGCGCTTTAAAAAGTTGAATTATACCCCAGAAAGTAAAAGCGGAAAGAGTACCGAGTCCAAAGCCAAAGAGCAGTCCTCTTCTTTTTACTTCAAGAGCAAGAGGACAGCCAAAAAGAAGAAGGATAGAACTGACAAAGGGATACGAGATTCTTTCAAACAATTCGATCCTTTCCGCATTTGATTTCTGCCCGCTTTTGTCAAGTTTCTTAATATAGCGCAAAAGATCAAAAAAAGAAAGATTTATAGGGTTGTATTTACTTTTAGCCAATTCATCGGGAGAGCTTTTAAAATCTTCGATTGTTTCTGTCTTTTTAGATTCAAGTATGACCAGATCGTCAACGAAATCTCTGATATAAACATTGAAAAGAGTCCATGAAGAATTTTCCCAAATTCCCCTTTCTGCGTCAACCCTTGATATGATTTTTCCATCTTTATAGGTTAAAATGTGTATCCCGTGAATTTCATTTTCGTTTAGCCTATTGATGTTTACTATTTTACCTGTATCTGTTATGTAGTTTATATTTCTGGCATAGCGTTTGTTATGATCCAGTACTTTATCGATTTCACCGCTTTTAAACTCTTTCAGGAGGTGTTTTGACCTTGGAATTAAAGAGAGATTAAAAGCAAAAACAATTGTTGAAACTAAAAAACCGTAAAGAAAGATGGGTCGATATACTCTAAAGGGAGGGATTCCAAGCCCTCTTATAGCCAATACTTCATTTTGTTTTGTTATTAGTCCAAGAGAAAAATAGATTCCCATTAAAACGGCAAGAGGCATTAAAAGGACGATAATTTTTGGCGAGAACAATAGATAATATTTTAAAATAATTAAGAAAGTAGCTTTTCTGTCTACAAAATACCCGATGTTTTCGAAAAGATTTGTGATTATGTAGATAAAAAGAAATCCGCTTAAAGAAAAGAATAGCGCTAGGAGAAATTTCTTAGTTATGTAAGTATCTAAAATTCTATTTTTCATAGATTATTCTGTAAAAAAGATATAAACCCGCTGTTCCAATAACAATATTTGGAGTCCACATTGCAATAGAAGGATAAAGCGACCCTCTTTCACATAATTCTTCACCTCCTACTAATAATATATAGTAAAGCATGAACATAATGAAACTCATAGTTATTCCATTCCCAAGTCCTCCTTTTCTTGTTTGTATTCCGAGAGGTACTCCAATCAGTACAAAAACCAAACAAGCAAAAGGTATGGAAAATTTCTTATGGGCTTCCAGTAAATAGCGCCATTTTCTTCTTTTAACATCTGTTCTTCGAGCCTTTTCTAATAGTTGTTTTAAATTCATTTCTCTGTAACTTCTATTGGCTGTTCTTTCTTTCTTTTGTTCAAGAGGGATAGCTATAATATAATTATTAAAATTCATTATTCTGTATTCCGAGGGATTTTTTTGATCAAATATATGGGTTTCACCCTGATAAAGAGAAAGTGTTAAACTGTCACTTATAACTTTCATCTTACTCTTTTCGGCATAAATTATTCTTGTGGGTTCTCCAGGTAAATCTTCCTGTATCATAATATTTGTAAGCTCGGATTTCCCGTGGTCGATTGATTTTGCCCAGAGGTTATATCCATTGCTGATTTCGTTGAATTTTTCGGGAAATAAGTGTAGTGTCGGTCTGGCTCTTGAAACTTCCAGGTAAAGTTTTTTAAGTCTGAAGTTAGACTCAGGCAGCAAGTAGATATTAAAAAACACCATTCCGATTGTTATTCCAAAAGAAGCCAGGAAGAATCCTTTGGTTAAACTTAAAGGACTAATTCCAAGAGCACGGATTGCGAGGATTTCGAAGTCTCCGCTCATTCTTCCGTAAGTTGCAATAGTTGAAACCAGTACACCCATTGGAACAGTTAAAGCGAAAATAAAAGGCAGACTGTATAAAAAAATGCCAATTACGGATAATAGCGGTACGTTTTTACCTATAAGAAAATCAATTAATTGGAAAGCTCTATCCATTAAAAGGATAAAACTAAAGAGTACGAATCCTGCAAAAAATGGAATAACCGCCTGTTTTATCAGATATCTGTTCAGGCGAGAAATTTTACATTTGTTTGAATGGGAAGAAAAGCTTTTCGTATTCATTTTGGGCAAAGCGATCGGTCATCCCCGCGATGTAATCGCAAATGACTCTTTCTTTGCCAAATTCAGTTATTGTTTTTTGAAACTGAGGAGGAAGCTGATTTGTTTCTTCTATGTAAATCGAAAAAAGAGCTTCGATGATTCTTTTGGATTTTTCCATTATTTTTATAACTTTATAATGCTTATATAGGTTTTGCATTAAGAAATCTTTTAATTCGCGATTGAGATTTTCCAAATCCTTTGACAACTTAACAAGAGGAGGATTCGAGTAAACATCTTTTAAGGATTTTATATTGCTTTCTCTAATATTGGTTAATGTCGTTTCGATTGCGTTACTTACTTCGAGTTTAATAAAATTCCTTATAGCCATATAAATTCTTTCTTGCTTTTCAAGTTTGCGGTCTGTTTTTTTGTAAATATTGTGCCAGAGGTCGATTTTGCTTAATTGTTCCAGGTTTATATAGTCGGATTTAAGGCCATCGTCAAGGTCATGAGCATTGTATGCGATTTCGTCCGCAATATTTACAATTTGACCTTCAAGAGAAGGAGAAGAGGTTGGGTCAAATTCGCTTTTTATCGGTTTAGGAGTATCATAGTCGGTTTCGTGCTTTATTATTCCGTCTCTTGTTTCGTAACATAGGTTCAAGCCGGAGAATTTGCTGTACTTGTGTTCGAGAACATCTACTACTCTAAGACCCTGAACATTGTGTTCGAATCCATCGTGGTCTTTCATAAGTTCATTAAGTTTAGTTTCGCCGGCATGACCGAAAGGAGTATGTCCTATGTCATGTGCAAGGCTTATTGCTTCAGTAAGAGATTCATTTAAAGCGAGCGCCTTTGCTATAGTTCTGGCGATTTGTTGAACCTCGAGTGCATGGGTCAGTCTTGTTCTGTAGTAATCGCCTTCGTGGTTTACAAATACCTGTGTTTTATATTCTAATCTCCTGAAAGCAGTAGAGTGAATTATTCTATCTCTGTCCCGCATAAAATGAGTACGGTATTTTGGAGGCGATTCAGAATGGGTTCTGCCTCTACTGTTTCCGGAGAAAACCGCATAAGGTGCAAAAGTTTTTTCTTCAACTTCTTCAAGATGTTGTCTAAAATTGCTCATATAAAGAGGAATTTGTTAATATTTCAGGTCCTGTATCCGATATTAATATTGTATGTTCAAAATGTGCAGAAAGTTTTCCGTCCCTGGTAACTACTGTCCAGCCGTCTTTAAGGACTTTAATTTTATGGCTTCCGGCGTTTATCATAGGCTCAATTGCAATTGTCATGCCCTTTTTCAACCTGGGGCCAACGCCCTTTTCTCCAAAGTTGGGTATAGCCGGGTCTTCGTGTAAACTTTTTCCGACCCCATGACCCACAAAATCTCTTACGATGCTAAAACCCGCGTCTTCGGCTGTTTTTTGAACAATATAAGATATGTCTCCCACTCTATTGTCTTTTTTTATTACTTTTATAGCATTGTAAAGCGCGGTTTTTGTAATGTTTATTAATTTTTTCGATTCTTCTTTTAAATTCCCTATACCAAAAGTATAAGCGGCGTCACTAAAAAATCCGCGGTATTGTACCCCGATATCAATGCCTACCAGATCGCCTTCCTTGATTGCTCGTTCAGTAGGAATACCATGTATTACAACTTCATTAATAGATATGCAAGAAGATGCAGGGAAACCTCTGTAGCCTTTAAATGCAGGAGTTGCATTTCTTTTTGTGATGAATTTTTCGATTTTTTTATCAAGATCGAATGTTTTCATTCCTTCCTGAATGATATCGTTTACGTATTCAAAAGTTTCAGCCAGTATCTTAGAAGCTTCTTTAATTCCTTTTATTTCTTTATCGCTTTTAATGATTATCATATTGAGATAATAAATAGCAGACAACTTCCTGTCAAGGCAAAAGAGCTTATTCTTTTGTACCTCTTGATTTTTTTCTGAAAATTTGTATTATTATTGTATGAATTTTCTGAGTTTTGTGCCGATTGCAGGTATAGTTTCGGGTTTCATCGCATTGCTACTCTTTTTTCTTTTTATAAAGAGAATAAGAAACAGAAGAAAGAGGATACTTATCTGTATTATCCACTTTCTTATCGTTGTAATTTTTGCTCTTATATCTTCTATGTTTATGCTTTTTTATGCAAGTTTGAAAGCGTATAAGAATTTTACTTATACCAAGCCGATTTTTTCAATCGAGTGTCCCATGAAAGACGACGACTATTTTGAACTTAAATTCATTCCGTTAGATGAGGAAAATAGTAATGCGAGGTATTATCGTGTTAAAGGACAGCAATTTGTTATTGAAGGGCATATAATTAAGTGGGAAAATTTTTTCGTTACTCTTGGAATGAAACCTTTATATCAGGTTACGCGATTAACAGGGCGCTATGTTTCAATTAACGATGAAAAGGAAAAGGAGCGTAGCGTTTATGAAATTGCTGAAGAAACGATGATGTGGAGATGGTTGATACAGTATGGAGAAAAAATACCCGGTATTGATGCGGTTTATGGTGTTTCTTCATTCAAAGATGCAGTAGAGTATAAAAAATATATAGTTCATATAACTCATAATGCGTTTGTGATTAAGGAACAGTAATATTAGGATTTAGGATATAGGATTTAGTTACGACTTTGGACTTAGGACTAATAGGAATACTTGTAGTATTGTTATCCCCTAGCCCCTTGACTTTAAAATAAACAAAGTTATTCTTTTTTGAAAAGGAGAGGGATTGAAAAAATTTCGAGTTTGGTTGCCAATTATATTCTTATTGCTGGGAATTGGTGTGATTTTTTATATAAAAAGAGGCAATTCCAATTCAAAAGAGGTATTTTCTGAAGATTTCTTCACGAGTGGGGCCAATACCGAGTATTTAGGTATATATCTTAAAGGTTATAAAGTTGGTTATTTTGCTTCCAGGATCGATACTGTTGAGGATGGATATAAGGTTTACTCAAGTACTTATATGAAATTATCTCCTATAGCTGGCATGGAGAAAGAGATTATGTATAAAGTGTCCGCCGGTACCGATTTGACTTACAATTTAAAGGATTTTGAGTTTTCAATGTTTTCGGATAATTATTTGTTTGAAGCCCAAGGAAAAAGACAAAATGGTAAACTGTTAGTTGAGGTTAATGTTGGGGGGCAAAGAAGAAAGCAGGAATATG
>Ga0307427_1001846_pt1 | contig 10506 bp, 18 predicted proteins | sample SalMarWE160190MG_FD_202162 | JGI IMG/M metagenome (GOLD analysis project Ga0307427, IMG submission 202162) | Salt marsh sediment microbial communities from the Plum Island Ecosystem LTER, Massachusetts, United States - WE1603-190 | ecosystem: Environmental > Aquatic > Marine > Intertidal zone >... | reverse complement strand
AGCGCAAAGTTAGCCGCACTGAAAGAGGAGTTAAATACGATTAAGAATCCTGAGTTAGAAAGCGATAGTCTAACCGTCCGGGCCGAGCAGTATCGCATTGATTATCAGCGGTGGAATCAGGCTAGGGTAGAGACGGCCAAGGGACTGTTCAAATTGGAAGGCACCAAGTTCATTGAGAACCCTTATCTCAAGATAGAGCGGCAATCCTTTACGCAGATGATGATCACAGAGAATAAGATCAGGATGGAATTGAGGTCGATAGATGAGCAGATGCGGAGAGATGAAATCGAAATGGGATTGACGCCGAGCTCCAGGAGCAGGGTCAAGGTTGCCGGGGGGCAGCCGAATAAGGAGAATGAAAAAGAGAGATTTTTTAGTTAGGAGGAGAAAAGATAATGGAGAATATATTAAAAATTAGGGCAGTATCAGCTCCATGGAATAATGGAGTTGAATTTTTAATCAGATGCGGAAATGCAGTAGCAGAACCCCTTATTATGAAACAGCATGAAGAAAATACTGTAGCGGAACCCACATTTAGATTAGACAGAGAATATGCACAACTTTTGATGGATGATCTTTGGATGGCTGGAATAAGACCAACTGAAGGGACTGGATCAGCGGGAGCATTAGCGGCAACACAAAAACATCTTGAAGATATGCGGACACTTGTTTTTAAAAATAAAGCATAAAGGAGAGCCATGATTTACACATATTTTTATAAAAACGGAATGACGGTAAAAGAGTTGAAAGAACTTGTAAAAGACTGGCCTGAGTATGATTTTAATGGGGAACCGACTACGGTTTGGATTGAAACGGGTCTAATGTTGAGTTCACCTGTTATAGAATCTAGTTTATTGAATTACAGGGAGCAAGACGGTAAGGAAGCGGCAGATTTACTTTTAGAATCAAATACTTTTGAAGAACATACAGGAGAATAATAAAATAAGCAGCCAAATAGCCAAAATAAGGAGAAATATGGAAAGACAAGATCAACCAGTTCAAATCCCGATTGACCTCAAAAACGCCACCCCATTGATATGCGAATGCGGATGTAAATATTTCAAGCAGGCTTTTCTTGCCTACAAAGTATCGGCCTTTGCAAATCCGACAGGGAAGGAATTGATAGCGCAACAGCCGGTATTTTTATGCATGGAGTGTGGAAAGATGTTAGGGGAGAAGGATGCCGAAAATAAATAACGACCGCGCCACTGCCTATGCTCAATCCGTCCTTTCCGGTGAAATCCTGGCGGGCCCCATTGTGCGGGCAGCCTGCCAACGGCACCTAAATGATCTTGAACATGCCGGGGAGCGGGGATTCTACTATGATGAGAAAGAGGCTGCCGAGGCCATGGCATTCTTTGAGGAGATCCTGCATCTTGCCGGCGGTCAATATGAGGGATTGCCTTTTATCCTTCTGCCATGGGAGGCATTTATTATATCCAGCTTGTTTGGGTGGAAGCGCAAGTCCGATGATATGAGGCGGTTCCGGGTGGCGTATGTGGAGACGGCCAAGGGATCCGGGAAGTCACCTCTTGCGGCGGGCATTGGTATGAAGGGCCTCGTTGCCGACAATGAGCCAAGGGCGGAAATATATGCGGCGGCGACCACCCAAAGCCAGGCCATGGTATTATTCCGAGACGCCTGTGCATTCTATGATCAAAGCCCTGAATTGCAGAAACGTCTTACCCCCTCTGGTGTAGGTGAAAAACGCTGGAACCTTGCCTATTTAGAGCAAGGATCATTCTTTCGAGTAATTTCAGCAGAGAAAAAGCAATCAGGGCCGAGGCCACATATTGCGTTACTTGATGAAATTCATGAACACCCGGATGGCACAGTTATTGAAATGCTTCGCGCTGGATTCAAATTTAGAAGAGAGCCTTTAGCTTTTCTCATAACAAATTCTGGATTTGATAAAACTTCCGTATGCTGGGAACATCATGAAGCAGGGAGGAAATCTGCGCTTGAACTTGTAGATCCACCCAACGATGAGTTTTTCGCTTATATCTGTTCCTTAGATGAGGCGGATATGATAGACGACAAGTATCTTAATGATGAATCTTTATGGCCCAAAGTGAACCCCTCCCTTGATTATGGCCTGCCGGGTTTTGAGTATATTCGTGGGCAGATTACCGAAGCCAGAGGTATGCCCTCCAAGATGTCCACCGTAAAGCGTCTTTCATTCTGTGTCTGGACAGAGGCCGAAAACCCCTGGATTGGCCCAGAGATATGGATACCATGCCGGGATTCTGATTTTGATGACTCCCTCCTCGCAGGACGGAAGTGCTGGGGTGGCCTGGACCTGTCCGCCGTCAATGACCTAACTGCCTTTGCTCTTATGTTTGCCCCATCCGCTAATGACCCGCTATATCGACTAAAGGTTTGGTTCTGGCTGCCGGGGGAAAACTTGAGGCGAAAGTCCGAAGTCGATCATGTCCCCTATGATGTATGGGAAAAGCAAGAGAGCCTCTTCACCTCGGAGGGAAGCGCCATCAGCAAGACCCAAGTGATCCGCTTTATCCATAATGAGACGGCGAAATATCAGCTTATCGGCATAGCCTATGACCGGAACCGGATGAAGGACCTTATAGAGTTTGCTGAAAAGGACGGGATAGAACTCGCTATAGGGAAGTGGGATAAGGAGAAGCGGGTATGGAATTTTGACAGGCCCTCGGGCATAAAGATGATGCCCTTCGGCCAGGAAGCTCGAAGTATGGCCCCTGCCATTGATAAATTCGAGACTATGCTATTGCAAAAGCAATTCAGGCACGATGGGAATCCCTGCTTGACCTGGTGCGCCTCTAATGTGGTGGTGGATAGTGATGATAGCGGGTACCGGAAGATGTCTAAAAAGAAGTCGGTGGGCAGGATTGATGGAATCACCGCCTCTGTCATGGCCTGCGGGGTGTTGGAGGACACCCATGTCAAATCGGTTTATATGGGAATGTCAAAAGAGGAGATAGTTAAACGAATATCACTATAGGAGAGAAAGGAGAGAGAAAATGGACACATCAATAGAGAAATTACAACAAGAAGGATATTTGTGTATGGAGATATTAAAAAATAGGCAAATTCGCATTGATGATACCAAATTCCATCAAGAACTTATCGGTGCAGCTGTTGGTAGCTCAGAACCACCAAGAAATTATGTTACTACATGGTATCATGAAACAATCGAATGCTTACATGTTTGCATTTATCTAAGCGATTTACTGAAGGATCAAGAAGAAGATATTTTGACAAAATTAGCGCCATATTTGGATAATTGCAAAAATGAAAAAGATTTGATTGCCTTAAATGGAAAAGTTATTTGATGCTTATGAAATAGAGGATACCATTACAAAAAAGGAAAGGGGAAATGGCAAAGGAAATTTTAGCTATACCAGAAGAAAAACTGTCAGAGGTTATCGCGGTAATTCGCTCCGGATTAGAACATGTTGATGATGGCCATAATGATCTATCGACAATATCAGATGAAACGAGAGAGCAACTTACTGAATGGTGTGACAAAGAAGAAGATTATTTGAAACGCATATCACTATAGGAGAGAATCAAAATGACAATCATTGAAATGTTGCAGCATTTAATCGTACAGATGATTTCTTATGAAATTGTTTGCATTCTAACATTGATACTTTTCGGTAATGTGAGAGCAGATTTTAGAGCGGGTAATGGCATTTTAATGCGAAAAAAGGAGAGAAATGATATATTGGAAATATTTAAAAGAATATTGGAAATGGTATAAATGGGCTATTTTGATTGAAATCAGCTTGATTTTTATCATTATTGGCCTTTTAAGGCTGTTTAATATTTTAAAATAAAGGAGCGGATGTCATTCTGAAAGGAATAAGATAAAATATATTGCTTTATGGATTGTAATTATAATTATAGGTGGTTTTATTTATGGCGTAATTTTGGCTTACATTCGTTTAGGATTAAAGGGATACGGTTGGTCATTATGTGAATTAGCACGGGATATAAGATGGTTCATAGAATATGATGTGATTGATTTACCATGGAAATTTTTTTACTGGATTAAGAAAGGAGAAAGATGAATAAACCAAAAAAATTGGCAGCTATTTTAGGAGGTGGCGATTGGACTGATGCTAGTGTAGAACTTATTATTATCCCAAGTGATATGAATTTAGATGAGCAGAAAGAAAAATGGAATCAATGGTATTTTGGAGAATATTGTCCAACTCTTAAGCAAGGCATGAAACCTGTTTATATTTCCTTTGTTGATTTCCTTAAAAAAAATGGTGCTAGAGATGCAACTGATGAGGAATGTTTAGTTTATTTTGAGGATTGAGGAGACATAATGAAAGTACAATGGCAATTAATAGATATTGAAAGCGGAAAGAAATATGCATCGCTCGGAGAATCGTTTGATTTAATACCAGAACTATTTAAAGAGAAATGGAAAAGATTATGGCATGGAAAAGATAAACGATCTGGAGAGAAAGGAGAGAGAAAATGCCAGTACCAAAAAGTTTTATGGATAGATATTTAAAAGAGGCCGAGGGTAGCCGTTTCTTTGGCGTTCCCATTCAGGAACTGACAAGAGATGAATTAATCGCCTGCGCTGTCGCTGGTTGGAAAGGAGAATCGGACGCAAGGGCCGAGGGAATCAGGAGGGTTAAATTTATGAAGGATATTAGAGGTGGGCGATGAAAATAGATCTGAATTATAAATTATTGAGGCGCATCATGCAGGATTTGTCCATCTATTTTGATGAGAACATCCCCACATGGCTGAAAACCAAAAGAGCACTTAAAAAAGAAGTCAAGCGTCAATTTATTGAGGCGATGAAAAAGGAAATGCAAAAACAGATGGGAGAAGATGAAGAACGGATATTGTGGGGTGATCCGAATTGTAAGGAACAACCTGTCGGCATTCTCTCTGCGGGCATTGATTGCCCTGGCGGGAAATGTCTTGATAGTTCGGAAATCTATAAAGCAATCTTGCTTAAGAAGGAGACCTAATGAAAGTACAATGGCAACTTGTAGATATCGAAACTGGGAAAAAATATTTATTGATTGGAGAAGCTTTCAATTTGAACCTCGAATTGCTCAAAGTTAAATTGAGGAGGCTATGGAAGGGGAAGAGCGGAGCTGAACCCATAGAGATATTAGTGGAAGACATTAGAACTGATGAATTAAAGGCAGACATGATTTATGATTACCCAGCTAAACTGTCTGAACTTTTAAAAAAGGAGGCATAATGGGAAGACCAAAAAAAATCACAAAAAGTATTAAACCAGAATCAACCGAGATAGAAATAGAATTACCAGAAGTATCTGAGCAGCCGGAACAAGAGCAGGATGTGAAAGAAGAGAAGCAAGAAAAACAGGCATTCACAATATTCGAGGCGGCTAATCTATTAAACATCAATGAAGAAGCTGTCAGGCTTTATCTGGCTCATGGCAAGTTGCAAGAGGCTCTTGGAATCGGTCCCGTGCGGATTACTCTCGATTCAATTAAGAAATTTCGGTTGGTGGGGCATTCTTTCACCTTAAAAGCTCAAAATTATGCTGATAATACCTAATAAACCGCTTTTTCGGCCTGATGAAGTAGCAGAATTGCTCAATATATCCGTGAGGACGATATATAGCTGGATAAGGCTTGGCAAAATCTCTGCTGTCAAGATCGGGCCATTTCGCACTATCCGTATCAAGCATGAGCAAGTGCAGGATATGATTGTTCCGAGTGATGAGTGATTTTATTAAAAAAGGATAAAGGAATAAAAAATGTCAAACAATAAAGATGTCATTTTGAATGCCATAACAGCATTAAGCGAGATTGATGCAAGAGAGCTTGATAACTGTTCGGTGGAAGAGTTAGCTCAATTGCAATATTGGTTATATAAGCATCAAGGATCAATATTTGTAAAAACTATTGGGCGACTTGCAGCGTATTGCGAACAAGAAATAAAAATATGACAAATCAATCTAGTCAAGTTCCATCCTCCCCCCAACTCTTCATTTTTTGTGCAATATGCGCAATATGGATTAGTTTTCCTTCAAATTCTCCCCTATAATCATAATATCGTATCGTTTTACCTCAAATAGGATGCTTATTGGGTTTTTTAAAGAGGATCGAGGCCATATTTGATACCCTTTTTCGGGACTTGCTTGTCTTTGGGGGTCTCTTTTCCTTGAGCTATGGCAGTTATCTTATCCGTCCTCATCTCGGCTTCATAGTCCTAGGAGCAGTATCGATGCTGCTCGGCCTTGGCTGGTTAATCAGGAGGCCTAAGAAATGAGTTTGATCGGTAAGCTCGAAAAGAAGGTCTTCAATCTTTCCTTGAGTGATCCAAAGGCATGGGATAGAAGCCTTTGGAATTTTCTCGGTTCACAATCTATCTCTGGCGAGAACGTCACAGAGGAGACCGCCCTCACGTATTCTGCTTTCTGGAATGGCGTCAACCTCATTTCTGGAACTGTAAGCACCCTTCCCCTTCATTTGATGCAAAAAACCGGCAAATCTAAACAGATAGCAAGCCAAAAATCTTCATATAGAGTTATGCACAGCCAATGGAATCCTTATGTAACATCGGAAGTGGGGCGTTCGGTTATGATGGCCCATATCCTTACATGGGGCAACGGTTATGCTGAGAAAGTGCGAAATGGATACGGGGAAATTATTGAATTGTGGCCTATCCCTCCAAACAAGATTATCAGCATGGAAATGCTGGAAAATGAACTCGTATACGGAATCCGGGTTGGAAATGAGACAAAATACCTTTCAAGAGAGAAAATTTTACACATTCCAGGGCTTGGATTTGATGGTTTTCAGGGTTATTCCGTTGTAGCTATGGCTCGAAAATCCATTGGTTTAGGAATGGCAATGGAAACATTTGGGAGCCGATATTTCGGAGAAGGAATTCACCCGACTGGAATTGTCACCCATCCAGGACAATTAGCAGATGAGAATCTGAGAGCTGCCCTAAAAGAATCATATGCTGGTCTTGGTCAATCTCACCGTCTTATGCTGCTTGAAGAGGGCATGAAATTTGATAAGACCAGTATCCAGCCAGAAGATAGTCAATTTCTGGAATCGAGACAACATCATATATCTGATATAGCTCGTTGGCTCAATATTCCGCCTCATAAACTCAAGGATTTAACAAAATCTTCCTTCAACAATATAGAGAGCGAGCAACTATCTTATTATGGAGATTGTATTTTGCTCTGGCTGGTAAGACTTGAGCAGAATTATAACATGCAACTATTATCTCCCAGAGAGCAGAAGGAGGGATTTTATTATAAACATTCTGTAGAAGGCATTTTACGGGCCGATGCTAAGAGCAGGTCTGAATTTTATAAAAATGCAATCATGTCAACATGGATGACGCCCAATGAAGCAAGGGCATTAGAAGACATGAATCCAAGTAATAATCCCCTAGCCGATGAGCTTTTTATCATGGCAAATATGATTCCTTTGAGTAAATTCGAGGATTATCTTGCAAAAAACCAGGGGAAACAACCTGGGCAACCATCGGCAAGCATTGAGGATCACAATAAAAGGGCAAAACTTTTTCAGATAGTGAAAGGGGAATAACAGAAATCATTTAATAATCAGGGCATTTTCTAAAGTCGGCCAGCTTTAGGAAATCGCAAGAAAGAATAAAGGGGCAAGTAGGTGCCTACTCATCTACTTGCCCCTTTTTCTTTGCCCGAAATGAAAATCATATCAAGGAGGAAATAATCATGCCGACAGCACAAGAACATGCCTGCTCAATAAGAGATAAAAGCGACTTTGAGGCCGACAGTATTAAAAGAACCAATAGGGAACATGAAGGCAAAGAATATGCCGTTCTCTTTGGTCGGCTAAAAGGCAAAGATACGACCGCTGAATATGAATATCTCTATGATAAAGATATTTGGTCCGCATCTGAAGCAAAAAAGCATTGTGAAGATCACGACGGTACATTTTCAAAAGCCCTCAAAGAAGAGAAAAAGGATGCTGATGAAGAGAAATACAACTGCGAATGTGTTGATTGTGGCTATCAAATAGAGTCCGAGGAGCATTGCAAAGACATCAAATGCCCAGAATGCGGCGGTGAGATGCGGCGGGTTGAAAGGCCAGGGCCAGGGCAAAAGAAAGAAAAACCGATTGTAAATAAGAAATCCTATAACAGAAGCCCCTTCAAGCCGCGAGGTCGTATTGATCTGAAGATTATGAATAAGGACTCTGAGGATGAAGCTACTCTTTATATCTATGATGAGATTAGTTGGTTTGGTATTTCTGCTGAGGAGTTCATCCGTGGTCTCAATGACATAAAGGCCAAGACGATCCATATCCGCCTTAATACCCCCGGGGGTTCTGTCTTTGATGGAACCGCCATTTTCAACGCCATAAAGCAGCACAAATCCCACACCATTACTCATATTGACGGCCTTGCAGCCTCCTTCGGTTCCATTATCGCCCTGGCAGGCGATGAAATCCGCATGGCAAAGAACGCCTTCCTCATGATCCACGATCCCTGGTCAATGGTGATAGGGACAGCCGACACCATGAGGCAGGAAGCTGACTTGCTAGACAAGATAGGGGGCGTGATAGCGGATACCTACATGGACAAGACCGGCAAGACTGATGTGGAGATCAAGAAATTGATGAACGCCGAGACATGGATGACAGCCGAGGAGGCCATAGAGATGGGATTTGTTGATGAAATTGAGGATGAAAAGAAAGACGAAAAGGCGAAAGCCAGCCTATTCGATTTGTCTATTTTCGCAAATGTGCCCGATGAGCTGAAGGGCATTGAGAAGGATCTTACCGAGAGAGAAGCGGAAAAAGCCCTGCGGGATGCCGGGTTTAGCCGCGCTCAATCGAAAGAGATATTGGCGAAGGGATTTCAGCCTGAGCGGGATGCCCAGGTTGAGCCCGTCAAAACGGATGTGCGGGATGCACAAATGGAAGACGAGCCCCCTCTGCGGGATGCAGGGCAGCCAAATGATGAAGTGATGGAACTATTAACCAGGGCCGATGTAGTGATGGCCCACTAAATTTTAACGAGGAGGTTTTAAAAGATGAAGACAATCACCCAATATAGGGAAGACATCGCTAGTTTGATGAAGAAGCTTGGCGATATAGACGCAAAGTGCATCGCGGAGAACCGGAATCCTACTCCGGAGGAGCTCAAGCTGAAAAATGAGATCCTGGACAAGATTCAGGAGTACCGCGAGATCGTGGCAGCCATGGAGCGCCAGGAAAAAACGCAAGCAGCTCTTGAAGGATCAGATGGGCCAGTGACCATTCCAGGCTCTCAGAAATTTGGAACGCAGGAAGTCCGCAAGCAAGATCAGTTTTTATCCTTGGGCGAGCAATTAGTCGTTGTCATGAATGCTGGACGGCCCGGGGGAGTTATTGATCCGCGGTTAAGAATCAAAGCCGCAGCAACGGGTCTCGGCGAAACGGTTCCAGCAGATGGGGGCTTTTTGCTTCAGCAGGATTTCTCGAATGAGCTTTTACAAGATACGATTGCGACAGGAATCATCGCCCCGAAATGCCGGAAAATGCAGATTTCCAGCAATTCCAATTCTATGAAAATCAATGGGGTTGATGAGACTTCCAGGGCTGCATCGCGTTCCGGCGGAATAATCGCATATTGGAAGGATGAGGCGGCATTGAAGACGGCGAGCAAGCCGAAATTCCGGCAGATTGAATTGAATCTCCATAAGCTGATTGGCCTCTGCTATGCCACCGATGAGCTTCTGGCGGATGCGGCTGCCCTTGAATCGTTCATAAGGGCGGAATTTCCAAAGGAATTCAGATTCCAGATTGATGACGCGATCATGGAAGGTACAGGTGCTGGACAACCATTGGGAATACTTAACTCTGCGGCCCTTGTGTCTGTACCGAAAGAAGGCGGGCAGCCAAAAGAAACCATCGTGGCGCAGAATGTCGAGAAAATGTGGTCGAGGATGTTTGCGGGCAGCTTACCAAGTGCGGAATGGTATATCAATCAAAACACCTATCCGCAGCTTTTCCAGATGTCCCATGCCGTCGGCCTTGGCGGCGTGCCGGTATTTTTGCCCCCAGGTGGTCTTTCAGTGGCTCCTTATGGAGCACTTTTCGGGCGTCCGGTTACACCCATTGAGCAATGCCCGACACTCGGAACCGTAGGGGATATTATTTTCGCGGATTTTCCGAATGGTTATATTCTTGCCGAGAAGGGCGGGATAAAGACGGACGTGTCAATCCACGTACAATTTTTGTACGACGAGAGCATCTTTCGTTTTGTCATGAGGATCGACGGGCAACCCGTAAGGGCCTCTGCGCTTACGCCCTTCAAGGGGGCCGATACTTTGGGCCACTTCGTTGCCCTCGCAACTCGTGCCTAACAAGCCGGGGACGACCCCCGGAACATAATAATTTAACTAAGCCGGACGACCCGGCGAGGAGGTTTTAAGATGGAAGGATATGGGAAAAAGTATCATCTAGCGGTTGGATGGAATCCGATCGACAAGAATGGCGGTGGGCAGAGTGATGTCATCTGCATGAAAGG
>Ga0307427_1001843_pt1 | contig 10508 bp, 8 predicted proteins | sample SalMarWE160190MG_FD_202162 | JGI IMG/M metagenome (GOLD analysis project Ga0307427, IMG submission 202162) | Salt marsh sediment microbial communities from the Plum Island Ecosystem LTER, Massachusetts, United States - WE1603-190 | ecosystem: Environmental > Aquatic > Marine > Intertidal zone >... | reverse complement strand
TCGTTTTCAACGCCTATTTTCTTCTCTTTGCCCATCCTGTCACATTATCCCATCAACCCTGCTATCTGCACTATGTAAATAAGATTGACTATACAGGCTAAAGCCACTACGCCCAACCCTACGTAGACCACCATCTTATTGGGCTGGTTCTCTATGGCAGTAATGAGAGCTTTCTGTTGGGCATGCATTTCTTGAATCTCCATTGCAGTCGCAACCGCCGTATGCTCGTCCTCTACCGCCTTGATTTCCATTGACGAAGCTACAAGCGTCTTTGCGACAATCCTATTGCCATCCTCATCTGTGTCATAATAAACAACCGGCACTTTGATCTTGTTGCCGTCCTTATCCTCCTCATCGGTCTCGATAACCTCATAGCTCGCCTGGATGGGTTCAGGGTTATCCTTTGCCCATGATTCAGTTCGGATAGGCACCTGGAGCCACGACAAGCCCATAAATGGGTTTAACGGATGCTTGCCATACTTGCGCTTCTCGGGGTTGAGGAAATAGACAAACCTGTCTACCGTAACTGTCCGGGCATTGTCATTTACGTCTACAACAAAATAGTCACTCCAACCGGTGGGGAGTTGGATTTCAGCCCTTAATTTATTAACCGCTTCTTTTTGATACCGATTCCTCTTGACAAATACCATAATCAAAGCGATAAAGGCTATAATTGCAATTATGGCTCCATCCAACAGATATACAAACCAACTGCCTACTTCATACATTTTTTGTCTTTTTTAACCTCCCTTTTTCGCCCGCTGGATGCGGGACTTCAAATCCTTTCTTTTATTATACACTATCCGGTTTAGGTTTTAGCCCCTTGTAACTTGCCCGCTTCATAATGCTATCTAAGTCCCGGGTGCGGTCAAGCATTTTCTTTTTTAGCATATCCCTTGCCCTGGTGTGGTCAATGGTAGGTAGTTCTACAACCTCACCCTTCCCCTCAAGTTTCTCCCAGGCTTCCCGCTCAGCTTGGGTTTGATCGTAGTAAGGCCCTAAAATGACTGGCCTGCCCAGGTGAACACAGTGCGCCCACCATGCCGATCTAGCCCGGGTATGCTTTGGGCGATGCCTTAAAAGACTAGATTCATCTAGCCTGGTAAAATCTTGTTCCTCTGTCATACCTTTGCCCTCTTATTGGTTTTTAGCATCCTGATACCAAAGACCAGAAGCAATGCCCCTGCTACTAATGATGTGCCTGTATGTAGCCAGAAGTACGGTTGCCAGGGATATTCTATGAGCAAAAGTATTGCATCATACCAGTGGGCAAAGGCTTTTAGTCCAGAATAGTTAAACCAGCCCAAATACCCCACAGCCACCACCCCCAACCCTACTAATGCCCATCCTACAGTCTTTTTCATACTTACCACCTTCCTGTTGATGCGGTGGGCGGGTTATCCCGCCGATTGACGGGCTTGGTTTTCTTTTTCTTACGGCTCAACTTACTCCCTGTTGCTATTGCAAACTTAGGGAATCCCCTGGTCGGTGCGTAGCCGACTGTCTCAGTGAGTAACCGTTCAACTTCCCGCCGTTTGCTGTCGGGCAACCGCTTTAGCACCTCTGCCTTAGTGTAACCCGTAGTCACCGGGGCTTCTGCATTACTGGTCATAGCCACTATTTCCCCGGTGGATGGCTCAGCCTCAATGCCCCTTAGAACCTCGGCAATCTGCGCTGCTGATGACCCGCCCAACTTGCCGGTAAGCATCCTGCTGACGGTACTCCGGGGTATCTTGCTGTTATAGTTGCCCTCGACAAGCTGTGATAACGTGGTGCCCAGTGCCAACTTTTTAAGTGCCTCTTTGCTGGTACCTCTTATCCCCTTGACGTCCTTCGTGAATGAGATTGCCCCTGCCCTGCCCGGTAACTTAGTGGGTGCCTTAACAGTGACCAACACCGCCCCGATATCGGCCTGCCTTATCCCTACTGGCGGCACCTTGCCTTTGTATAGCTGGATTGATTTATATGCTGACTTTGCCCCACCCGGTGTTACTATGACACCCGGGGGTAGCTCGTTCTTAAAGAATGTATCTAAGTCCTCTTGCCTGTAGGGGTAGCGCCATACCTTATAGACCGGCACGATAGCGCCTTTTCTTTTAAGTGCACCCTGCCGCCAGGCTACCGCCCCCTTATAATCCCTCTCTCTGCCCCTTGTTGATGCAGCAGACACGGGGACACCGGGCGGAGTCTTCTTAGTCGGGGGAACCTTGGGCGGGGGGCTAGGTGGTGGGCCAGTTGGAACAACGGGCACAATACCGGGGCTTACGCCAACTTTTGGTGACGGACTAGCGCCAGGGTATGGGTAAGGTGACGGCCCAGGGCTTGACGCAGGTGATGGGCTTGACCCGATGGATGGTGATGGCAAAGGTAACGGGCTGGGCGATGCTTTAGGTGACGGCTTTATTTTAGGCGATATAGCACTGAGTACCCCACTGGGGGCTAACCCTCCTTTTAATTTAGATAACTGGGTGTATACAGCCGCTAATGCGCTAGCCCTTAACTTTGGCGATACCGCATAGGGTGAAACAGGGCTTGATATCTTTTTTGCCAAACTACCTGATACCGACACACCCAACGAACTGGGGGCGTGGATCATAATGCTAGGCGATGCCCCTGGTGGTGGTTTAGCCCCGCTGGGGTAGAAGCGGTAACCTATAAGATCCGAAGGCGTCACACGGGCTACTTCTGACAATAAATCGCCGGGTGTGCGTAAGCCAGGTTTTTTTATCAATGCGCCAACTTCTTCAAGCGCTTTCTTCGCAGGTATCCTGCCTAACTTATCTAAGCTCCAGCCCTCGCCTTTTGCCCATATTGCGGCCCAGCTATCGGCAGTCTCTTTGCCTTTGAATGTCCTCAGGATAACATAGAAGTCAGCAGCGTCTTTTATTCTGCTTGGCATAGGGGCAAACTCCCCCTTTTGCCAGCGTAATAAGGCTATGCCTTTACGCTTTCCTGACTCCGAAAGCCGCATAAGTTCAATCTTGCCGACACCTGGGTATTCTATTGTTATGGTCGGCTCTGTTAACTTCGCCCCTGTGTAACCATAGCCTGCCGTATAGTCTATCTCTTCTTTTGTTAGGTAACCGGGACGCAGCACATCTTTGGGGTGAGGGCAGGTTATTTTCTCCCAACTGCCTCTTACATATTTTTCTATTTCTATCGGCTTCCCAAAGATTTTATCATTGACTATACGGAATCTCCCTCCGCCAGCTTTCAGTTTTACAACGGTATCCTTAATAAAGTCCACAACTTCATCGGCTGTCATATTGGTATATATGTCTATGTCCTTTAATTTCCGCCAGCTACGCAAACTCGGCTCTAGCTGCGGCCTTTGTGACGTGCTGCCAAGCACCTCTTTTATTTTCTTCCCGTATTTGGCTATTTGCTGAAACATTGTTATGTTTTCAGCGGGTGTGAGGTGCCCCGAACCTTGAAGAAGCCCCTCTAAGCTCAGATACGGTGACTTCTTACCTGCAAATCCTTTCATCTCGGAAAGGGTGGTTTTAAGTCTTAGGATCTCCGACTCCGGTATGCCCATTTTACGCAGAGCATCAGCGTTGGCTACTATTTTGGTCTCTGTGGCTGTAATAGGTTTATATCCGGCTTTTATTTCTGCGGCGCTGGGTAGCTTGACCCCTTTTGCACCTATGGTAAGTTTACTTTTTGACACCCCGATAATGGGATTGCCAGCAACGTCAAGCCCCGTCCATACGGTAACCTCACCCTTTGCGGTAGGAATCTTGACAGAAGTAAACCTGACGCCGATGCCCCTGGCTACTGTACTTAGCATAGGCAGGGAATAAAGGACGGCGCTACCTACACCTATAACCCTTTGGGTTGTCGTTAAATCAGCCCAGTCTTTGGCTGTCGTATACCCGATCATCCCCGCACCAGAGGCAGATATACCGGACACAGCAGCCCTTCCTGCCAGTGACCCTACAATAGCCCCCGGCGCAAAGGCCGAGGCCAGTAATATTGTGTTGACAGCGGTTAAGCCCCACTCTATAGCCGATATGTCCTTAATCGTGTATTCCTTCAATCCCGCCCTGGCTGCCGGGGCAATATTAGCGACAAGTTTAATTACGTCACGTTGAGTTGATTCAGGTGTTAGCGTCCAGATTGAGGTCGGGTGGTCGCCTAGCGCATCCCACTCTGGGGTATACATTTTCCCCTGCTTGGCAAGTTTCTTTTTTGCCGCCTCATAATCCTCAACCATCTGATGGAACTGCGTTTGTGTGATGACCTTATGTGTCTGCAAATTCTCCCAGTCCGGCTCCAGTAGTGCCTCGTAGCCCTTAAATCCTTCTTCCCTGAGTATCTTCTGTGTACCCTCGGATTGCTCCTCCAAGTCTGTCTTTTCAATATACTGGCCGTCAGGCAACAATATAACCTCCCCACTCTTTACCCTTGCCTGCCATGCTGCATATTCCGCATTAGCTTCCTCTATTGACTTCTCAAGCCCAATATACCCCTCTTTTTTGTAAATTTCGTAATATTCGGGGGAGTTTTCTTTAAGGTCGGCCTCCCACTTCTTGCGTATCTTTTCAGCTTCGACTTGATATCCTTCCCAGCCACCTTTACTCAATGCCTCGCCAAGCTCGGGGTATGCTTTGATGGAATCCTTAACACCCTTAAGCGCCCCCAGTTCAATGCCAGATATCTTTGTAGCGGCTATTGCGGCTTGCGTATCTTTAGTGGCGACTATCCTTGACCAGTCATAGGTGCCGTCTGCCTTCTCAAATGGCTTTAGCTTACCAATGGCACTCGCCACTTCGGGGGTATATGCCCCCCACACGCCCTTCTCTGCTTCTACGATACTGGCAGGATCGTAGTAGCCGGATGCTGACACTAGCCCCACCGCCTGCTTATAGGGTATGCCTTTTTCCTTTGAGAGTTTTTGGGCGCCTAGTTTCTGCTCGTGGGTAGCGCTACCTCCCTGATACTGCCCTTTTTCAGTCCACCACTTCCAAGAAATAGGGACTTTCTGCCCCCCCATCCTCCCCTGATCAGACCACATCGGCCCGTGTTCTGTACTTGTCACCGTCTTATCAACCTGGATAACACTGCCGTCCGCTAACCTTGCGTAAATAAAGGTCGTTTTAGTGCTTACATCAGGACTAAAACTAACGAAGCCTCCCGCTTTCTTCTCTCCCCTAGGGTAGGTCAAATAGTCAGGCGCCTTGTACTGTTTCGATTCCCCTTTGTTCCACTCACTGATAGTATAAGAATAAAATCCCTGCTCTTTAGGTATATCGGTAGCCCTTGAGCTTAATGCAAGTATCTTGTCAAACCCGGGCTGGGGTGCTTTCAAGCCAGGATAACTAGTTTTCAAACCCCTGATGTCAGTTACGGGGGTTTTTTGCTTCACAGTTAAAGCGCTATATTTAGCCGTGATATCACTGGAGGTACCGGCCTGTTTGGTTATTGCCGTTTTAGCATCTGCTACCGCCATACTGTAGGCCGTGTAGCCCTGCTCAGTGAGTATTTTGTAACCTTCGGGCCATGACTGTTGTAGGGCTTCCATATCAGCATTAAGGACATAGGAATTATCCGGTAATTTGGTATAACCAGCACCGGGCTGCCCTGCTGCAATGGGGCTTATCGTAGTTGCGGTAGAACCTCTTACCTTGCTTGTACCCGTCAACCCATATCTCATATCACACCCTCCTGCCACCCGCCAAGTACAGAGCCAACGTAATTATCAACCCTGCGGCGGCGGCAAAGAAGAACCACCCGATGATAGCCAGTTGCCCCGACAAAAACGAGTAGTTCATCATAACAATACGGGGCAAGGTTTTAGTCAGGAAAAAGAACGGTATTGTGATAGTTGACCAAAGCCCCATTGTATCAGCGGTTGCGGCAATATTGAATCCTAACGCATTATTTACCGCACTCGCTTCTGCTGTATACACCATAGCACCCTCTACATGGGCAACCGCTTCTGTACCGTCATATCCCCTACCATCTACATCTACGGTAAACTCCGTAGCCGTTATACTGGTATAGAGTATCTTCTCACTCCCTATTATAACATAGTCAGCATCAAGGAAGCCGCTTGTGCTGTCAACCTCCAATATTAAGTCATCGGCATCTACAGTGGTTTCTAAAGACACGGCCACTATCCCGCCACCGCCCTCCATTACTGCAGATAGTATGGCACAGCCGATAAAAATGAAAATAAACGTGGTTATTAACTTTGCCAATTTACACCTCTTTACTCATACCGTTGGTGCTCTCTCCCACAATACTAAAGCCACGCCCATGACCAAAAAAATAAAAATAACCCAAAACGGATAAATCCCCATACTAATAAAAAGCCCTGTTAAGCCCCCACCAACAGCAACCGTAATCAACTGGTGGGGTACAAAGCCAAATACCGCCAGCATACCTGCGAGGACAAAGAATGTCGCAAGCATAAGCCATATCTGCGTAACGTCAAAGCCCGTTTGATCAGAGGCCATTTTGACTAATGGGTAAAACGGGTTGGTGGTTAGGGTCCCTGTCTCATCTGTCCATCCGGGTTGCCCCGTCTCCCCTACTATATCTTGCCCCGGTTCGTCAATAGTGCCGGATGGTTCAGGTTGTGAATATGCCGTCAAGCTACCTATGCCAACATCTACCCCTGATGGGTTCACGCCCCAAGTGATTATCCCGTTCTCATCAGCACCCTCTCTATCAATTAAAGTGCCAAAGTCAACTGTGTATGTATCACCAGTATCAACAACAGCCGTCAATGCACCGAATGTCAGAGTATCCGTCCCTGCAACAAAATTAGTTATAACCGAAGCCTCGCCCTCTGGTGCTCCATTATCTGTTGTATCCGTAATGGTCAAGCGAGCCAGATTCCAGTAATCGTCAGCTTGCGTAAGCTCTGCATCAACTATGGTAGTAGTGCTACCGGAATCAGCAGTACCGTCATAACTGGTGCTAATTACCATAGTAACGGGCTGATACCACGCTATTAAGTCAACGCCTACCGTCCATTTCAGGTAGTCAAAGTAGGGCATCACGTTATTCTGGTTTATAATTATGTCGTTGGCATTGTCGGGAACGCTTGCACCGCTTAAAAGTGTCGTGTCACTAACCTCCCCACCCTCACCCTCATCAACGATTATCCCCAGGTCTGTACCATCGGCATAGGCTTTTACATTATGCTCGCCACTTGAGATGCCTGTGGCAGTGGCATTGCATACCTGCAAAAAATCAAACTCATTTATATAACCAGGGTAAGTACCCTGGGCAGAAGTTTTTACCCTTACTCCTGTCACTCCATCAATCGTGGCAAAATACTCCTCTACCCATTGACCTTCAAATATATCATCCTCGTCCCAAACATTATGCCAATCGGAATCATAATAAAGGTCTACATCTACATCAAATTCGGGGTAGTTACTTCCCCAGATTCTAACTCCGCCACAGGTAAACTCATCAGGGAAATACAACTCTAAATAAGCAGTAGCTTGTATATGTACTGTTCTCGTGCCTGTGTCGTCATCATAAGCATTTGGCTCATTATCCCACTCAGAACTAGGGTCAATATGGCTAGTGGGTGATGACCAAGTTGAAAAGGTAGCCGTAATCTCATCATCGTCACTAACATATAATCTAAACGCATCCTCTTTATAAACCAGGTTCTTGTCGGCCCCCGCCGAAGTGTCAACATATCCATCAAATTCAATCTCAAAGTCATCCCCTAATTCCAAATCAGCATCATCGCTTACCGTGACATACCCGTCATACCCCACAATTACGGGCATATCAGCTAAAGGTGTATTCCCTGTGGTATACTTGAAGTTGTAAGTGTTGTTGGCGTTTATATTTGAAACAAACAAGAGCCTATCGTCAACTACCAAATGGGGAAGTTCAACCGATGATCCGGTAATTACTCTGGTATCAAGCCCTGTAGCCAGTATGTAGTTATTGTCGGCTAAATACTCATTGTCGAGGCTTGCCGAAATAGGCAAACGGGTATAACTGTCCCCATCTGACTCCTGCACCTGCACACTTGCGTAATAAACGGCAGCCAGGATAGGAGATGCAGTCACCATTATTAGCATCCCCGCAAGCATAAGGCCATAAAACAGTTTTTTCATATTAAGCTGTACTCTTTTGGTAAAATAGGATGTAGGCTATTAAAATCAGTGAGAAGAACCCGGCCAGTACCGTTATCACCAACGGAACGCCTACAAACGCCCCGCCGATTATACAGGGTATAGTCATCAAAATGGCTGGCTTGTAGTTCTTAATCTTCGTAACCAAGAGCGCCAGGAATATCACCACGGCAGCATAGTATAGGACTGTGGTCACAACTTCTCGTGAAAGGTCAAAGGCATCAGCCAGTGGCGTTAAATCCAGAGGAGTCCCGACAACACTAGCGGCCAAATCATCCGAGTAATCCTCGGTAAACTCACGCTTCTCAACCTCGGGCTGTATTATCTGCCCTACAAAAGCAGAGGGCGCCATCGTCCTTAAATCGGGTATCACATTGACAAAGTATGACTCACCATAGTCGGTCAGCCTACTCCCCGATGCCGTAGTCTCTATCATATCAACCGCCCACGCAAGCTCCAGTTGATCGGCCAGCCATAATATACGGGATGCCAATATCTCCTGTGTGGTGCTTATAGGCCAATCTTGCCATAGGTCAAAGTCACCCACAGATGTCTCCGGTGGATCAGCGCCCCATGCCAGTGTGGGATTGCCCACAAGTATCATAGTATAAGCACCCTCCCATGCCGGTGCTTCAGCGGCAGAAAAATAAAGGGCAATAACGCCCCTGTCATAACCTTCATCATAATACGCATAGGGGGCAGTAGACCCCAATTCAGCAGCCCCGTTCATAAGCCTTACTAAATATGCCTCGGTGATATTCTCATCGGGGTTATCATCCGTCAATGGGTCGCTGTCGGGGTCGTAGTCTAAAGTATAATCGATAAGATAAAGCTGGTCCCCGTCCTCCATGCAATTACGGTAGACCCATACCGCATTAACCTGGAGAACCTCTGGGTCATCAATGGCAAAAACGGGCATAGCCAACCCGAGGACTAGCCCAACTGCCAACATCAAAGGCAATAATAGCCTGAATGCCAACCTCAATTACTTCACCTTCCGGTATAGGTCAAAGAAATATCGGGCATCTGCACGTGACAACCTTTTAGTGGTTTTATCCGTGGTAACATTGCTTAAACTTTGAAGTCCCCTGGCCGTTGCCAATTTGTCCCCACCGTGGGCCTTTAGTGCATTTCTTCGGCGTATAGCCGCTGAGTCGGTTTTGTGCCAATTAGTTTCTGTCGTAGGACGATACCACCGTTCCCTCTCGGGGGTTTTACCCGGATTGCCCTTATCTTTTGTCTTATAACTAATAGTCTTGCCAGACTTTAACTTGCGTTTTACAGTGATTTTCGCCACAACCCACACCTCCTAAGTTAGTTGCAATAGAGCCTGTATCAAAACAAACCCCACCAACCCCACGGCTACCCCTATGAACGCCACCCTCATGTTACCTCGCCACGCCCCAAGCCCGGTCATTATAATGCCTATGGCAATTATGATGGGCATTATAATCTGTAATAAAGTGTTACCGGAACCTGTGGGAGTGGGGTAATAGCCCAACCCTCCATTTTCCCCGTCTATCCACCAATAGTACACGGTATCATATTCGGGGTCATCTTCTTCGTCAAGGTGAGTTACTTGCCAAGTAAAACCCACGGGGGAGCCGTATTGGTACGCCACATTATGCCGGGTGATGTAATCTGCTTCAGCGTCCGATACCGTCCAGATATGCTGCGTCGCACTCCACGCCCCCACCAGGTCGCCCTGAGAGTGGACGCAATACCCCAATGAGGTAATATCCTGCCCGTATATCAATATTATATCTTCACCTGCCCCATTAGCCCGATAACCCGCCAATGTAGGGGCATAGCCTATTTCCGCATCATCCAGAATAAGGCTGGCTGCATCTGCCGTTGTCCATGTTTGGGCGGCTGTCCTGACCCTGACATATAAATCACCCGTAGCCGCTTCTGTGTAGGCCACCCATACCGTAGTACCAACATCGTATGAATCAAAGAAATGAGGGGCTACTGCCGCCATATCACCCAGTGCGGCAACATGTTCTGTTATGGTCCAATCCGTACCTGTGTTATACCGCCTAGCTTCAAGGGCTACCTTCCCATCATCAGGCCCGCCCGTTTGATCCTCATACGACCAAATAATTTCCATCAAATTACCGGGGGTCGCCTCTATCGGGCAAAGTTGGACAAACCAAGCATGAAAATCGGCCACATCTATTTCGTCAGATACGGCTACAACTTGCGTCCAGGTTCCATCACGGGTACTAGAAGCCTCGACATAGACTATCCCGTAAGCGTCCACATCGTTTGTGTCAATCCACGCTACCCACGGATACCCATCCTCATCAACTGCTATAGTAGTCCTCCATGTGATAAGGTCTGCCGGGGTAGTGGCCACTGTTTGTTCGGCTGCTGCCCATGTGATTGTGCCGTTAG
>Ga0307427_1001842_pt1 | contig 10516 bp, 5 predicted proteins | sample SalMarWE160190MG_FD_202162 | JGI IMG/M metagenome (GOLD analysis project Ga0307427, IMG submission 202162) | Salt marsh sediment microbial communities from the Plum Island Ecosystem LTER, Massachusetts, United States - WE1603-190 | ecosystem: Environmental > Aquatic > Marine > Intertidal zone >... | reverse complement strand
GACGGCCGGCGCATTGATCGAGCGCACCGAGAAGACCTTCGCAACCCTCGAGCGCCTGCCGCGGTACCGCAATCACTTCCTCAACTGGTACGACACGTGGACCCTCGAGGCGCTGCACCCGCAGTACGTGTCCACGGTTGACAGCGGCAACCTCGCGTGTTGCCTGGTCGCGCTGCGGGGTGGCATCCAGGAGTTGATGACCGGGCCGATCATCCCCAGCCGGTGGCTCGAGGGCCTCGAAGACGTCGCCGGCGTTCTCGACGAAGAGGCCCGGAAGGCACTGGACCGGATCGCAGACCGCCGCGTCAAGGAGAACATCCGCAAGGTCTCCAAGACCGTCGGAGACGGCCTGCGGAATCTCTCGGAGGCCGATGGTTCGTTGTCGGGCATCGCGCCGGCCCTGCGACAGTTCACGGCCGACCTGACCGACGTAGCGCCGCTTTGCCAGCACGACGGCAGCATGACCTTCTGGATGGCAGCCATGCGCCGACAGGCGGAAGCGCTCCTGACGGACCTGGTGTACCTTGTGCCGTGGCTGGCCGATGGGCAGGCCGAGCCGCCACAGACGGGGGTCGAGTCGGCCTCGCCGGGCGCCGACCCGGTCGGCTTGCTCCACGAGCAGCTCGGGCGCGCCGGGACACTGAGGGATCTTGTGGAACTCGGCCGCCGGCTGGGCCCGCATGTCGATGACCTCTTTCGCCGGGAGGCGGCGGTCGAGACGCCCCAGGCCGAGCGTCTGCGGCATTTGCGGACCTGCGTCACCGAGGCGAGCAGGCTGGCCGCCGGCCGGATACAGGCGCTCGAAAGCCTCGCCCTCCTGTGCGAGGAACTCTCGGAGATCGACCTGGATTTCCTGTACGACCCGGTCCGGAAACTGCTCTCGATCGGCTTTTCGGTCGAGGGGCGTCATCGCGACCCGGGCTACTACGACCTGTTTGCGTCCGAGTCGCGGCTCTGCTCGTTCCTCGGCGTGGCCCAGGGCAGGTTGCCGCAGGAACACTGGTTCGTGCTCGGTCGGCAACTGACGCCCGGCCTCGACATGCCCACGCTCATGTCGTGGAGCGGGTCGATGTTCGAGTACCTCATGCCGCTCCTGATCATGCCGAACTACGAAGGCACGCTCCTCGACCAGGCGTGCCGCAGCGCCGTCATGCGTCAGATCAAGCACGGCCGGCGGCAGCGGGTGCCGTGGGGTGTCTCCGAGTCGTGCTATAACCAGGTCGATGTGCAGATGAATTATCAATACCGCGCCTTCGGTGTGCCGGAACTGGGGTTGAAACGCGGCCTGGCCGACGACCTGGTCGTCGCCCCGTATGCGGCCACCATGGCGCTGATGGTGCTGCCCGAGAAGGCGTGCGCCAACCTCCAGACACTGGCCCGGCTGGGACTCATCGGCAGGTTCGGCTTCTACGAGGCCATCGACTATACCCCCACCCGCGTGCCCGCGGACCAGGACTACGCCATGGTCCGATGTTTCATGGCCCATCACGGCGGGATGAGTTTCCTGGCGCTGACGTACGCGCTGCTCGGCCAGCCGATGCAGCGCCGATTCATGATCGACCCCAGGGTTCGCGCCAACGCCCTCCTGCTCCAGGAACGGATACCGGCTGCGCGGGCGAGCACGCGGCAAGACCATCGCCAGGTGCCGCTCATCCACCGCGAGCAGGGAGAGGCGGGCCGCGAGTCCACGATGCGGGCCTACGCCGATCCGGATTCCCCCGTGCCCGAAGTCCATCTCCTGTCCAACGGCCGGTACCACGTCATGGTCACCAGCGCGGGGGGCGGGTTCAGCCGGTGGCACGACCTGGCCCTGACACGGTGGCGCGAAGACGTGACGCGCGACAACTGGGGCTTCTTCTTCTACCTCCACGACCTGGACGACGGCTACACGTGGTCGTGCACCCATCAGCCCCTCGGCCGCGAGGTGGAACGGTATGAGGCCGTCTTCTCGCAGGCGCGGGCCGAGTTCCGCGCCGTGCACCATCAGATCGACGCGCACATGCAGATCTCGGTCTCGCCGGAAGACGACGTTGAGTTGCGCCGAATTACGCTGACCAACCTGTCGAACAAGACCCGCAGCATCGAACTGACCTCGTTCGCCGAGGTGGCGTTGGCGGAACCGGCCGTGGACCTCGCGCACCCGGTCTTCAACAGCCTGTTCATCCAGACGGAGACGATTCCGGAGAAGTCGGCCATTCTATGCACCCGCCGGCCGCAATCCAGCGAGGAGTCGCCGCCCTGGATGTTCCACGCGATGATCGTGCACGCCGAGAAGATCATGCCGTGGGCATCGTTCGAGACCGACCGGGCCCGGTTCCTCGGTCGCGGCCGCACGCCCGCCGACCCGGCGGCGCTCGACCATCCGGGGCCGCTCTCGAACACGGCCGGGTCGGTGCTCGACCCGAACGTCGCCATCCGTCGGCGGCTGCGGCTGGACCCCGGCGAGGTCGTCATCGTGGACGCCATCGCGGGGGTCGGCAAAAGCCGGGAGGAGGCCGTCGCCTCGGTTGATCGGTACGACGACCGCCGCCTCGCCGACCGCTCGTTCGAGTTGGCCTGGACGCAGAGCCAGGTGTTGCTCCATCAGATCCGCGCCACGGAAGCCGACGCGCTGCTGTTCGCGCGGCTGGCGGCCTCGATTGTCTTCGCGAACTCCCGGTACCGTGCCAACGCCTCCCTGCTGGCACGCAACCGCAAGGGGCAGGCCGACCTGTGGCGGTACGGCATCTCCGGCGACCTGCCCGTCGTGCTGGTCCGCGTAACCGACCAGTCCGGCCTGGACCTCGTGCGCCGCGTCATCCAGGCCCACGGGTACTGGCGTCACAAGGGTCTTCAGGTGGACCTGGTTATCTGGGTCGATGCGTTTGCCGGGTACCGCCAGAGCCTGTGGGACCAGATCATGGGCGTGGTAAACGCCGGGCCGATGGTCAGCGCGTTGGACCAGCGCGGCGGGGTGTTTGTGCGGAGCACCGACCAGTTGCCGGAAGACGACCGGTTGCTGCTGCAATCGGTGGCGCGGCTGGTGCTCTCGGACCGCGCGGGCACGCTGAGCGAGCAGGCGGATCGCCGCCGCCGCAGCGAGACCCCCGTGCCGCTGCACCGGCCCGTCCGCAGCCCGGAGCCGCCTGTGTCCGGCGAGGTCGAGTTGCCGCCGCGCGAACTGGACTTCTTCAACGGCCTCGGCGGGTTCACGCCGGACGGACGCGAGTACGTCATCCTCCTGGGGCCCGGCACGACCACGCCGGCGCCGTGGGCCAACGTTCTGGCCAACGCCCAGTTCGGCACGGTCGTGACGGAGTCGGGAGGCGGGTACACCTGGTTCGAGAACGCCCACGAGTACCGCCTGACCCCCTGGTACAACGACCCCGTCACCGACGCCGGTGGTGAGGTATTCTACATCCGAGACGAGGAGACCGGCCGGTTCTGGTCCGCCACGCCGCGCCCGGCGCCCGGACCGACGCCCTACGTCTGCCGCCACGGCCTCGGCTACACGGTATTCGAACACACCCAGGATAGCATCTTCACGGAGATGTACACGTACGTGGCGACCGACGCGCCCGTCAAGTTCACCCTGTTCACGGTGCGTAACCTTTCGGAGCGCGACCGCCGCCTCAGCGTCACGGGCTTCTGCGAGTGGGTTCTCGGCCAGACGCGTGACAAGAACGCCATACACGTGGTCACCCGCCAGGATCCACAGACCGGCGCCATCATGGCCTCCAGCGCGTACAGTGCCGACTTCGCCGACCATCTGGCCTTCTTCCAGACCAGTGAAGCCGACCATGGCCTGACGGGCGACCGGACGGAGTTTATCGGGCGGAACGGGTCGCTTGCCAACCCGGCGGCCATGCACCGGCAGCGATTGAGCGACCGCATCGGCGCGGGGCTCGACCCGTGCGGCGCCATTCAGGCGTTCGTGACGGTCCCGGCGGGCCAGGAACGGCAGATTGTGTTCATCCTCGGCGCCGCCCGGAGCGAGGAGGAGGGCCGCGACTGCCTGAACCGCTACGGCGGTATCGACGGCGCACGCGTCGCCCTGGAGGCCGTCTGGGACTTCTGGAAACGCCTGCTGGGCGGCGTCTATGTCGAAACCCCCGACTCCGCCGTCAACCTCCTCGCCAACCACTGGCTCCTGTACCAGGTGGTGGCCGCACGCTTCTGGGGACGCAGCGGCCTGTACCAGTCCGGCGGCGCGTACGGGTTCAGGGACCAACTCCAGGACACGATGGCCTTCCTGTACGAGTGCCCGGACCTGATGCGCCGGCACCTGCTGACCTGCGCCGGGCGGCAGTTCCGCGAGGGCGACGTCCAGCACTGGTGGCATCCGCCAACCGGCCGAGGCGTGCGGACACGCTTCTCCGACGACTACCTCTGGCTGCCGTACGTCACCTGCCGCTACGTCGCCCGCACCGGCGACACGGGCGTCCTGGACGAAATGGTGCCCTTTATCGAGGGGCGCGCCGTCGAGGACAACGAAGAATCGTACTACGACCTGCCTCAGGTCTCGGACGAGCAGGCCTCCCTGTACGATCACTGTGTGCGGGCGATTCGCCGCAGCCTCGTCTTCGGCGAACACGGCCTGCCGCTCATCGGTTGCGGCGACTGGAACGACGGTCTCAGCCGCGTCGGGAAGGACGGCAAGGGTGAAAGCGTCTGGCTGGCCTTCTTCCTATACGACCTGCTGAAGCGGTTTGCGCCCCTGGCCGAGAGCCGAAAAGACCGCGCGATGGCCAAGCAGTGCCGCGAGGCCGCCCGGACGCTACAGTCCAACATCGAAACCAACGCCTGGGACGGCCGGTGGTATCGTCGGGCGTATTTCGATAACGGCGCTCCGCTCGGGTCGGCCCAGAGCCCCGAGTGCCGCATCGATTCGCTGCCACAGTCGTGGGCCGTCCTGTCGGGGGCCGCCACGTCCGAACGGGCCGACATGGCCATGCAGTCGGTCTTGGAGAACCTGGTGGACTGGAACCTGTCGGTGATCAAACTGTTCGATCCGCCGTTCGACAGCGCGCCGTGGGACCCCGGCTACATCAAGGGCTATGTCCCCGGCGTCCGTGAGAACGGCGGCCAGTACACGCACGCCGCCGTCTGGGTCGCGATGGCTGCAGCGGTGTTGAAGCAAACGGAAACGGCTTGGCGGCTAAGTTCGGCCATCAACCCGATCCACCACAGCGACACGCCCGAGCGCATCGCACGGTACAAGGTGGAGCCGTACGTTGTGGCCGCCGACGTCTACACGGCCCAGGGACACGAGGGCCGCGGCGGATGGACGTGGTACACCGGCTCGGCCGCCTGGATGTACCGGCTGATCATCGAGAACCTGCTCGGACTTTCGCTTGAAGTGGACACGCTGACCCTTACGCCGCTCCTGCCGCCCAACTGGAAGGGGTACACCATCCACTACCGCTTCCGCGAGACGCAGTACCATATCAAGATCTCCGTGGCGGGGCCGGCAACCTGGAACGTCCGCAGCGTTCGAATCGACGACCACCGCCAGCCCGATAACAAGATTCACCTGGTGGATGATCGCCGGGACCATATCGTCCGAGTCCAGGTGGGCTAGAGCCGTTGCGGAACCCGTGCGCGGCCGGTCCTCCCGCTTGCCGCGCGGCATCGGAAAAGCGTTCCACGGGCTTGCGCAGCGGGTGTGACATTTTCGCTGTGGCGCTAGGCTGTGACATAATCGCTGTGGCGTGACATCTGGCCGCCAACCCCATTGACCGCTTTCTGCCGCCGCGGTATAGTGGAACGTATTGGACTTCGGACTTTGGACTCAGTCCCATGATCAACCACGCAGCCATTATCGGCGACGGCGCGATGGGCACCCTGAGCGCTATCCTGCTTTCGCAGAACGGCATCGGCGTGCGGATGTGGTCGGCGTTTCCGGAACACGTCGAGGCGATGCGGCGCGACGGGGTGAACGAGCGGTTCCTCCCGGGTTTCCCGCTTCCGAAAGGCCTCGTCGTCTCGGCCGACGCGAAGGAAGTGACCGAGGGAGTGGACCTGGTGGTCGTGGCCGTCCCGTCGAAGTACCTTCGCGAGGTCCTCCAGCGCATCCAGGGCGACCTGCCGCAAGAGCCGATCTACGTCTCGGTGGCCAAAGGTATCGAGACCGAGAGCCTGCTCCGGCCGAGCGAGGTGATCGAGGAAGTAGCGGGCCCGAAACGGATGGTTGTCCTGAGCGGGCCGTGTCTGGCCCGCGAGGTCGCCAATGAGTTGCCGGCGACCGTCGTCGTCGCCTCGGAAGATGCTGCGACTGCCGAGCAGGTCCAGAAGGCGTATGCCACGCCGTGGTTCCGCGTGTACACGAACGACGACGTGGTCGGCGTCGAGTTGGGCGGCGCCCTGAAGAACGTCGTCGCCATTGCGGCCGGCATCTGCCACGGCCTGGAACTGGGCAGCAACGCCGTGGCGGCGCTCGTGACGCGCGGCCTTGTGGAGATGACCCGTCTCGGCACGGCCATGGGCGCGCGGGCCGAGACGTTCGCGGGTCTGGCGGGCCTGGGCGACCTGGTGACGACGTGCGTCAGCGGCCTCAGCCGCAATCACCACGTTGGGCTGGAGATCGGGCGCGGCCGGCCGCTGGACGAAGTCCTCGAGGAAATGGGCCTTGTCGAGGCGGAGGGCGTCCGGACGACGTGGAGCGTTGCGGCGCTGGCCGAGCGGCACGGCGTCGAGATGCCGATCACCCGGGAGGTCTACGAGGTGCTCTTCAAGGGGAAGCCTGCGCCCGATGCGCTCGCTGACTTGATGCAGCGCACACCGAAGGCCGAGGGGGCCGTGCGCTAAGCAGGAGCGATGCAGTCAATCTGAATTCGGCGGCTCCGCGCCGGGGATAAACCCCGGTGCTACGTGACGTGCACCCAAGTTCGTAGCGCCGGGCTTCATGCCCGGCGGCCGGATAGTCAGGCTGACGGCGGCTCCGCGCCGGGGATAAACCCCGGCGCTACGGCTGTTCGGAAAAACTTTCTCGCTCCTGCGTAGGCGACTATCGGGGCCTCCGATGGAGTCGTCCGGGACGATCGACTTGTCGATGGAGCGGCTGATGCCGGTCATGGGGTTCGGCGTCGTGGCGCTCGTCGCGATCTTCGCCATCCTGGCGTTGGTGCGGATCTGGGGCCTGAAGATGCAGAGGAAATCCGGGGCGTGCGGCGGGATCGGCCTGGAGGACCTTCGGCGCCGGCGCGACGCCGGCGAGATATCCCAGGCCGAGTACGAGGCCGTCTTGGCGGGCCTGACGGGGGGCGCGGCCGGTTCAGAAGGCGGGCGGAAAACGCCGATAAACCAGAAGATCGCCGAGGAAGGCGGCTCGGAAAGGAGTCCGGTGGATGGCGAAGCGTAGCGGTGGCACGGGTGGCCCGCGGCGGCGCGTCGCGTGCAGTTTCTGCGGGAAGACCGACCGCGAGACGGGCCCGCTGGTCGAGGGCCGCAACGGCGCGTACATCTGCGCCGACTGCGTCCAGTTGTGTAGTTCCGTCGTGCAGGCCGAACGCCGCCGCATGGGGCCGCGCCCCCTTGACATCGGCCGCATCCCGACGCCGCACGAAATCAAGGACTTCCTCGACCTCTACGTTATCGGCCAGGAACTGGCGAAGAAATCGATCTCGGTGGCGGTTCATAACCACTACAAGCGCCTCAGTTTCGGCGACACCGGTGACGACGACGTCGAGATCGAGAAGTCGAACCTCCTCTTGATCGGACCAACGGGGTGCGGCAAGACGCTCATGGCGCGGAGCCTCGCGCACATCCTGAACGTGCCCTTCGCCATCGGCGACGCCACCACGTTGACCGAGGCCGGATACGTCGGCGAGGATGTCGAAAACCTGTTGCTGAAACTGATCCACGCGGCCGACTTCGACCTGGATGCGGCCCAGCGCGGCATCATCTACATCGACGAGATCGACAAGATCGGCCGCACCACACAGAACGTCTCGATCACCCGCGACGTCTCGGGTGAAGGCGTCCAGCAGGCGCTGCTGAAGATGCTCGAAGGAACGGTTGCCAATGTCCCGCCCCAAGGGGGCCGGAAGCATCCCGAGCAGCAGTACATCCAGATCGACACGACGCACGTTCTGTTTATCTGCGGGGGGACGTTCGACCGGCTGGAGGACATCGTCGCACGCCGCATCGGCGCCAGCGCCATCGGCTTCACCGAAGGGCAGCACACCACGGGGAACCTTCTCGAGCGCACCCGCGAGATTCTTCCGCAGGTTACGCCCGACGACCTGACGGCCTACGGTCTGATCCCGGAACTGGTGGGCCGGCTTCCGGTCATCACGCCGCTCATGCCGCTCGACGAAGAGGCCCTCTGCCGCATCCTGACCGAACCCAAGAACGCCCTCGTCAAGCAGTACCAGAAGTTCTTTGAGATGGAGGAGGGGGAGTTGGTGTTCACGGAGGGCGGCCTGCGAGAGATTGCCCACAAGGCGATGGAGCGCCACACGGGGGCCCGGGCGCTTCGGGCTACCATCGAGAGCATGATGCTCGACGTGATGTTCGAGTTGCCGAACCGGCCGAAGGGCTACCGGTACACCGTGACGGTCGAGGTGGTGGGCGGGGAGGCCGACCTGTTCGCCGAAGCGGTCCCCATCAAGGAAAGCGCGTAGGCCGCAGGCAGAACCATCTTCACACCTTGGCCTTCTTTGCCGGTTTCACGTCAATCTGGACGGCCAGTTCATCGCAGTCGGGGAACTTCGGGCATCGGACGCAGTCGGCCCAGACTTTGTGCGGCAGCGATTCGCGGGGAACGCGCTCGAAGCCGAGCCTCTCGAAGAAGGCGGGCGTCATCGTCAGCGCAAAGACCCGGTCGATGCCCAGCCGTCGGGCCTCCGCCAGGCACGCCCGGACCAGCCGCCGCCCGATCCCCCGCCCCTGGCAGGAGTCGACGACCGCCAGGCTCTTGATCTCCGCCAGATTGTCCCACTGGATCGCAAGGGCCGCGCAGCCGACGGCCTTACCCTTCTGTTCGGCGACGAGAAAATCGCGGAGCGACTCGTACAGGTCGGCGCGGCTGCGAGGGAGCATGACCTGCCGGTGGCTATACTCGGTGACGAGGGCGTAAATGGGCTCGACGTCGGTCATCCGGGCGTTGCGGACCGTTGCCCTCGGCAGCGAGCGGCGTGTGGCGCGTTTCTTCATGGCCAGGTGAGTGTATCGGCGCCGGTGGATGAAATCAAGCCGCCGGCGGTCCGTGTCAACGCAAAGTAGACATGTCCGGTTCCGTGGCAGGCCGAACCGTCCGCTTCAACGGCTTTCGCCGGGGGCGGTCCGGCGAGGGTTTGCGGCCGGAGAAAACAGGAGACACCATGAAAAGCGAGAGGCGAGGGCACATGCGGCCCTCGCCTCGGTTATGTTCGTCTGCCCTGCCGCTGGCGGATCGGGCTCTATGCCCGCCGTCGCTTGACCAACGCCGCCAACAGGCCCAGACCCATCAGGCCGACCGTCGCGGGCTCGGGGGTCTGGATGTACCCGGACGTGGCCGCGTAGCCCGGTTGGGCCGGCGGGCTCGTGAGGTACATGTGCAGGCCCAGGCCGCTGTATGCGAAGCCCCATTCCAGGGCCGTCTGGCCGGCGAAGTCTGCGAAGGCGGTGCTGGTGCCGGCGTCAACCGTCAGGTTCTCCAGGGTGCCGTCCATGCCGCCGAACATCCCGTTCTGTCTGACGTAGAGTTTACCCAGCGTCACGGTGCCCGTCAGGCGGGTCGTGGGGCCGTCGAGAATCGTGAGCGTGCCTCCGCCGGCCGCCGCCGTCAGGTCGTAGGCGGAAAAGCCGCCGTTCACGACCTCCGTCGTCCGATCAAGGGTGAACGGACCGAAGACGACGTCCCAACCAACGCTCGGATCGCCCGGCGCGTGCACGCCGGCGACAATGGCCGCGTCGATCGGGTGCTTGACGAACGTCAGGGTGAATACATTCGGGTTGCCCGACTGCGTGACCTCGAGCCCGACGGACCCGGCCACCTCGGAAAACAGGACCTTGGTTATTGGGGCCCCTTCGACCTGGGTGCCACATGCCAGAATGGCTGCCAGCGCACCAACCACAAGAATCGAGCGACGCATTTCACAACCCCCTTCTTTTCGCCGGCTGGTCCGACTCGCCTTGCCGCGTGGCCGGTCAGCCATGCAGACCCATGGTTACTGGGAATATGTTTCTGATCCCCCGGGTGCTTCCCGTCTGGGCAACATACCAACATGTCCGAGAGGCCAATCGGGCCGGGGCGGGACATCCACCGCCGGCGCCACTGCGCCGAAGAGGATATGCTTCAGCACGTTAAGACCCTCTGACATGCACAATCCGCCAAGACGATCTGTGCATGACCCCGGGTGCGACACGTTGGCCGGATTCCTGGTTCCGGCTCCGTTGCCCTGCCCGCACGCCGTACGCGGGATTCCAGAGCAACCGTCTCTCCTACAGATACGTCCGGTCTATCGGTTAAAAGGGTGATGCTTCAGGAGGGCTATCCCCGCAGACAGCCTCCCATACTTCACAGTCATTCCAAGTATATCCCAAATTGCCCAAA
>Ga0307427_1001841_pt1 | contig 10519 bp, 11 predicted proteins | sample SalMarWE160190MG_FD_202162 | JGI IMG/M metagenome (GOLD analysis project Ga0307427, IMG submission 202162) | Salt marsh sediment microbial communities from the Plum Island Ecosystem LTER, Massachusetts, United States - WE1603-190 | ecosystem: Environmental > Aquatic > Marine > Intertidal zone >... | reverse complement strand
CTTCGCCACGGCTGAAGAAGACGATGGCCCCGAGCGCCGCGAGCCCGCCGCTCACGATCACCGCCGGACGCACGAATCGCATCCAGTTCAGGGTCGGCGCCGCGAAGAACTGGAACATCTTAAGTTGCTTGACGATGCCCCACTTCATGGCCGTCTCGAAGATCATCCGCGTCACGACCACCGCCGTGAACATGCTGACACCGATGCCGATGATCATGACGACCGCAAAGCCCTTGACCTCCTCGGTCGCCAGACCCGGCCACAGGAGCACGAACGCCGGGATCAGCGTTGTCAGGTTGGCGTCCAAGATGGTGCGGAATGCCCGCTGGTACGCCTTCTTCAGCGCGAACGCCAGACTGCCCTCCCTGCCCTTCTCTTCCCGCAAGCGCTCGTAGATCAGGACGTTCGCGTCGATGGCCATCGACAGCGAAAGGATCAGGCCCGCGATGCCGGGAAGCGTCCACGCCTGCCGCACCAGCGACATGATGCACACGATGAGCACCATGTTCAGAATCAGGGCGACGTTGGCCACCAGGCCCGCGAAACGGTAGTAAATCAGAATGAACAGCACCACCAGCGCGAACCCGATGACGCTGGCCTGGAACCCGCGGCGGATGTTGTCGGCCCCGAGTTCCGGCCCGACGGTCCGCTCGGTGACCGGGTCGCCGAGACTGGCAGCCAATTGGCCGGAGTTCAGGATCGTAACGACCTCATCGCGCGTGCGGATGTTGTTGCGGTAGCCCTCGATGATGCCTCCGGTCGACAGGGTGGCCCGCAGCGCCGGCGCCGATTGGATGACGCCGTCCAGGATGATGGCCATCTGGCGGTTCCGCACCTCCGGCCGCGTCAGACGGGCGAACCGCGCTCCCGCCTCTGGCTTCACGGAGAATACGACGATCGGCTCGCCGTCCTGCGTCGAGGGGCGAGCGCCGCTCAGGTCCTTGCCCGTCACGTTCTGGCCGTCGGAGATATCGACCAGAGCCTCGACCGTCTGGCTCTCCTCGTCAACGACGTACACGAAGTTCCACGCATCCATCAGGCCGTCGGTGTACCACGACCAGCCCTTCTTGAGCGGATACCACTTGAACCGTGCATCGCTCGAGGCCTGGCCGACCTGCTTCAGACTGACCAGCCGCTCGAAGTTCGCGCCCTTGTCGCGGTCCTTGATTTTATCGACCACGATGCGGAACTGCAGGAACCCCGCCTGCCGCACCAGCCGCTTCACGCGCGTTACGTCGCGCTGGGTGGCCAGTGCCGTCCTGACCAGGTCTTTCCACTCGGCGACGGCTTCTCTGTCCGCCGGCGAGACGGCCACCAGGACCTCTACCTGCTTCCACTGCTCCTTGGCGCGCTCAAGGCCCACGACGGCCACCGCCGCACGCTTCTCGGCCGGCAGGCCGCGGACGGCCCGCACAATGCGGTTCTGGATGTCGTCGAGGTAGAGCGCCGGCGTCATCCGGACCACCAGCCGCGTACCCGCCAGGAACGCTTTGCGGTTAGCGGCGATCCGGTCGGCCACCATCGTGCTTGCCCGCGCCTTGGCCCGCTCCTCGGCCGACTCCAGGATCCCTTCGGTGGCCTCCTCGTCATCAACCCTGACCCGCGTCCGCCGACCGGGAAGGACAATCTCGAGCCGCCGCTGGCCAACGGCGCGAACCGTGTACCCGCGTGTACCTTCGGGATTGATGCGGCCCTCGATGACCCGTTTGGCGGCTCGGGCGTCTGGTGGTGCGCCGCCTGCTTCGGGCGCGTGCAGTTCGTAAATCAGGCTCGTCCCGCCCTCCAGGTCGATGCCCAGACGGAACAGGTCCCGCACGTCGCCCTGCGGGTCCGACAGAATCCGGTAAAGCGGGAATCCCACCACCACGGCGATGAAGATCAGACTGACCCAATAAACCCATCGACTCATTGCGGCCTCGATTTCGTGATATGGTCTTGCCTTGCCCGCGCCTTTGCGCGGTCGGTCTCCAGACCCGCCGCGCAACACCGAGCGTCTACCTGCCCCCGTCCGCCCGGTCGCCGAGTGTCCTCTCGCCCTCTTGGTCGTCCTCCTGGTCGTCCCTGCCGACGACCTTGCTGATGGCGTCGCGCGAGAGGCGTATCTTTACATCGCCCCGCTCGTCGATCTTGATCGTGACCTCCTTCTCGCCGACCGAGGCCACGATGCCGTGGATGCCGCCGATCGTCGCGATGTGGTCGTTCCTCCTGAGGTTGCCGAGCATCTCCTCGCGCTGCCGCTGCCGGTCCTTTTCCTTCTTGCGCTGCGGCCGGATGAGCAGGAGGTAGAAGACCACGAAGATCGCCCCCATCATGATGAAGATGGTGTAGGGACTGCCCGGTTGCTGCTCGTCGTTTCCGGTCGGCGCCGGCACGGCCTCTTCCGCGACGATTGCGTAGGTCTGCACGATGCGTTCCTTTCGTAACCAAAGCCCCGTACACAGACAAACTGCCCGCCTGCGGCTGGCTAAAGAGCACTACTTTTAGTGATTTCGGTAGTACCTGTCAAGTAACGCCTGGGTTTCGGCCTCGAAGCGGCCGTCGCGGATCCAGGTACGAAGGCGGCCGAACAACCGCGTGTAGAAGCGCAGGTTGTGGATACTCACGAGGACGGGCCCCAGCATCTCGCCAACATGGAACAGGTGCCGCAGCGTGCCCCGGCTGAAGTTCCGGCACGCCGGGCAGTCGCAGCCCTCTTCGATGGGGCGAGAGTCCGTCCGGAACCGCTCGTTGCGAAGGCGGATCATTCCGTCGGCCGTATAGGCCGAGGCGTTGCGGCCGTTTCGCGTCGGCAGAACGCAGTCGAACAGGTCCACCCCCGTCGCGACGGCCGCCACCACGTCGCGCAACTCACCCACCCCCATCAGGTACCGCGGACGGTCGGCCGGTAGCAGCGGCGCCGTCCAGTCCACCACCGCCTTCAGGTGCTCGTGCCCCTCGCCGACGCTCACGCCACCGATGGCGTAGCCGGGAAAGTCCATCTCGACGAGCCGTTCGGCACACTGCCTTCTCAGGTCCCGCTCGACGCCACCCTGGACGATGGCCCACAGGGCCTGGTCATCTCGGCTGTGGGCCGCGCGGCAGCGCCGGGCCCAGGCAAGCGTCAGGCGGACGGCCTCTGCCACGTCCTCGCGCGGGCACGGATACGGCGGGCAGATGTCGAGGGCCATCACGATGTCGGCCCCCAACCCGTTCTGGACGCCGACGGCCGACTCCGGAGTAAGCGTCATCCGGGCGCCGTCGATGTGATTGCGGAACGTCACGCCGTCGTCGGTCACCTCGCGCAACGCCGCCAGGCTGAAGACCTGGAAGCCGCCGCTGTCCGTCAGGATGGGGCCGTCCCAGGCCATCATAGCGTGCAGGCCGCCGAGGTGGCGGACCACATCGGCCCCCGGCCGAAGCGCCAGGTGATACGTGTTCGCCAGCACCATCTGGACACCGACCTCGCGCAGCGTTTCCGGCAAGACGCCTTTGACCGTCGCCTTGGTGCCCACCGGAATGAACGCGGGCGTTTCAACGTGGCCGTGCGGCGTCGCAAGGCGGCCGAGACGCGGACCATCGGGCCGGGCGGGTACGCCAACCGGTTCCCAACTAAACGGATCGCACACAATCAACTCCCGCAGGGAACGCCGAATGACGCCTTGGACCCAAGGTTGTAGCGCCGGGCTTTATGCCCGGCGGCCGCCCGTCACGCCGACCGCGGTTCCGCGCCGGGGATAAACTCCGGTATCTGTTTACCGTGTCATTCCGAGCGAGCGAAGCGAGTCGAGGAATCTCGCCGTTATCCGTGTCCGGACGACGAGATTTCTCCGCTCGCCCTCGCCTTTGGCGAGGGCTCGGTCGAAATGACATCGCTTCGAGACCACGCTAAACAGGTACAAACCCCGGCGCTACACCTGTTCGGAAACACTTTCTCGCTCCTGCTCAGTACACGCGGACGAGTTCGACACCCGGGTAGTAGTAGCGCGCGATTTCCTCGCCGGTCTTGCCGTGCGCTGCAAGGTACTGGGCGCCCCATTGGCACAGGCCCACGCCGTGCCCGTATCCTCGTCCGCCCGTCAATGCGATGCGGTCGCCGCGGTCTTCGATGTCGAACCACGTGCTGGGCACCTTCGAGGCCCCGACCAGGATGCGCCAGTATCCGGCCCGCAGGAGGACGGACTTGCCGGCCGTATCAACGATGCGTATCCGCTCGGCCCGTCCGCCGTCGCCGGTCCGCGCAGCGACCTCGACGCGCCACACGGGACCCAACTGCGTCAGACTCGCCGAGCCACTTCGCTGGAGGGCGTCGGTCACGTGCCGCTTCGTCAACACGACCGGCGGCCAGCGGTACTTGGGCGACTTGCGGCAGTAGGTGCACTTGGTTCCCCCGGCGAGGGGCGCGGGCGTTGAACCTCCAAACACGCTGCCGGCCGGGGCCGTGTCGCCGCCGCACGTCGAATGGTAGTACGTCTTGAGCAGGACACGCTTTCCGTCCGGCGCCCGGTACGTCGCGGCGACGCCCCAGGTGGCCTCGACCGCCTCCCATGTCTTATCCGTCTCGGTGCCGAGGCCGCCGTACACCTGGCTCAGGGTCGAGTCGTACACATCGAAGTCGTAGCGGCGGCGCGAATTGCGTTCCATCAGGGCGTAGGTGCGAGCAGCGACGCACTGGGCCTTGTACGCTTCGACGTGCCAGGACCTGATGAGTTCGTTCGCCAGCACGCCCGCCAGGTACGCCTCCATCGGCAGGATATTGATGAGGCGAATCACCCCCTTGCTCGTGGGCAAGATGCGCAGCGTCCCGCGGTAACTGCGCCGTCGCGCCTTCCCGCCGAGGGTTTGCGAGATCTCGACCGGGCCGTCGTGTGCGCCGCTGAGTTCCACCGGCCCGTTGACCGTTGCGAGACGTCCGAACACAATGGCGCCGTTCTTGGAAGTTGTATGGCCGGAGATCGTGACCTGCGTCCAGTCCAGGCTCTTTCCGGAAGCGATCTCGCCCTCCCCGCCCACCAGCCGCCACGGACCCTTCACCGCCACGGCGACCGACTGGGTATCCCTGCCAAGTTTGACGCGGACGCGCGGCACTTCGGCGCCCATGCGGGCGGCGCGTCGCGGACGTTCGCACGAGCAGCCGCTGAACGAGACGGCGGCAACGCTCGCTATCAGGACCATTCGAGCAATCAGGGCGCCGGCGCCGTGGCCCACACGTGGGGCGGGTGTCGTCACGCGTCACCTCCCCGGCTCTTGCGCTCCGTGTCGGCCCCTCCGCGAAAGAGATGCACCCTGGTCGGAGCGTACCGTTCCTGTTCGCTGAAGATACAGCCGCAGTACTGCTGGCGGTACAGGCTGCGGCGTTTGGCCTCCTGGCGTCCGTGCTCGGCGAGCGGCCGCCAGTCCTCGTAGTGGAATGCAAGCCCCCTGGCGGCCGCCTCCTCTTCGCCGACGGCGCGGACGGCCGCATGGTCCTGATGGACCGAGACCAGCAGCGTCGTCGTGATGGCCGTGCACCCGCGCTCGGCGGCGACACGGGCGGTCTCGGCCAGCCGCATCCGGTAACACGCCAGGCACCGCTCGGGCCGGTCCCACGGCACGGCCCCCAGGAACACCTTGGGATCGTAGGCCAGGTCCACCAACGCGTCGAGGCGTTCCTGGTCGGCCAGGACCTGGACGCTCTTGGCGCGGCGGCGGAATTCAAGCAGCGGCTGGATGTTCGGGTTGTGGAAGAAGAGCGTGAACGGGCCCACAAGGCGAAGGGGCTCGACGACAGCCGCCACACACTCGCCGCAGCACACGTGGACTAGCAAAGAGGAGTCCAAAGTTCAACATCCAAAGTGCAAAGGCGACAACTGAAAGGTCCAGTCACCGTGCGGCGCCGCCGCTGAAAGAAAGCCCAAAGTCCTCCGCCGACCCGACGTTGGACTTTGGACCCGTCACGTTGGGCTCAGTTTCGTCACCTGCCCAAGGCGAGGCCGTAGCGGCGAAGCACCTGCTTAACCTCGTTCAACGAGGTCTCGCCGAAGTTCTTGCAGGCGAGCAACCGCTCCTCGGTCAGGTTCGCCAGGTCGCCCAGCGTCTCGATGCCAAGGCGGTCGAGGGCCTTGCGGCTGCGTGCGCTGAGTTCCAGGTCGGCTATGGTCACGCTTTGGCCGTCGCTGCTCGGCGGCGTCGCCGCAAGAACGGGCGCCGGCGGCGTGGGCGCGCCGACCCTGTGGTCCCTGCCCTCGGCGGTCATACCCAGGTGTAGGTTCTTCGACGCGAGCATATCCTTGATTTCCTGGAGGCTCGTCTCGCCGAAGTTCTTGTACGACAGGAGTTCCTGCTCTGTGTGGTGGATAAGGTCGCCCAGGCCCTTGATGTTCATCTTGCGAAGGCAATTGCGGCTGCGGACGCTGAGTTCGAAGTCCGTGACAGGGATTTCGAGGACCTGGTTGCGTTTGTCGCGTCGGCGTTCGCTCTCCTCATCGTAATACATGACCTGCGAGGCCTCGGCGTCGCGCAGGAACAGTTTGGCCCGCTGGTGGTTCGGGTTCGCCTTGAGGACTCGGCTGAAGCATTCAATGGCCTCGTCGTAGCGGCTCGCGTCTTCGTACAGCACGCCGAGGTTCACGAGTGCCCCCTCGTGTACGGGCGGCTGTTGGACGCACTGCTTGTAGTAGTCGATGGCCAGTTCCTCTTCGCCCCGCAAGTCGTAGAGGTAAGCCAGGCGGAAGAGCGTGGGCCGGTGGGCCGGCTCAAGTTGCAGGGCTCGCTCGTAGGCGTCGATGGCCTCTTCGTAACAGCCCTGAATCTCGCGAACGCAGCCGAGGTGATAGTGATACGTGGCGGTTTCGGTCTGGCCGCTTGGGGTTTGTTCGAGAAGCCTCTCAGCCTCCTCGCCCCGGCCTTCCATACACGCCCTTTCGATTTCGCTCGTCGTTTCAGCCACAGCGTCACCTCCGCAGAAACGGTCCATGGGCAGCGGGCCGAGCCGCCGCCATCGAGAACGGCGTATTCTACCATGACAGAGGAGACTTGCAAGCCTTCTTGCGCAGCGTGTAGAGTGGTCCGCTGTGATGGCAACGCCAGGCACCGCTATGAAGGGCTTCACCAGGTGGGCTGGCTGCTGAAGGTCCGTTTCGCCTGCCGGCCGGAGATTACGATTCTCTCGCTTCGCGTCGCGCCCGCCCCCGTTGCCGTATCCGCTTGACCCACACGACGGCGGCCATCACGAGTACGGGACCGCCCAGCAGAACCGCCACGGCGGCAAGGATGATAACGACTTCCCACAGACCGAGGGTGAAGAAGGCGAGCATCTGTCTATGGGATCCTCAACAGGAGCAGCCCGATACCGCCGGCGTCATGCAGGGGGCGAGACGTCGGTCGGCGGCGGGGAGGCGGCAGGCGGAGAGGCATTCTTGCGTGTCGCCAGCACGACGACCACGACGACGGCCGCACCCAGCACGACGAAGAACATGAAGCAGGCCGCCAGGATGGCCAGTTCCCACGGACCCGGCATCCAGAAGGCGAGTGCAGACACGGCGCGTCCTCCGAATCCGGTGTCCCGTGGCAGACACAGCAAACAGCCCCACAAGCCGGTCGGCGGCTGGGGGCCGAGGCACTGGCTGATCCCGGCGCGCCGGGACCAGTGGCACCCGCCCAAGGAGCAGTAGCGGAGCCCTAGGTGTCGTCGGCGGCCTTGTCGATCTCGTCGGCGGTCTTGGTGACCTCGTCCTGGACTTCCTTCAGGCCCTTCTTGAACTCGACAATACCTTTGCCGAGGCTCTTGCCGACTTCCGGCAGCCGCCGCCCGAACAGAATGAGAGCGATGATGGCGATGATCGCCAGTTCCCACGGTCCCGGCATCCAAAAGGCTAACTGTTCCACGGGACATCCTCCTGAAAGGTTACGCACCCATTATACCAAAGGAGGCGCGGCGTTCAAGGAAATCATTCCGGCGACGGCGCCGCTCGACACCGCACGGCCTCGCGCTGGGTGCGAAGCCAATCGAGCCAGGCGCCGAGTCCCTCCCCGGTCTTACACGAGAGTTCCAACAAAGGAACGCCGGGCTTCACGTCGCGGACGAATCCGCTGAACGAGGCCGGCGAGAAGTCGGTTGCTTCCACGAGATCGATCTTGTTGAGGACCACGCAGTCGGCGCTCCGAAAGGCCACGGGGTACTTGACGGGCTTATCATCGCCCTCGGGCGTCGAGGAGACGACGACGCGGCGGTGCTCGCCCAGGTCGAACGACGCCGGGCACACGAGGTTGCCGACATTCTCGATAAACAGGATGTCGAGTTCGGCGAGGTCGTACGCCTCGACGGCCTCGGCGACCTGCCGGCCATTCAAGTGGCATCCGCCGCCCGTGTTGATCTGGCGGCAGGGCATACCGGCCTCGGCAATGCGGCGAGCGTCGCGGTCGGTGGCGAGGTCGCCGTCGACGGCGGCCATCCGCAGTTGGCCGGTGAGACGGCGGGCGGTCTGCTCCAGCAGGCTCGTCTTGCCGGCGCCGGGCGAACTCATGAGGTTCACGACCAGCAGGCCCGCGTCGTCGAACCGCTCGGCCAGGGCAGCGGCCAAGCGGTCGTTCTCCGTGACGATCGTCTTTTCGAGGCGAATCCGCTCGGCCATCGGTCTACTCCACCTCCAGTGACTCCAGCCGCAACTCCATGCCGCGCACCGGCTCAACGTCGGCGCCCCCGCAGGCGGGACACGTCAGGCGCATCTCGTCCATCGGATACGTGCGCCCGCACCCGCGACAGACCAGGACAACAGGCTCCTGCCGCACGTCTATCCCAGCGTGCGGCCATTCGGACTCGGCAACGAGAAGTCCGAGGGCAAATTCGAGCGACTCCGGGTCGGCGCCGCTGAGTGCGCCGACGACCACGTGGACCTGTTTCAGGCAGCGGTCGGAGTGTTTCTCCATCTCGGCAGTCACTTGTCCCCACACGGCATGGGCTAGGGCGATCTCATGCACGGCGGGCTCCGGGCGTTCAGTGCTACGTTGTCAACTTGGCTCCAGATCGTCGCGTGGCGGCCATTCCTGGCTGCCGCGCGGTGGGCAGGAGTGCCTACCGCGCATAACAGCATAGGTCCGCGGTCCGTACGGGCGGCACACGTACCACAAGGAAGCCAGGGGCGTGCCCCTGGCTGTTGAAACCCTCTCCACGCTGCAAGGCCCTACTCAAAGATGAGTCGTGTGCCGGTGTTGGTGTTGATCATATAAAACGCATAGGTGGTCACTCGCCCGCGGGCCACTTTGACGAGTGTGAGGCCACCGTCAATGACGGGCATATCAGTCGTTCTGGGCTTGGCCGGCGGGAACCCGGCCGGACAGAACTCGATGCAAAACCCGTCATGCTTGGTGTCGAGTTTGTCGCCGGACAGCGCGTGGTCTTCAACGTCTTCGAGAACCGCCTGCTCATACTCCCGCCATCTCACGATCTCCGAGGGGTTGGGGTTTGACCGGTTGGCCACCGCCCCGGGAGCCGCGGCGCCCCCTTGGGGCAGCCCCTGACAGACGTACACCCGATCGTGAAACGCGAGGGGGCTGCTCCCGGGGACGGCCCGCCAGTCCCACGTGTTACCAACCTCATAGCACTCTTCCACCGTGAGGGTTGACCCCTCCATGACCTTGTTGCCCGTGCCTCTGAACTTGAACGTAACGCGGGTGTAGCGCCCGCTGGTAGCCGCGTAGGCGCGCGCGCCGTTGATCACAGCCTGGATCCGCGCGAGGCCGGCCTCGGGGCCGGTCCGTTCGGCAAAGAGGCGAAACATGCCGAAACTTACCGTCATCAGGATAAGCATGATGCCGATGACGGCGAGCATTTCAACCAGCGTGAAGGCGTTCCTGCTTTGCATCCGGCTGCCCCGCTGTTGTGGATGGGTTCGCCCATCCGGTCAGTATTTGCGCTTGGGGTCATCAATCTCAAGGCGGTTGACGCCCATCGCGTCCAGGTCGTAGTTGGTCAAGTTGTCGGCCTTGCTCTTATCGGGCCAGGTGTCTCCCTGGTTCGTGGATTGGATGAAGAAATCCGCCGTGCGCCCTTCCGACATGAGGAGGGGCACGGGCACCAGTTTGTTCGTGTTGTGGTCTGTCTGCGGCTGGAAGTAGTGGATGGGCCGTCCCCATCCGTCCACATAAATCTGATATTTCTCGGTCTTTAGCCGCATGACTTTGACGTTTCCGGCGCCGCCGGACATGTAGGGTCCTTCGCGCTCGCGCATATTGAGCGCGGCATAGAGCATGGCCTCGACCTGGTTCTCATTTGGCCTCGTGGTGCCGATCTTCACAGGGCAGTAATTCGGGATGGCATTCTCCCGGGGATCGTGTCCGGCGACGGCCCCGAGGAGTTCGGCCAAGTCGGCGTCGGTCTCGTCCCTGTACCACGGGAACTTGCCCCAATCATCGTAATAGCGCTGGAGCGCCGCGTCCAGGGCCGCCATAATCCGGATGGTGGTCTCCCGCGCGGCGCGGTCATGCAGCCCCTGAGCAGCCCCGACGATCAGGGTAACCAGGATGGCGAGAATACCCATGACGGTGACGAGTTCGACGAGCGTGA
>Ga0307427_1001840_pt1 | contig 10524 bp, 8 predicted proteins | sample SalMarWE160190MG_FD_202162 | JGI IMG/M metagenome (GOLD analysis project Ga0307427, IMG submission 202162) | Salt marsh sediment microbial communities from the Plum Island Ecosystem LTER, Massachusetts, United States - WE1603-190 | ecosystem: Environmental > Aquatic > Marine > Intertidal zone >... | reverse complement strand
TTCTAGCCAAATCGAGACAGGTAGTTTTTCTTAACAGACCATAATGGAAGAATTTTATAAGATAAAAGTAAAAGAGATAATGCTACCTGGGCATGATACACCATTTATGGAAGAGAATGCGATTTGCACTGAGTTTTGTGCCGAGCTCGCCCTTAGGGCACACGCATGGGTGGTTAACAATACCGAGGAGATGAAAGTGGTGGGAGTGGTAACGGAACACGATATACTGCGTTGGATTATTCCCCCTGCGCAAAGAAAGGAAAGGACAGTCGGCGTTTGCAGGACTGGGATACTGCATAAAGAAACTATTGTCCAGGATATCATGAGACATAATCCTGTTGTATGCTCGCCGGAAGAAACTGTAGCTGACGTCTTAAGAAAGTTTTCCTCCTTCAATATCCGCAGATTAGCAGTTGTTGATGAAAATAAAAGACTCCTGGGAGAAATAACAATCCAGCTACTGGTAAAGAATCTCAGATATAAGTTCCTGAATACCTTATGAATATCTATGTCCTGGTAGCTTTAATTCTCATACTTGGATTTATACTCGGAAGGGCATTACGCAAGCTACGCTTAACAGAAATTCTAGCCTATATCCTCTCAGGTATTATCATAGGACAGGTTTTAAATTTCAGACCGCCCGAACAATTCAATGTCATTATCACCGGAATCACGCTTGCTCTTATTGCCTACATAGTGGGATTGAGCTTTTCGTTCGCTTTTCTAAAAAGAATGGGTAAGCAGCTAATTATTATACTGATTGTGCAGGTTGTTATCACATTTATCGCAACATGGGGTTTTGTATATTTATTAACGAGGGATCTCCCACTTTCCATAATTTTGGGTTCGCTCGCCGGTGCAACCGATCCGGCAGGAACAATAGCAGTTTTAAGAGACTTAAGGACAAAAGGAACACTTACAGATGTCACTGTTGCTCTTGTGGGACTGGATGACGCACTTGTAATAATAATTTATTCGGTAGGGATTATGTTGGCGAAGATGTTGTTGGGCGGAGAAGCAGGCATTTCATCTGCCTTTACTCACCCATTATGGGAGATTTTTGGTGGCCTTGGACTTGGCGGAGTAATTGGAATCGCTTTTTCTTACCTCGCGAAGAAAATACATCTCTCTTCAGACAACATTTTTATTATTTCTATTGCGGTGGCTATGCTGTGTTGGGGTCTTGCGGAGACGATTGGCGTTTCGGCAATTCTCACGTGTATGGCTTTAGGAACCGCAGTAATTAACCTCAATGTCCAAATCGGCACTCGCTCAAACGAATTGATAGATAATATCATGACGCCGATATTTATTTTGTTTTTCGCCGCTATTGGTATGGCGATGGACTTCTCACTTTTTCATCTCATGTGGCCGCTTGTAATTATGTATTGCGTTGGCAGAAGTATTGGCAAGATAACAGGGTGTAGCTTAGGAGGCATCTTATCCAAATCTGAGCCAAAAATTAAGAAGTACCTTGGCCTCGCCATGTTACCTCAAGCAGGTGTTGCCATGGGTCTTGCTTTTCTGGCAGCTCAAGCATTGTCGGAGTATGAGCTCGGAGGCACAATAATCACACTTACGACGGTCACAACAATAGTTTTTGGACTCCTTTCGCCACCTCTAGTACAATACGCTGTTAAGAAGGCAGGAGAAGCGAATATATAACATTTTTATGGCTGTGTACTCTGCCAAATATTGGTAGCCAATGAGAGAGGCAAAGGGCGACTTACCATTGTAAGCAGGGAAGCTCCTCCTCAGCTTCGGGGAGTATTGCGGCGCCAGGATAAGATGTTGTGCAGGATTATGCCAGGATAGAGGCGGCAGTTCATGAGGACGAAAACGAAAATCCTGGGTATTGAAACCTCTTGTGATGAAACTGCTGCTGCCGTAGTGGAGGACGGCAGCAGAATTATCTCCGATGTTGTAGCCTCACAAATAGACATTCATGCTCGCTATGGCGGCGTAGTCCCCGAAGTCGCCTCAAGGCAGCATCTCCTCACTATTATCCCGGTTATCAGCCAGGCAATGGCCGAAATCTCCTGGCAGGATATCAATGGTATTGCTGTGACTTTTGGCCCGGGGCTGGCCGGGTCGCTGTTGGTAGGTGTTAACGTGGCCAAGGCAATTGCCTTAGCTAAAAAATTACCTATTACCGGGGTTAACCATCTTGAGGCGCATATCTATGCTAATTGGCTGGACTTTTCCTCCCCACCTGGCGAAAAGGGGAAAGTGAAATTCCCCTGCCTCTGCCTCGTTGTCTCCGGTGGACACAGCGATTTAGTATTGATGAAGGGACATGGGCAAATTGAGAAATTGGGACGAACCCGTGATGACGCTGCCGGCGAAGCCTTTGACAAAGCAGCTAGAATCTTGGACTTGGGCTACCCTGGGGGTCCAGCTATTGAACAGGCAGCCCGCTCTGGAATCCCTTGCTTGCCTCTCCCCCGAGCCTGGCTCAAAGGAAGCCATGATTTCAGCTTCAGTGGACTAAAAACCGCTTTGTGGCATCTTGTTCACAAGGGAGGGGTCTCAGTGGCCGATGTCGCAGCAAGCTTCCAGTTGGCCATAGTCGATGTCTTGGTTACTAAAACAATTGAGGCAGCCAGGCAATTGAAGGTGGAACAGATTTTGCTTAGCGGTGGAGTAGCAGCCAATAAAACATTAACCCGGCGTTTCCTTGCCAACTCGCCAGTCCCGGTCCTTATTCCCCCTCCTCACTTATGTACTGATAATGCTGCTATGGTAGCTGCCTGTGGCTACTATCATTTCCAGGCTGGCAAAATAAGCGGTTATGACCTGGATGTAGTGCCCAGCCTCAGTCTTGGTTGACCTCTTCAGCAGTTTCTAATCCAGTTCAGATAGATGCGTGACACTTTATATGTGTGTAACGTTGGGTAATAACCTCCTGTGTCATTGCGAGTCCCGACTTGTCGGGGCGTGGCAATCTCCGCGGCTTAAATTCCAAACACAATCGTAGTGCGACCTTTCAAGGTCGTGCAATGCCACCCTGGCACGAGGCAGAAGCCTCGCACTACATTTTTGAGTTTTGATTTGTCATTCTTATTCTTGGCCTTTAGTTTCTAGATTTGTTTCCGGTAGGTTGAAAACTCTCTCTCCCTGGTACTTTCAGGCTATAGCAAGAAAGCCTTGATGCCCAGGTGTAGGACTTTTGGGCCATAGACAGGCTGTAGAACTTTTATTAAGATTCTAGAAGACATTTAAGAATGGAGCCACCCGGTTTCCCCTCTTAAGATAAGAGGGGTTAAGGGAGTTATGATAATAATCTAGGGAGTAAGAAATTGGAGATGGAAGTAAAACGCCTCCATGACGAGGTTGCAACTCTTAAAGCGGCAATCGAGGAGGCGATAAAAAATGGGCAAAAATCCATGGGCGACCTTAAAGATATTCCCGAGGTCGGCCTGATTTCCGATGAGGACTTTGCCCTCACCTGCGTGAACGCGGGTTCGGGGGTTGTCGGCTGGGTCGACGATTTTTGAGCTTACGCCTCAGTATTCCTTAACTAGCCAGAGGACACGCGCCACATTTTTCCTCATTGGCCTACCCTCTGGGCAATGACGGTTACATATTGTACTTCTTGAATTGCACAAAGTGACGGATTGTAAAGCGGTGCGATACAACGGCTTTCGGGTTCGGTCTTAGAGCACTGCCACTAATGGCAAGCGATGCGGCCTATATGGATTGATTACTCCACACCGTGGGCTTCGGCAAGCAGCTTCGCAAGAAATTCCGCGTGTTTCTTAATATCGCCCTTGGATAGCCTTATCCTGTATCGGCCCCACCTGTCCTCGTAGTCCATTACGTCGAGGCCTTCCTTGTCCAATCGCTCTTGCATTTCATCGGAGTGGCCCAGTCTTGGTTCCAGGCGGAGGAAATTCTTTTTGGGGCGGAATATGACGAAATTCGAAGGCTTGCCTTCTTTTGCGAGCCCAATATAGAACTTGTTGTACTTTAGCTCGAGCCCGGGGTCAATTGCCTTAATGCTCTCGAACAGCTCGTCGACCATGGCCAGTGTCGATTTGGAGCCCCTGTTCTCCCAATATGACCTATCCGTCGGTTCCTGGACTTCTTCGTCTTCGTCGATCAGCCCTAGTTGCATCCGGTCGACGACTGTCGTGCAGACAAGAGAGATCTTGCCTTGATATTTGAGTGCTTGCATCTGCACTGCTACCAGTGGGATCATTCCATTGAAAAGGCTAATAATGTTTAGGAACCGGCTTGTTATGTCTTCCGCAACGATAACTGCAGTATGATCATATTGAGGGTAGCGTTTGTGCTCTAGGTCCCAATATTCTACTGTGCGAATGATGTGGCTTTCGTCAGTAGCACCTAGCTGTACCTCAACTTCGTATCGATGCGTTGAGTCGGCGTCCTGTAATAGAAGGTCCAGTCTACCAGCATGCGGCTGCATCCGTTCCTTGTCCTTGAGGATTAGGTCCCCCAAACCTAGTATTTTTGGGTCTTCCCCTATTCTTTCTTGAACCCACTTCTCATCTAAGGACGGATGCCCTTTGATGCTGACCTTCTCAAATTTGACGTATTCCATTCGGTTCACCTCCTCGTCCATACTGATTGACGTTCGTCTTTTTCTATGCTAGTAGGCATATGGCCATATAACCTAATCATGTCGTCATTCAACTGCTAGTAGGGTCATTACGAGTTTCGCCAACCGTGTTTCAAGCACGGCCTTCTGCCCACCTGAAGTACCACTAACAAGGTCCTTGGCTATGGATAGGATTTCCTCCGCTTGTTCCTTGGTTGAAGGCAGGGCAACGGGAATCTCTTTAAGATACTCCTCGCTTATCTGGTACGACCCCTTCGGTGTAGGGCGGCGGCCGGAAACCAACGTCTCCTGGGCGTAGGGAGAGTTCATGAAAGCCAGACAGTAGCAGAGTACTTCCATATCATGGGCTTCTCGGTTAAGCACCTGGGAAAGTGCCTGCCGTAACTCCTCTCTACGCTTAAAGGTACTATCTGTCGGAAGAAGATATTGGCAGGCGTGGTCGGCAAGAAAACCTTTTGTATCCAGAGCAAAGCGAACCTCTTTGGCTAGGGAGGGGGAAATAATACGGTTAAGACCCAACATCAGCTTTGGGTCGCGTGGCCAAAGGTATTCGTACCACCGGCGGCCAAAAGCCTCCATACGGCGCTTCTTGAAAATGCGTCCAGCTAAGCGGGTGTAATACTCGACTAAGTAGCGTGCGGTCTGTGGATACTTAACAAGACCAAGCGCAATGCGATGTTCAAGGATATCTTTGGCAGCATTGTTATCTAAAACCCTGCCGCGCCTCAATTCACGCTCGTGATCATCAAGGGCATTTTCGAAATCAAGGCTGTCATTTAGCAATTTATTTTTGATGGTAAAAGCCGGTACAGCCTCGCCATTCTTCACAGTATAGGGATATAATAACACCCGGCCTTCCCAGTTCACATGCCAGCGCTCGGTTTCCTTAGTCTTGACGGCCCGGTGAACTAGTTCCGGCTCCAATTTGAGTGTTGAGGCTTGTTTCTTCCACATAAGAAATATATCCAAACATCCGCCTGGCGTAACTCCTTGCCTTGGCTCCAGAATATCCGCTGTTGAAAGCCAAACTGTTTTAAACTTGGGGAAATCGACTCGTGATACTAGGTTCCATCGTTTGGCGGCGTTTTCAATGAGCAATTGACGGGGAAGACGAGTTGTGGTGGCAAAATCAATGGTTACTTTCCGCCGCCGTCCGGTTAATGTCTCGATACAATTGGTAACTGTGTCCAGGACATATCGCCTTCGGTTACCCGGCGCTATGTCCTTAAAGTTTTTATGATTGGTTACTACCGCCATGAAATTACCCTTGCTGGGTGTGGATTTGTCAAAGACTGTCACCGCAGGCGTATTCATAGCTCTGAAGAAAAGCTGACCGAACGGATTAAGGTCGATAATCATCTGTACCGTGGTATTAGTGGCCAGAAATTGCCTTAGCCCCTTAGCCCACTCCTTGTCAAGATAAGTGTCCTGGGTAACCATGGCAAACCGCCCGCCGTCAGTCAATAGCTGGACAGCACGCTCCATAAACAAACCGTAGATGTCATACTTCCCGGTTGCTGCATTGGGGAATTCACGCTTGAAGCGCTGTTTTTTCTTCTCTTCAAATACAGGTGCCAGAGGTCCCTTTAAAACGCCTCCCCACGGAGGATTGCCACATATCAGGTCGAAGTGCGTGTCTATAAAGGCACTAAATCTATCGTAGGATGCCTTTGTTAACTGAATTCGTGAATTTAGTTGCTCGAACATGTCCGGAGCGAGAGACTCTTCATCAGGTTTCTCTAGTGAATCAGCTGCGAATACTCTGAAATCCAGGGGGAAAGTCGGATTATGCTTTCGTACATTGGCATATACGGGTAGCATGAGAAATGTCAGATTAAGAGTCGTGAGAAATGCGGCGAAAGGATGTGTATCAACAGCGTGAATATGCTCAAGTACTGTTTCCAGTATTACACGCTGTTTTTCCCAATCCGGGACAAGCTTTCTGGGCTCTTCGTGATGGCAGGGCAATGGCAGCTCCATATGCTTGAGAAGTCTTGCTGCTGCCGCGGTGACAAACGCTCCGCTGCCACATGCTGGATCTATCACCTTCTTATGGCATAGACCTTCTGTTTCTGATACATAGCCAGCCTGATCGAGTATAAACTCAACGAGTTCTTGTGGAGTGTAGAAGCCCCCAATACGCTGCCGTTCCTCCTCCGGAAGGTAATTCTGATATACATTACGCCACACGTCAGCATCAACCTGGGCAAAATGATACCCATCCATGATTCTGAGTGCTCGGGTAATCCATTGGTCAAGTTCTTGTTCTTTCCTTTCGACGAAAGCTTTGTTGTCTGGCTCCATTCCAGACCTTTTCTCTTCGGGAACGCGCCACCAGTCCAAATCACTCAATTGATATACAACCGGGAGTACACTTATCATGCGCCTACGAACCGATTCCAGGATAGATAAAGCTGGTGTCGGTTCTGCTGCGATTGAGTCTCTGCCCTTTGTTAAGGCGGTTTCTAGTGTTTCTCCGCCAAGGATGGTGTCGAATAAACTCATATCTTCACCAATGCGGTAAACCAGTATTCTTGCTAATAAAACATGGGCGGATTGGGCAGATAGCTTCTTTATCTGGTCATGATATAGGTACATTAACGCCTGCCCGATATTTTCCGGGTCAAGACGTTCTTCTGTGCGCAAAACAAGTAATCTATCAGATATATTGCTCGATTGGACAGGTATAAACCCCAGTCCCCTGAACACGCTTGCCAAAGTCTCGTGCTGTATTTCCATATCCTGAAGCAACGGGACGATGGCGTTTAGTACCTGTTGTGGGGCAACTTGGAGACTGCGCTTGCACCAATCATCGAAAATAGAGCGCGTTAAATCTCGTATTGTTGTACCAGCATTACACTGCTCATAACCGGTAAATAGGTCACTCAAGAATTCTGCCAGGTCCAAAACTATTGAATCGAGATCCCTAGCCAGGCCCTCAAGTATGTGTGGTTGGGCTTTTACAACAAGGCTTCTATTTCGCTTTCCCCATTCGGAATAGCGGTCACCCCTGAGCGGGGCAAAAAAAGATTCGGCATGTTCGGAATTAGCTTGAGAAATTTCTAAGCTAACCCGTTCATGTATAGTCTGCTGCCCTTCCAGTGAAACTAGGTCTAACCGGTCCCATTCAGGACCGTTAGTAAAGTATGCCGCCCTCAAAGTAGCATAAAAAGAGAGACGCTCCCTGAACGTCTTTTGTTCCTCTTTCGAGGAATGATGGTGAGGGGCTTTAGTTTCAATTGTAACAACCGGACGATCAAACTCATCTAGCAACAGGATGTCAAATCTTTCCCCGATTTTAACCCGTTCATCTGGCCAACCAAGCACTGCCACCAGGAGTTGCGACTTTAGCCAGTCGCGGAACGGTCTTTCGTCACCCTCACCAGGTAAAGGTAGACGCTTACCCACCTGAACCGTCCGGTCAATTACTCTTCGTATGGAGTCAAGTATTAGATTCCCTAACGAATCTGCTCGGGATGGCTCTCCTTTTTTTCGTGACTTTGGCATTGGCCTTGCGTCTAGTTCCCTGCAAAAGACTTCGGCTCCTTCGGAGTCCTTCTTAAGGTAATATTAGCACTTGCAGGGGGAGCCATCAACAAACTAGGTCATGAAAGGTCTTCATCAGAGAGGGAATTCGCTTCAAAATGCTGTATTCGGTTATTAAGCTATTCGTGCATTGAACAATCCTGACTTTTGTTTTCTCATGGCGAATTCCAGGGACACCATACCAATTAGGCCTACTACAAGTTAGGTATTATGTCCCCAGAATACATAATGCTAGCAATAAAGCGTCTGGACTCAATTGGATCAGCATTCGATATTTACCTGCGTGGCCAAGCCTCCAATGATTCCAACCACTCTCGAAAATGAACACATTGACGACGTATCGGATCAAGCCCAACCGCTGACACTGCTACAGTTCCGTATAAGGGTTTCTGATATCCAGGAATAATTCGTTCAATTCGCTTAGAAGGAGCCGTCGTAGGAGAATCATCAATATGTTCCGGTGATACAAATTGACTTCGAATTTGCTGCAATTGTGGTACTAAATCTGGACGACCGATGACATCACCGAAACGACAGCAATCAGAAAACAACATCCCTTCAAACTCGTGCATAACCACATAGGGGATAAAATGCTGTTCTGCAAAACCAGATTCAAATTCCTTCGATATGTCATCCAGCAAAGCTTTTTCTACCATTGAGGCTTTCTGTTTGATTTGCCCGAATGGGAGTAAAGAAGCGTCATATCGGCCAGGCCACGCTTTTTCACCGGCCTGGGGTAGACCGTAGTAATCCATCATTGTAGTCGTCAGTGCCTCGGAGTCTTCTTTTAAGTATCTAATGATGTCTTTTCGTACCTCGTTCCATCCGCGTATACCCCCCCGATAAACACGTTGACGAGCGTTTCCCATTAAACGCGCCCCCACGTTCGTATACCCATATTGAAATAGATGAGGTCTGAGAACACTATTGATGAAGGTTTCCTCAGTTTCTCCCTCTACATGTATTAACAATCGGGACATGCGCTACCCCTGGGTTGGTCGCCCTCCGAATTGATTCTTTTCCCAAAGCTGGCCCAAACTATAATCGTGCAACCAGTCTTCAAGTTTTTCGTTTTCCAATCGTTTGATCTGGGTACTCCCGTCTACAAGATCAACTACGAGTACATCCTCGGGCCGGAAATGATCAAGCAACAAAGTCGATTGTGTAGCTGCAATAACCTGAGACTTAACCGACACTTGCTTAACCAGGGAGGCAAGCATTGTTACAGCGTATGGGTGTAAACCAAGCTCGGGCTCGTCTAACAGAATAACTTTCGGCAAATGTGAATCAGGCTGTAAGAAGAGTGTCGCGAGCGTCATGAAACGTAAAGTCCCATCGGATAATGAAGAAGCACTAAAGTAAGCGTCAGAACCTTTGTTTCGCCATTCCAATAATATCTTTTCAGGATTGAGTCTCTGGGGTTGGAGAATAAAATCATCAAAGAAGGGGGCCACATTCTGGATGACACTTCTAATTAACTTGTACGAAGGTTCATGTTTTTCACGAAGATAGTATAGATAAGAAGCCAGGTTTGATCCATCAGGTCGGAGAAATCGATTGTCATTAATGTCCTGTGTCCTTTTCATCGGCGAAGTTGCACTTGTATCATGAAAATGATACAGCCTCCAGCTCGCAAGATGATCCCTAACATACTTGGGGATTCTTTGGACGGTTGCTGCGCTAATACCGGCTTCTTTCCCGATACGAGAAAGCGAGCCCGAAAACGGCTTAGGATACTTCTCTCTTTCCCAAAAATACACTGTCTCATTAGATGGAATCAGCTCATCTTCTTCAGTACGCCTTAGACTTATTTCATACTTATTGATCCCACCCTTGAAAGAAATCTTGATGAAGATTGTGTCGGTTTCCTTTGAGCCAAAAAACAGGATCTTATCTGCTCCACCTGCCTTAGTTACATACTCCTGTAAATGCCCTTCCCGAATGGCGTTTAGGAATGAGAATACTTGTATGAAGTTAGATTTTCCGGAGCCATTGGCGCCGATGAGTATATTAATCGCCGCAAGCTTCAGTTCTGGAATTGAATCTATGCTTTTGAACCCTTTGATCGTGATCTCGTCTAATTCAACCAAAAACCGACATCCTTCAAGAAAAGTATTCTACATTTCCCAATGCACCCTAGCATTATACAATAGGAATTCATGTTTTGATATCTTGATATCCTGCTGCGAATTCCAAGGACACCATACCAATTAGGCCTACCGCAGTTCAGGAATTAGGTCGCATGGTATTATACCCGAAGTAGTGCTCCATTCACCCGCTCATCTTGGGGTAGCTCCTCGGGTTTGGGATTATTTGAACGATAAATAACCCGAGCATAGTGAGCTCCCTCTCTAGTCTCTGGTCTCTAGTCCCCAGCCCTGCCGTACGTCCCTTGA
>Ga0307427_1001839_pt1 | contig 10525 bp, 10 predicted proteins | sample SalMarWE160190MG_FD_202162 | JGI IMG/M metagenome (GOLD analysis project Ga0307427, IMG submission 202162) | Salt marsh sediment microbial communities from the Plum Island Ecosystem LTER, Massachusetts, United States - WE1603-190 | ecosystem: Environmental > Aquatic > Marine > Intertidal zone >... | reverse complement strand
TCCCTTTAACTATTATAACTGCAGAGAGAATAAATGAATGGAATATTCATTGCGAAAACATTGACCCATATGTAACAGGAAAATATGAGTTACAATATCTAACTCAAAATGAAATAAAGGAATTGGTTAAACTACTAGAGAAGCATAATAGTCTAGGATATCTTAAGGAATACAACTTTGATGAAAGAGTGAATGAATTCAAGAAAAGGGCAGGGCGCCAACTTCTGGTTGCATTACATGAAGTAACACTTGGTAAGCCTTTTGAAGAAATACTCGTAGACGAATATAATGAAATTTCACCTCATAAAGCTAAAACGATATATTTAACTATTTGCGTGTTAAACCGTCTCAATGTACCTGTGAGAGCCGGGTTAATATCAAGAATGTACGGGATTACATTTTCCGAATTTAAGGAAAAGCTCTTTGCTCCCCTTGAGCATGTTGTAATTAATTTTATGAATCCAAAATCCGGCTATTATTATTACAAGGCACGACATCCAGAAATAGCAAAGATAGTTTTCGAACGAATACTCAATGACAGAAACGGTAGATTTAACGAGTATATTAAGATATTAAAAAATTTAAATATATCTTATAGTTCGGATCATAAATCCTATCGTTCTTTAATTCAAGCTCGGGTTTTGAATGAAATATTTCCGGATTATCAAGATGCCAACCAAATTTTTGAAGCCGCAAACGAAATGATTAACAATGACCCATATTTGTATCATCAAAGAGGAATTTATGAGATGCTCCGCCCGGATCCAAGCTTTGATGCGTCCGAAAATCTTTTAGAAACGGCTCTAAGTTTAAGTAGAAATAATGAGACAATAATTCACTCTCTTTCAGAACTTTATCTATCTCAAACTGAGGCCGACATCCCAGAACTTAAGAAAAAGCATTATCGAAAAAAGTCTCGTAAACTTGCTAATTCTTTAATTAGTAATAAAAATTGTAGGAAGTACGCTTACCACACTTTAATAAAAATCTCTATGAGTGAGCTTAAAGAGTTATTAGAAAAAGAAAGTGAAGATATAGAAATAGACAAAAGTGTAGAACAAATTGAAAGTCATTTAGAGAAATGTTTGCAAGAATATCCTGGAGAAAGCTACTTCAATACATTGGAATCTAAATTTTATGAATTACTTAAAAAAGAAGAAAGAGCAATAAAAGCTCTAGAAAAGGCATTTGAGAACAACCCTCGAAACAAATATATAGCTATTAGGTTGGCCAAATTTTATAAAGAACAGGATAACGTGAACAAAGCGATTGATATAATAAAAAAAGCCATAGAGTCAAACCGAGGAGACCAACAATTAAATTATAGATTAGCTATGCTATTGAAAGAAACAAAAGAAGTTACCAATGAAAATTTACTCTATTACCTAAGACGAAGTTTTACTCTAGGAGATGGAAAATTAGAAGCTCAATTTTGGTATGCTAGATATTGTTTTGTTAGTGACAATGATGAGAAGATACAAGAAAGTAAAGAAATATTTAAACAATTACAAGAAAAAGATTTTATACCATATAAAAAGAGCATGGAAATTAAATCTGTTATAAAAGAACCGGAACAACCGCATTATTTTGAAGGTATTCTAGAAAAAAAATTGAACACGTTTGGTTTTATAAGGAGGGATGGACGAGGTGACGAAATTTTTATCCATTCCTCAAATATTAATCCAAGGTTATGGGCAAAAATATCTCGAGGTAGCAGAATAAAGTTTGCTATTGGTTTTAATTATAAAGGTCCATTAGCTGTGGAGATTGAACTCTTATAGGAACAGAGGGGTCAGGGCTTCTTTGATTTCATAGATTCTTCGAATCTTCCGTCATCGGTCTTCGGTCGGTCTTATTCTAAGACCTAAAATTGGGGGTTGGGATTTAGCAAGTTGGTGGTTTAAAAAATAACAAAAATCAAAAGCCATAAAAAAATTTACCCATTTAACTTTCCTCTTAAAATCAAACTTTTAAAAATTACCATATAATACCATTAATCTGGTCTATGTTCTCCTGTGCATTCTTTATACCTTTTTGAGCATATTGTATCCACTTAGAATCACTTGTTTTCGTTATCGTTTTTTTCCATATTCTTTTTGCCTCTTCAAATTTTTCTTTTGACAGCCTCCACTTTTTATCCTGCATATAATTTAAACCCAAACGATAATAGTATTCTCCGTAAAGGGCTAAAAGAATGCCATCGTCAGGTTCAATAGAGAAACCTTCATTAATATACTTTTTAACAGCCGAAAAGTTCTTTCTGGTAAGCTCAAGATTAATTAACTGATAATATACACTTATATTATCAGGCTCTATTTTTAAAGCTTCTTTATAGTAACTCTCGGCTTTCTGATATTGTCCTAATTTCAGATAAGCATTACCAATATTTATTCTGCTGGAAACATGGTCGGGAATTATTTTAATTATTTCCCTGTACTCTTCAATAGCATTTTGATATTCTTTAATTTCAACATAAGATTCGGCAAGCTTTTTAATTATTTCGATATCTTTAGACCAAGTTTCTTTAGCTTTTTTAAAAAATTCAATCGCTTCACGATAACGCTTCCGTTCAAAATAAGCGTTTCCCAACCTGAAAACGACTCCACCATCATCAGGTTTATATTTATAAGCTTTTTTATAGTTGTTTAAAGCTTCATCGTATCTGCCCTGTGATTCAAGATAACTCGCATATAAGTCATAACTATTGGCATCTTCAGGAAATTCTTTTATGACTTTTTTAAAAAGTAGCTCTGCTTTTTCAGGTTCTCCTATCATCGCATACAGGGAAGCAATAGCCTTTGCCATTTTACGATTACTCTCCGGATCAGGAAAATATCCAACGTTTTCCGTGCAAATCGCAAAAGCTTTACTCGTATCTCCAACTTCAAGATACACCTGTCTCAGTGCGAGATACGCATCCACGTATGAGGGATCCGCTTTAATGGCTTTCTCAAGAAGAGGAATTGCTTCATTATAATTTTTCTGTTTCATATGTTCGAAAGCAAAACTGTAAAATTTTTCCGCTTCGGAAACTTCCTGTACATCAGTCTGTTTTATCTCTTGCTTCTTCTCGCTAACAGATGCACAACTTGCCAACACAAGTAAAAAGAAAATAAAAAATATCCTCGAAATTCTCATTTTCAATCCTCCTTTCCTTTTAATTTCTATTTCTGGGGCTAAATCTCAACCCTTGAAAATTTAATAAATTATTAACATCAAGATTCTTTTTCTTCATTTGTTTTATAAAAATAAAACAAACGCTCATTATAGTCAAGGGGTTTTTAAAAATAGAGGGGGCAGGTCTGGGTAACCGCAGAAGCGGTTAGTATATTGGTTAATTTGTTGATTGGGTAATTAGTGAAAAATAAAAACTTTGTGTCTTTGTGCCTTTGTGGCTAAAAAATTCCTTGACATCACAAAGGATTTCTTTTAAATTAACAACAGGAGGGAAGAAATGAAAAAATCTATTATCATTACTTTATTAATATTTTTTAGCGCATTAGAAAGTAAAGGGGAAGAATCAAAATATACGGGTGATTGGATAGGTACCGGATGGGGATGGGAAGTTAGATTCAAACAAACATCTGGAGACTTTGTCTCACAATTTAGAGGAAAAAAATCCGAGTTGCCATATGGAAATGAGAAGATAATAATGACTCTTCTCGTAGAACATTCCACAGTTTTCCATATTTACGTTGATAAGAACGGTAATGTTACAGGAGAAGGAACTGTAACTTATGGCTTAATACCAAATCTTGCCGGAGTCGCAGCTCTCACAAAACAGGTGAACGATGCGATTAATATGATGGATAAAATTGTTTTCGTATTTAAACTTGCAGGAGATATCGGTAAACAGGCTGTTCAATCGATGAATCGAGTTTATTTTCAAAATGAGGCTAAATTAGCTCAAAATATGAACTTATTCTCAAAGACCTCCGCATCAGACCTTCTTAGAGGAGGAGAAAACAAGGTAATGATTACGAATCTAATGCAATCGGGCGGACAAGCCGATGCGGTTGAACTGGCAAAAGCAGTGTTATGGAATAGAGCCGGTTCGGGTGGTTATAATCTTGCAAATGGCGTAGATGCTTCTTTACTTATGGATATACCTGTGGCTAGTGAATATAAAAGTTTAGGAGAGTTTGCGCTTGAACAGGTAAGAGGTAAAGCTCTCGACGAAATCGCAAAAACAGAAGTAGCCATCCTGGAAAGATTACTCGGAAGAGCAAAAAGAGAAGAACAATTATGCTTGTATGCAGCTAACATTGCGACAATTGCTGCCGGAACACAGATAGGACCATCTACCGTCGAGCAGTTATTAACAGAATTTGGACCTGAAGTCGCAAAAGCAGCATTTTTTGATATCCTCATCGGGAGAGCAATGCCAACCGGCTTAATACTTTCTATACCCGGTGTCACGCAAGTTCAATATCACTATAAAGGATTAAAAGATGGTCCTGAAAGTAGAAGATTTAAAATTAAAGGCAATATAATCGATGATAAACTATATCTGAGTATGGATGGTGATGTTTCGGGTGGTGATAAAAATCTATATGTTGAATATACGGTTAATTATAAAAAAAGCACACATCCCTTCCCAACCTGGTCTCCATTTATGGATGATGCCGCAGATGTTCATGCTAAAGGAGAATGTACTGTTTATGATAGAGAAACCAATATAGAGGTAAAACAGTATTATGATAAAAAAGAAAAAAAGTATAAAAAAATCGAATTTGAAAGAGATAGATCAATTCCTAAAAAGATGAATTTCGAAACTCCTTTTGCCGTTTACCATAAAGCAGGAACACAAAGGAACAATGTTAAAGTATGGCATGAATATGAATATAACTGGAGAGTATTCAAACTCACAGAACCACAACAGTAATTTTTGATATTAGCCTTTACTGTTTCAAGTAGCGGGGTCAGGTCTTGATTTTTGATTTTACTAAAACCTAATACCTATATAATGGATAAAAAATATTTAAAAAAATGTTTAATAGAGATTGAAAAAAGAGTAACTGAAACCTCTAAAGATGTTCCTGCACAGAGAAATCTTTCTAAACAAGGATATTCGTTTTCCGAACTATCCGCGTTAGAACAATTGAGCATCTGGGATTATATCTGGAATAATGCCTCTGATCTCTGGACCGTTGTGCAATCATATTTTTATTTAGAATCAAAAACAAAAGACAAAGAATTTCTGCTTGATTCCTGGAAAACGATAAAACACTGGCAAAAAACAGTAGATAATTGGGGTTCCTGTGACGGGTTGTCTAAAATCTATACAAAAATTCTTGAGTTGATCCCTGAAGAGGTATTAGGACAACTTGAAAGGTGGAATAAATCAAAAAATCTCTGGGACAGGAGACAATCGATCGTAAGCCTTTTGTATTTCAGCAGGACTAAAAAGGTTATATTGCCGTATGATACAATAATTAAGTTTATAAATAGGTTAATTAGCGATAAAGAATATTACGTTCAAAAAGCCGTTGGCTGGTCATTAAAAGAATTATATAATGTGTATCCGGGAAAAACATTACAATATTTAGAAAAAAACATTAAGAAGATATCATCGATAGCATTTTCTCCCGCGACCGAAAAGTTGGAAAAGAAAAATAAAGAAACCTTAAAAAAGATAAGAAAATAAATTTAAAGACGGGTAAATCAAAGTGAATATTATTATAAATACAACAATTTGGTTTTTAATCGGAGCCTGCTTATTAAATATAATGACTATATGCGTTTTTCGAACGGGCTTCGTATATAAAAGCAGAAAGAAAGACGGCACATTAAATAAGAAAATGTCCTTTACGGGGTTCCTATCTTTTTTAATTATGCTGATACTTATACTGATATTTTTTATAGCTTTTGATTATTTTGCTTTCAAAAATATAGGACAAATAAAATATATTTGGGTCTTGTTAATGAATTTTTTATTGCTACTCCTTTTGGATTTTTATGATGCTTTTATAATAGATATCTTTGTGCTAACAAAATGGAAGCCCTGATTTTTAAAATTAAGTAAGGAATTGACGCCGGATTCGATGACATTCCATATTAAGAAGCAGTTTACAGCAGGATGGATAATAAAACTTCCTTTGATACTTATAAGTTCTACCCTCTTTTACTTTTTATATCGGTAGACATAGTAGATAGAATCTTAAATCAATATTTGAGTCCGTCCCTTGACTTTTCGGAAAATATTATTAAAATACTTATAAGTATATAAGTATTTACTTATATTAATTAAGGATAAAAATGAAATATGAAGTGAAAAGAATGGCAAAGGTTTTTAAGGCGCTAGGGGAGCCAACGAGACTAAAAATAATCAAAATTTTAGCATCCGAAGGCGGATATTTTTGCGTTGGGGCTATGGCAAGAAGGCTTGGTATTTCCCAGCCTGCGGTATCTCAGCATTTGAAGGTTCTGAAGGAATCGGGCATTCTCGACTCGAAGAGAATGGGTTTTCGCGTGCACTACTTCGTAGATGCAAAAACTTTAGAGAATTATAAAAAACAAATAGACGAACTTATTGAAAACGCTTTAAAAAAAAGCAGCCATCCGGACAATGAAACCTGACTCTTTTGCTAAAAAAAATTTTCATATATATATAAGTTATTAAGCATATACCAAAAAAGGAGGTTATATGAAAAAAATATACATATCTTATCTTGTTTCTGTCGTTCTCGCGCCGTTTGTCTTTTGGGTTTACTTAACTCTTGATCTCGTTTGCGCCGCAAGAGCTATTGTTTTTGAGGTTGTTACGGGGGTATTATCATTAACGCTTTTATCGTTGGTTTATAAAAGCAAAAAAGCTCTTATGCTTTTAGTCCCGCTTCTTGTGCCTGTTTTTGTCGTTATTGCATCACCGATAATTATGGTTAATAGATTGGGAGCGGAGAAATTCTTAAGTCAGAGAATCCCTGCTTTCGTTACGTTTGAAATTTTTGCGATATTTCAAATTGTGTTGATTTCGATTTTGATTGGAATGAAGAAGCGATTAGAGCGATAGCTGAATTATGTTTAGTGTAAAAAACCAAAAAAGGAGGAATGATATGAAAAATTCAAACAAACTATCAGTACCTGTAATTTATGTTAAGGCAGTCGTTGCCTTGATGTTTATTCAACTGTTGCATAAAGGTGTTCGGGAAATACCCCATGTTTTACAGATGACTCGTATATCTCCCAAAGTAGGGCTAATGTTTTTTACCGGTTTACTTATAGCAGGAATGGTCGGCGTTTTTTGCAGGTTTAGGTGGGGTCTTATTTTAGGAATTATTGGGGCTAGCTGGATGATTTTTCAGCCTTTCTTAGTTCACGGAATAATGAGGGTGCCGGCTTTAAATGGAATCTGGTGGTACCCGATATTTCCTATTACTCAGGGTGGTCTGATTATTTATTTTTCTATACTTACATGGCAGAAGGATAAAGAACACATAACTCAAACCTAATACAAAAAAGGAGGATATTGTATGTGTTGGAGTTTTAAGGATTCGGAGGGAAAGCTCCCACAAATGGGACGCCTTCTTCAGAGATTCCAAGGAGCTCCCTTATTTCATCCGGCAACTTAGTCCCGACTTTAGAACCCGTAAACTCACTCAATAACTCAAAATTACCAAGCTTCCAACTCTTAAATAACGGGCCATCATAATTTACTAAATTTTTACTATACCTTGAAAATTCCTTATGCAACTTATGTAAATCCGATAAAACCTCTATTTCTTTATAACAATCCGTATTTTTCGCCGGACTCCAAAGTATCAACGGATGAGATTTATTGCCCGGGGTTCGCACGTACACGTTATAATCGAGTTTATCCAATTGCGGTTTGTTAAGCCTTTTGCAGAGATCCGGAGTTTGAAAAGCAACAAAAAGCGTTTTGTAGTAATTCCCATCGACCGCAATCAGATTATTTACAAATATATGCCCATACCGTTCGTCGACATCGGGACCCGTACTCGGATGCCAGCCAAAATGATCTCCCTCCGCGCTTCTTGGAGTTCTCCCAATCATTACAGTACTATTTACTATCGTGTTATTGTATATTTGAACTCCTGAACTGTTTAGAACGTAAATGCCATGTTGACAATTGATGAAAATATTTCCCGCACAGATAGCTCCTTTTGATATTTCGAAGAAAAACCCATTTTCGCCCATCCAGAAAGGTTGCTCTGAAAATTCTCCTTCCATAATGCCTACGTCCTGAACCCAATTGTCGACAAAAACTCCGTCTACATTACCTACGTCGTACCAGATACCGTTTGAATATGGAAGATCGATAACAAGATTATCTCTACACGTAACACGGTAAGACTGATTGAAAATTTTCACCGCCGCGGGGAAATATCCTGTAAGTCTCTCGATATTATTCTTAGTAAATATATTCCTTTCTAAAAGAACATCATTCGAGGCCTCGATATAAATACCTTCTGTACTGGTATTACTAATTTTGCAATACCGGAGAGTCAAACTGTCTCCCCTGAATCTCGCAGCTACACGTGAACAGTTAGAAATTTCACAGTGTTCTAAAGTTGTACCCATCACTTCCTTTCCATGCGCGGATTCATCGGACAAACCCCGAGGAAATGTTCCTTCAATAAAAATAGCTCGCTTGGCATACTGGGTAAAAGTTATTCCTCGGATTATTGGGCCTTTCTTATCCGAAATTTTACCATGACATTTTCCGGTTGTTCTTAAAATAGCAGTATTAAAAGCGGTGATTTCTACCAGCTTGTCTTTCGGGTCGGTTCCGATATAAACTTCGCTTTTATCATAGTCTATGAAATAGGAATTCTCGTCGACTTCACCTCTCCAACCAACCGACTGCAAAAATTTCCCATCGATAAATACCATATCATTATTAAAACGATGCAGCGGAGTTTCTTTTCCATACCAATCGATCCACCACCAATCGAGAGGCTCGGCAGGAAACAAACGGGACCAGGAGGTTTTCCACAATCCGTTTCTAAGATCCTGCCACTCTTTTGCGATATAGGTTCCCTTTAAAACAGGTTTCTCGTCCGCGTAAGCCTGTATGGTTATCCCCTGGTTTAACACTAAATCACCTGTACGATAAGTACCTCCGCGCATCACGATCGCGTCTCCCGTCACCACCTCTTCTATTGCCTTTTCAATTGTTGTAGGTCTATCCAGTTTCTCTCCCTTATTATCAGCTTTTCCGTCGGGGGCCACATAATAAATCGCACCCGGAACTTCAGGCAAATTATAGGTCTGTTGGATTGGGCCATAGGGACCACCGGAAGGTAGCGCTTTCAATGAAAATGAAACAAAAAATATAGAGAAAAGGAAAAAACCGGCACTAATGAATACATACCATTTTATCGTTTTGTTTTGAAATTGGCTTTTAATTTTAAACATTAGAATACTCCTTTTTGTAAGAAAATAACTAAAGAATTAGTATTTGTCAACTATCTCTATTTACTCATTCCGCTATTTAATACGAAGCTCAGGAATCCATTAAATAAAAACCGTATAAACAATTTTTTAATATACTATTTACTCTATTGTGAAAATTTTTCCTTAACATTTTCTCCCCTTTAATTACGATTAACCATATATGAGAAAAAAAGATAAAGAAATAAAAGACCCACGAGAAATAGAAGAAATTATTTCTGCGAATAAAATATGCAGGATAGCGCTCTGCGACAAGGATACTCCTTATATCGTACCAATGAATTTTGGCTATAAAGAAAACAAAATATTTTTCCACACCGCCAGAAAAGGTAAAAAAATCGATATAATCAAGAAGAATAAAAAAGTATGTTTCGAAATAACGGATTCTATAGAAATATTACGAGCAGAAAAGGCTTGTAATTTTAGTACAAAATACCGGTCTGTTATCGGTTTTGGCTCAATAAAAATCGCAAATAACCCTGACGAAAAAAAAAGCTCTTCAAATAATTATGGACCAACATACAAATAAGAGTGATTGGAAATTTCCCGATGAAATCGTTTCTAAAACAATGATTCTGGAAATCGAAATTCAATCACTTACCGGGAAAAAGTCGGGAATATTCGGGAATATAATATTAGATAACAGATACCAGGTCTCAGATACTAGTAAAAACTAACAAATTTTTATGGAGTGGGGATGATTTTGACTCGTGACCGGTGACTAAAGACGATGGACTCCTTACGTGCTCTCTGTGGTTCAATTACTTTATTTTTTGCGACTAATCTGAAAAAGAAAAATCTTTTTCTTTGAAAAGTTTTATACATTTTTCCACCACTTCTCTATCATAAAGTGTTCCTTTTCCCTCAGAGACCTTTTTTATTGCATCATCGAAGCTGTACGCTAAGCGATAGGGTCTCTTAGATGTGTAAGCTTCTATAACATCAGCTACTGCCAGAATTTTTGCTTCTAAAGATATTTCCGCAGCACTGAGCCCTTTAGGATATCCTGAACCGTCCAGGCGTTCGTGATGTTGCAGCACGATCTCTGCCACCGGACCCGGAAAATCAACGGATTTCAGAATCTCATAACCTACTGTGGAATGAGTTTTTA
>Ga0307427_1001836_pt1 | contig 10531 bp, 6 predicted proteins | sample SalMarWE160190MG_FD_202162 | JGI IMG/M metagenome (GOLD analysis project Ga0307427, IMG submission 202162) | Salt marsh sediment microbial communities from the Plum Island Ecosystem LTER, Massachusetts, United States - WE1603-190 | ecosystem: Environmental > Aquatic > Marine > Intertidal zone >... | reverse complement strand
TGAACGATACATGCCATATGAGAGGGATAAGCCAGAAGATGGCTCAGGTCGATTTTTGATGTACGGTTCAATGCACTATGGGGGCTATTGAAGGCATCAGGCTTCCAGAACCCTTGTTGAGATGCCAGAGGCCGCGTACGATCTCTTAGGGTTTAGCGAAGTAATGGGCTTTGGGTTTTCACCTTGACAAACCTAGCGCTAGCTGTTAGCTAAGGTTGCGATGGATTCCGAAAAAGGCGTGGGGTGAGCCTTTTCCATGGTTTGTAATCGCTCTGTGCGTGCCAGATACATGGGAGTCAGCGATGCTTTGTTTCGGTGGTGCCGTTTTTCCCATAGCGGATTATAAAGGATAATGAGGAGGGGATGAGATGCAGAGCAAGGCAATAATAGGGCTGGTTATTCTTCTGGTGTTACTCCTATCGAGCATATCCTATGCAGGAACACATCTCATTGAGCTCAATGCGAGTCGGTCGGCTGTAGAAGGTGGATATGATCATGCAATGCCAGTAGAGTACGGTTTTCTAACGGCTGGCATTGGGGCTCTTTACAGCAAGGATGATTACAGGATAGGGCACGCCAAGTTCACCTTGGGAAACAGCATATCGTCAGCTGGATTACGGTTTAATCTGGGGTTTAAGGGTGTTCTTGGAAGCGTGGAAGAGAACGGCAGAGAGGCTGATTTGATGGCTCTTGCCTTTCTTTTCTCGGGAACATTTACCATTCCTGAGACGATAGTTCCGATTCCCGTGGATTTTTCGTTGAACATCTCCATGGCGCCAGAGCCCTTGTGTTTTTTGGATTCTGATCGGTATATGGACTTCAGGGCTAGCTTAGATTTCAAGATTGTCAAGAATGCGGCAATCATCTTGGGCTATCGATACATCGAGACGCGTCTGGAGCAGGACCATGGAAACTGGGAGAAATCAGACGGCGCCATCTTTATTGGATACCAGTTGAGATTTTAAGCTGAAAGTAAGCGTTTATACTCCCTCATCCTTTGAGTCAAACCCCTTTGCCGCTCATCTATAATCACGCCCCGCATGAATGTCTTCTCGAGGCGCGGTAAAATCGGCACAAGCTTTGATAATAAAACAGTCTTTTGGTCAAGCTCTATTTTCCGTGATTATCGCACACCATGGGAAATGCATATAGTGATTGACAAATAATAATATTTATTTCTATATACTTTTATATATATATTTGCTTAATAATAAGATTACTATGGATTAAAATGTCTTTGTTAAGCAATTGTACATTTTTGATCCATATCTCTTTTAATAAGTATCTATTATGCGTATAAATACAGCCGGGAAACCAGGTGCTTACCAAGCTATCCTTAACAAAAGGAGCTTTTTCGAAGTGTACACTATACTGTGCATTTTCAGCGCTGCTCGTAGAAAAGGTTTGGGGTAAGGTAGCCATAGGACGTTCTGAGATAGGTAGGGGATATAAATGCTGAGTCCTGAAACCCGCACAAGAGCGGGTCTTCCGCGTTACCATGATGGAGCACATTGCTCTCCTTTGGGGGAGATATCGATTTAATACGATGCTTACTCGCAGATTGGCAAGGATATTGACAATGAATGCGGTAAAGACATGGAGATCACGGTCAAGTCAGTAAATCGCTCAAGGTAACGATCCAGGACACACATTAAGACCATGTTCACACAGGAGGGCGCCATGGATAAGGATGGATCAGCAAGGAGCCTTTCGAAGAAGATAGAGCCTGTTTATGGATTCTCTGGAACAGAACATCGGTTACCCCCCTGGCTATTCCAACACCGGGATTTGGTCTATGCCTTGGATAACGCCAAGACAATCAAAAGGGAGGAACTCGCCAACACGATCAACTTCCTTCACTTCATGGATGGATATGCCCTTGTTCATCTAACCCATCCCAAATTCAATGAAAACATCCTTGTACGAGCGCATCCCGAGCCCTGCCTCGGAGAAAAACTCACCTGCAGATGGTCAGAGGAATACCCATCAGAGCTCGATTTGGGGAGCTATCAGTTTATGCATCTTATCATCGATGATGGGAAGTCAATGATCCTCGTGCCTGGTCTCTTGGAGGAGATGAATAAGAAGGCGATTGCAGTTCGATTACCTGATATAAGCTATACCACCGGGCAAAGGAGCGTGAGACGATACATCTGTCGGGATATCGATGTGGAATTGATCCAAGGCGTGTTTGCCGCAAAAGGGCAATTGCTTGATTTCAACTCGAATGGATTCAGGACCAAGGTGAGGCCAGAATCATATTGTTCCTTCCATTGGTTTAATTCTGATGCGCCGGTCACCATGGCTTTACGACAAGACAACAAGATTTTATTCTCCGGTGCTTGCCGGTGCATTCGACAGCAGGGTGGCCATGGACTGAGGGAGATTGTGCTCACACCAACCCAGAAGAGAATAGATTTATTCAAAAAAAGATCGATCCGAAATCCCCGCCAGCGCCTTACTCCCTCACCTACTATTATCTTCAATCACCCTTTTTTGAACAAGCAGATCCAACGAGAAGTTCTGAATATCTCCACCTCAGGATTTTCCCTATACGAGAAGGCGGATGAGAGCGTTTTATTGCCGGGCATGATTATTCCGGAGCTGACAATCGATTTTGCCGGTTCCTTAAAAATGAGGTGCATCGCGCAGGTGATCTATTGTTCCAAGGACAAGGATAACGAGATTTGCTGCGGGCTTTCCATACTGGACATGGATATCAAAACGTACACGCGTTTGACCCACATACTCAGCAATGCACTAGAGCCACACACGTATATTTCGAGCCAGGTGGATATGGAAGCCTTGTGGGAATTTTTCTTCGAAACGGGCTTCATCTATCCCACAAAGTACCGCATGATACAATCTCATCGAGAGGATTTCAAGAAAACCTACAGGAAACTTTATCAGGAGAGCCCTGAAATTGCGCGGCATTTCACCTACCAGAAGAACGGTCACATCTATGGTCATATTTCCATGGTAAGGGCCTATGAAAGGGCATGGATGATCCACCACCACGCCGCCAAGGCCGTTGACAACAAGAGGAGCGGCTTCATTGTGCTGAAACAGATTATGCACTACCTGAATGATATGTATCGTCTGCCCTCGGCAAAGATGGACTATGTAATGTGCTATTTTCGACCAGAGAACAGGTTTCCCAATATGGTATTCGGCGGATTTGCGAGATACCTTAAGACCCGACGGGGCTGTTCCATGGATCTTTTCTCCTATCTTCCCTATACGAGCCTTTCCATCGGAACACCACTCGCAAAGGAGTGGTCCCTTGAGGAGTGTTCCGCAATGGACCTATGGGATCTCAACCGGTTCTACAGATATTATTCAGGAGGCCTTCTCCTCGATGCCCTTGGTTTGGACCAGGAGGTATTTGATGATGAGCCCCTTGAAGCGCTCTATAGTCGCCTTGGGTTTGTGCGGAAATGGAAGGCATACTCCTTGAAGCATAGAGGTGAGGTGAATGCTGTTTTGATTGTGAATCAGTCCAACCTGGGCCTGAATTTATCCGAGCTTCTCAACGGGATCAAGGTGCTGGTAACAAACTCGGATGACACACCATGGAATGTTCTATCCACTGCCATCGCTCAGTTGATAGGCGTCTACCATATGGATAGGGTGCCGCTTATGTTCTACCCCACTGAATACGTGAAGGCCCAAAGGGTTCCCTGTGAGAAGCACTACCAGCTGTGGATTCTAAATGTCCAGCACGGAAACGAATATATCGAATACATGCAGAGGAAATTCAAGATAAACTATCAATAGCTTGGCTTATCATTTCGTCCCGCAACCCTGCTGATCTCATGACTTTATCCATATGACCAATCTGCCCTCCTGAGGCCGCAATATGCCCTTGGAGGAACCGGGCATTCCCAATGAGATTGGCCCTTTCACCTGAATCTCACCACTATTATGACGAATTGATTTTATTAATAGTATTCAATATCAATCTGCTCCCCCCGCGTATCCTGATTTTGTGAATCGAAAAGGATCACAAGGAGGCAACAGTTATAAGCATGATAGGGAATTTATTGACATATATTATATTTTAATTTAATAATAAACATCTTGTGTTTTATTGCTATTACTTATAAGAAATTTAAGCGTCGGATTGCTAGGTATGAGTTTAGATGATCATCCCAAGAAGATTGACGATCCCCTTTATAACAGCCGTCTCATAAAAAATTATATAGAATATACAGCAAGGCAGGATCCTGATGTGGACATTAATTCATTGCTAACCTATGCAGGGATTACCACCTATGAACTGGAGGATCAGGGCCACTGGTTCACCCAGCACCAGGTAGACCGGTTCCACGACATCCTCGTCAAAAAAACAGGCAATCCGAATATCTCAAGGGAGGTGGGGCGTTATGCAGCCTCCTCCAGGGCGTCCATGGTAGTCAAGCAATATACCTTGGGATTCATGACCCCGGCAGCTGCCTATTGGGTAGTAAAAAACCTGGCCTCCCGTTTGACTAGAGCTCACACATTCAAGAGCAGAAGACTCGGGCCGGAGATGGTAGAAATTACCTCAATCCCTAAGCCTGGGGTTAATGAAAAGCCCTATCAATGCGATAATCGAATGGGGCACCTAGAGGCTATTTCCAGGCTATTCACCAATAGATTTGCCAAGATAGAGCATCCCAGATGTATTCATAGAGGGGACGGAGCCTGTCGGTACATAATCATGTGGGAGAAGACGGCTTCATTGATATGGAGAATGGCACGAAACTACTTCGCGTTATTCGCCATATTTGCATGTGGGGCATTGTTTTTCTTCCTGCCTTCTATTTCATGGGCAGCCGTGATTTTTCTCTTCGCCTCGATCATCATGGGGCTCTCCTTTTACTCGGAGCATCTCGAAAAGGAGGATCTGGCCAGGAATTTGGATGCTCAGGGCGATGTGGCCAAGGATCTCCTAGACGAGATCAACATGCGCTATAATGATGCCCTGCTGGTGAAGGAGATAGGCCAAGCTACCTCCAAGCTCTTGGATATCCAGAGGCTCCTCAAATCCGTCGTGGATGCCATGCAGAGGAGATTGGATTTTGATAGGGGTGGTATATGGCTTGCCAGCCCCGATAAATCCAGGCTTTGTTACACCGTTGGCTATGGGTATAACCGGGAAGTTGAGGAGATTCTCAGGAAATCGGATTTCCATCTGGACCATCCTCACTCGAGGGGCCCGGCGGTACAGGCCTTTAACCAGCAACGGCCTCAACTGGTGAGCGATGTGGCTGAGATCAAAGAGGAGATTTCCGCAAGAACCCTTGATTTTATTAGAGAGATTGGTGCCCAATCCTTTATATGCGTACCTATTGTGTATGAAAAGGAATCCTTAGGGGTGTTGTTCGTGGATAATATCAAATCAAAGAAGTCCCTCAGCCAGACGGACATATCGCTCTTAACGGGGATTGCGCCTCAGATTGCCATAAGCCTCCATAACGCGATATCCTACCAGAGAGTACAGGAAAGCAAGGAGCGCGAGGAGAGCCTCAGAAAACTATTCGAAAAGTATTTGCCGGCACCTATTATCAAACAATATGTGGATTCAGGCGAGATAGACCTTTTCCGGGGAGATGAGATCTCAATTACTGCCATATTCTTGGACATCAGGAAATTTACTTCTTGCTCTGAGACAATGGAGGCAAGGGAGACGGTTTCCTTTCTGAATGACTATTTTGAGAGATGCTCACATCTCATCAGCGAAGAAAATGGCCATATAAATAAGTACACTGGTGACGGATTCTTAGCAATTTTCGGGGCTCCTGAGCCGTTGGAGAATCATCCGATCATGGCATTTAATGCAGCCGGCAAGATCCTGGACATGTCGGGAAATTTCATCTTAGGAGGAAAACCTATGAGTATCGGGGTCGGCCTTCATACGGGATTGGCCATTATAGGCAACATAGGATCTCAGTCAAAGATGGAGTATACAGCCGTTGGTGACACCATCAATACCGCCGCTCGTCTCCAGGAGCTCACAAAATTTTTCCCTGACTATCCCATTATTATGAGCAGGGATGCATGGGAGGCACTGGAAGGGCATCCATACCACAGGGCGATCACCAATTTGGGAATGCAGCGGATACGGGGGAAGAAAGAAAAGCTGGAGGCCTTTGGATTTAAGCCGATAAAAGATTACCCTCTCACAATGCTTCAAACAGACATAAACTACATCCCCCTTTAGACAGCCCCTCAACGCTCGCTTATGGGCAGGACGCTGTTGCTCAGCTCAAACACTCGGTAGCGTAATAGAGTATACAATGCTCAAGGCCTGGATCTCCCTGGTGCCCTAAGATTTGCACTCAGCAAGGAGAAAGGGGCATTGCTGCCTCAATGTCGATTGCTATTGGAGAGCGGCAAGGTATCCCTGAATATCCATTCGTGACTCTCACTTGCGAATTTCCATAAGAGGTGAGCAGGAGTTGAATATTGCGTGAAGGCCTGATTGTTCGATGCCTAATCCATTACCTGAGAGGACATTCTTCTTTGTAATCTCCAAGCGGGCGTTTTGCCATGTGTCCTCGAATAGCAGGAAGGACGCTCCTTCAAAGAACACGAGGTTTGGGGTGGTTAATGCGAAGGCTTTACCTGCAGACCTTAATATTTCCGTTTCTCCCACATGGGCGCCTATCTGACAGGGCACGTTACGGGATTGGGCGAGCTGGGCGATCTGCTTGGATCGCAAGAGTCCGCCGCATTTTGAGATCTTTATATTGAGGATATCGCAGGCTCCTTTTTCTATCAATTGTCTCGCATCGGTGAGGCTGCACATAGACTCATCTACGATAATGGGTGTTCCAATGATCTTCCTGAGGCTCTGGAGACCCTCGATATCGGCCTTTACGAGGGGTTGTTCAGCCGCTGAGATATGAAACTCCTTTAACCTCTCGAGATTGGAGATAGCCTCATCGAGCGTCCATATACCGTTATTTTCCACTCGAATATCCACCTGATCGCCAAACAGCGATCTCACGAGGCCAACCCTTTCTGCGTTATCATTTTCCTGCTTTCCCACTAAGACCTTTACGAACTTCACCCTTTCCTTTGGTAGTTCGTAAGATAGCTCCCGTATCTTTTGAAGAGGTAGGAACGGCACTGAAATAGAATAAGGCGCGCTCTCTCTCACGATCGGGCCGAGATAATGGGTGAGGGATACCCCCCAGTGTTTCCCGAGGGCATCGAGAAGCGCGATATCGACTGCACCCAGGGCGGTGTTATAATAGAAACGGTGATGCTTGATACATTCCTCTTCCAGCTCATCTAATAGGGGCTCAATATCATCTGCTTCATGTATCGCCCGGGATAGCAGGATAGGTGAAAAGCAATCCCTTATTACCTCTATTACGGTGGAAATAGTTTCGCCAGTTACATATTTCTTTGGAATACTTTCACCATACCCGCAGATTCCGTTTTCGAATTCCAGCTGCAGTATGGCTGACTCTACACCTGTTCCGAAGGCCTGGGTTGAATGGAATTCAAACCTGAATTGCTTTTTATATTGTCGAATGCTAATTTTTTCTATTTTCATTTTTTAAAGATTACCTTGACCATTCGGCCTGCCAGTTGATCTCTTCCCTTGATACGCCAAGCTCATGGAGAAAGCCGTCGAGGATTTCAGGCTCGGCAGTCTGTTCCAGAGACATTCGTTCCATTGCTTCATCGCGCGTCATGAGTCCTTCGCGTATGAGGATGCTGTTCTTTATAGTCTCCTGGGTGAGGCCGTATTTTTTGAACTTGAGATATTCCTTGATGGGAAAGAGGGTGCAGTCAAAGTGGCTCTCATGGACATCTGGAGGGTGTCTCCATCCTAATTTCTCGGAGAGCATGAGAGGGATCTCTCTGACGTTCCATTCGATATAGTCCGGTAGCTGGATAAAATCCATTGCATAATCACCTAGTTTATCGTGTGAGGCCGTATCAATCCCAGCCTGGCGTGGATCCTCAAGGCCCATGTATCGGGAGATAATTTCCTTTTCGATGAACGGCTGTGCCTTCAGTTCATCAAGCAATTCCGGGGTGAGATTATCAAAGAAGTACTGCATTGAGGTTACGGAAATGCCTGGCTGGTACTCGTATTGCTTTGACCAGCCACCAACCATCAAGGGACTGAAACCTAGGGTGTTTTGTTGACTCCAGGAGAAACTGGCCCCGAAAAGGTAGCCGAGGTTGTTACATACCGAGCAAAACTCACCCCGTTCCCGCAAGAAATGGGCGAACAGTTTTCTCAAGAAATTTACCCGTGGTCGTATGGAGAAGAGGTCTATATCCAGCTTCTCAACAATGTTCTCGAGGTTTTGAATTGCGTATGGGGAGCTGTAGCCAATGTTGTAGTGAAGTCCTAATATTTTGAGACCATATTCCTTCTTCAGATAGTAGGCGACATAGCTACTATCCTTACCACCGCTTAGACCTATGATTACATCGTATTTTTCGTTTCTCCCCTTATATTTCTCCACTAGCCTGTCCAGTTGGCCCTTTGATTTCCTTGAGGATTTGCCTTTTCCTTTGGCTGCTTCAAGACAGAAGTTGCAGACGCCATGCTCGTCGAAGGTGATAGAAGGATAGATATCCGGAAGAACGCACCTTGTGCACCTCTTTATCCCGACCATTACGCCTCCCCTTAGGTTTGCAAGAGCAATCGGAGATATGAATGAATCCTACCGTTTGATTTATTAACCCTGTTTATCAGAGAGCGGAAATGGTGTCAAAAGGAAAAGGACTTACTCATAGATGTAATAGGGCTTACCTTGACATGTTGTTGTCGATACATTAAAAAAGACATGAGGATGTGGGGGAAAGAGGGGCGGGACATCATGAAATTTGCACGCCTTTTAGATATCTTAGGGCCCTGGATCTTAAGGTCCCAGAGGGTGATTATCGATACTATTGGGAATAAAGCTGCTCCTCGAGAAGGACAAAAGACTGGTGTCGGGAAGCGCCTGATCACCGCTTTAAAAGATCTTCTCTACCGAATGTGGTCCAGGATTCAAGGCTTGAGAATCCCCATTTTCATAAAGCTCTCCGCATTGTCTACGCTACTCATCTTTTTGGTTATCTTTACTATAAGTTTTTCGATGCTGAACAGGCAAAAGGCACAATTTATCGGGCAATTAATAAACCTTGGGGAGACCATGGCCCACGTTGCAGCTAGTAATGCCTCTGATAAACTTTTAGGGGAAGAAGAGCTGAGTTTGTTTCAATTGCTCAATGATATTGCACAAAATGAGCAGGTCCTGTATGCGCTTATTACAGATGGTAAAGGTATTATTAAAGCCCATAGTACCATTGAGGAAGTAAACAAAGCCTATTTGCCCCCAAAGAATAGTATCTTTCTTAAAGAAGCCGACATGGTAAAAGTGAGTTCTTTTATGCATGATGGAGAGGAGATTCTCTTTTTTGAGAAGCCGATTACTTATCAGAAATTAAAGGTCGGAGAAGTGCATCTGGCTATCTCCCAGAAGAAGGTCTTCCAAAATATTCGTAATGGGAAGGTCTTTATTATCCTGCTCACTGCGATCATTACCGTTTTTGGTATACTGCTCAGCCTTGGGATGAGCAGGTATTTTTCAAGCCCCATCAGGAAACTAAGGGAAAGTACAAAGGCCCTGGGTATGGGCGATTTTGATCATCAGGTGATGATAAAGCGCAACGATGAACTCGGAGATCTAGGCACAGCATTTAACGAGATGGCAAAGGATCTAGCGCTCAAGGAAAGGATCAAGTACTCCTTCGGGCAATATGTGACACCGGAGATAGTGGAATTGATACTGACAAACCCCGATAGCCAATGGATGAAAGGATCAGAGGTTGAGGCCACAGTCCTCTTTGTTGATATAAGGGGGTTTACCACCCTATCCGAGGATAAAAAACCAGAGAGCATTGTTGAACTGCTCAATGATTATTTTACTCGTGTTACTGATGTAGTTATCAAATATGGTGGCCACCTGAACAAATTTGTGGGGGATGAGGCAATGGCCGTCTTTGGCGCGCCGGTACCCAATCTGCAGCATGCTGAGGCAGCTGTACTGGCTGCCTTGGATATACAAACAGAGATTTCAGGCCTTGATCGAGGAATACTAATAGAGGGTATGGCCATTCAAGTGGGCATAGGTATCAATTCTGGGGTGATGATAGCGGGAAATCTTGGTTCAGAGAAACGGATGGAATATACGGTTATAGGAGATAACGTCAATGTGGCCTCAAGGCTCACATCCCTTGCAAAGCCAGGCGAGATTCTGATCAGCGGAGAGACCTATAAATTAATTAAGGAAAAAAGCCGCCTGAACATAGAAAAAAGGAGAAAGATCCTTGTCAAGGGAAGAAAGATGGGGATAGACATCTTTAAGGTGCTGGGACCAGCAGGAGACGGATATGGGGATGACAAGCAGGACGCTGCATAGAAATAAACGGGTAGAAATGTTTTCTATTTTCCTGATTGTGGCGTGGTTTCTCCTTCAGTCATCATGTGCAACCTTGGATATAAGCAATAAAACACCCGAACCAACCCTTG
>Ga0307427_1001834_pt1 | contig 10539 bp, 13 predicted proteins | sample SalMarWE160190MG_FD_202162 | JGI IMG/M metagenome (GOLD analysis project Ga0307427, IMG submission 202162) | Salt marsh sediment microbial communities from the Plum Island Ecosystem LTER, Massachusetts, United States - WE1603-190 | ecosystem: Environmental > Aquatic > Marine > Intertidal zone >... | reverse complement strand
TCTTTATTCACTGCTCCTTTTTCCATTGCTATTTGACTTAAATTAGCATAATTATATTTCTTTAAATTTTCAGGTAACTCAAATTCAAAACCAGGTGCAATTGATTTTATAATTTGTTCTAAATCTCCTAAAAATACAAAAGGTTTGTTCTCTTCAATTTGTTTAAGAATTTTATAAGAAGTATCTTGTTTTACTGGATAATTTGGTTCTCCTACAACCCCTAAAGATTTGTATTCTCGTTTCAATCCTTGAAATTCTTTTTCTTGAAGTTCTCTTATCTCTTTACCTTCCATAAACATTTCATAAGTTGATTTTCCTTCTTCTCCAAAAGAAGTATGAGCAAAATTAGCACCAGCTACATTTTGTATTAATTTACTTTCCAAAGTCATTTTTGCAATTTCTCCAGGACTTTTTTTTTCTTTTTCCATATTAAATTTAGAAATTCAGCTTTTATAAACCTTCCTACTGTTACTACTTAGTAATTAACTATTTCTTCAATTCATACAAAATCTTTGTCTTGCAAGGAAGTTTAGATTTTATCTGTTTGAACAAATGTCTAACAAAACTAACTGCTTTTGGATTTGCAACAGCAACAAAAAGAATTCTATTATTTTGTTTAAGAATTGCTGCTTTTCCAACAGCCTTGCCATAAGCTAATTGCATTCCTGTCTGCATTCTATCAGCTCCTGCACCAGTAAGCATTCTATTTTCTCTTTGAATATGATGTGGAAAAGGAATCATCTTAAATAAATACTGCCCAGCAAGTTCTTTATCTAATTTCTTATTTATGTATTGTCTGCACGCTTCAAAAGCGTTTTGCCTAATTTGAATTTTTTCTGTGGTAACAAGAGTTAAAACATGAGGAATTTTTCCAGCATCATAAAGAGATTCTTTACCCATAGTAAATTTAACAATTTTTGGTTGAGGAACAGTTTTTACATAAGACTTTCCTCTTTTCTTACTAACCCTTGTATAAGGAGTTACTTTCTTTTTTGAATATGCTGTTGCTTTTCTTAATCCTGCCATTTTATTGTTTTGCTAATTTAATTAATTTATTTCTAAAAGATTCATTGACCAAATCTATTTGAAGAAGAATTTGTCTTTTATCAAATTCTTTTTCCCAAGGATGATTTTTGATTGATTCAATAGATATACCCCCATAATATATTTCTTTCATTTTTGTCGGATCTCCTCCAAACCCCACAAAAGAACATATTCCTTTTATATAATCTTTAACTTTATTATAATTATCTGGGAATATTTCAATAATCATTTCCTTTTTCATTTTATCTCAACCTCTGTTGTAACAGCTTGCCCAGGCAAACCTTTTTCAAAAATAGCTCTCACAACACCTTTATTTCCATGAGCACCAGAAATTTTTCCCATGATTATTTTCCCTGCTGGACTTTTCCATTCAACTTCTTTTCCAACAAACTTTTTAGCATCTTCACGATTTTTACTTCCAGTTATTTCTATCAAAAAATGCCTTTCATGAATAGTGTGTCTTCCACGTCTGAATTGAATAACTTTTCCTTTAACCATTATATTTACCAAGAAAATTAGTTTTTAAAAGTTGCTAATAATTTTATTTCTCTTTCTTCTTAACCATATCACATCTCTGATTATACTCAATCAAGTCATTAATTAAAATTGATGCATTTTTTCTTGCCTCATCAACTTTATGTGAATTTAATTTACCTTTCTTAAACTGAGTTCTTGCATTAACAATATCTTTCAAAATTCTCAAATGTTGTGGAGAAAACTTTCCTTTCTTAACAAAATTCTTTTCAAATTCAAGAATTATTTTATCTTTTGATTTGTTTTTAACTATAGTTTTCAAAAGACTAAAAATATCTTTATAGATTTGCTCTATAGTTTTTTCTTGAACTCTCTTTTCAATTTCTTTTCTAAGCTCTTTTAATCTCTTTAAATAATCCTGAGTATCAGAAAGTAATTTATCAATTTCTTTTCCTGAAATTTCCTTAATTTTTTCATGTTCATAATCTCTCCAAATATTAACTACTTTTTCTAAAAAGTCTATATATTTTTTTTCAATCATTTTTTTATTATAAAATTCTCTTTTAAAATCAGAGACTAATTCTTTTTTAGCATTTGGAGGAGGGCATCCGTTGAGCATTAAGAGAGCTTGTGCAGGAGTTGTGATTCCCCAGAAAACATTTACAAAAACTTCCGACAAAAGAATACTCTTGCTTCTTGAAACAACTTTGTCCCCCATAGACATAAACATATCAATAGCTTCAGGAGAAGGTTTAAGTTTTCCCATATTCAATAAAGTTTTCCAAGGCATAAATGTTCCTCTATCATAAAGAGGAATACCATCTCTGATAAAAGTAAAAATAACTGGGTGCGCATCTTTAACAGATTCCCAAAAATCAGTTAAAAGATAAATCTGAGGTTCAAGCTTATTTTTTACTCCAGCAAGAGCAGACGCCTCAGCAACATATTGATAAATTATTCCCCTTAATCTTTCTTTTAATTCCAATCTTGGCATTCGTTTAACATCAGTATCATTAATAATTACAAAAACATCAACATCAGAAGTCTTAACTGCTTCTCCCCTAACTAAACTTCCACCAATAACATAACTTACAACATATTTTTCAAATTTTTGCAAAACTAATGACTTATGAATTTCGGCAACTCTTAATGCTCCCAAAATTCCTTTATCATAAAGTGGAAAAGACATAGCAATTGCACTACTCAATTCAAATTTACTATCTAAACAATTTTCCCAAACATCAGTTGGAGTTTTAATCTGAACCCAAATCTTCTGCTTTCCTATTTGTTTAATTATTTCTTGTTTTATTTTTGGAATTTCTTTAACTTTGTCTTCAGGAACAATAATATAAACATGCATATGTTTTTCAGTTTCTTTTGGAACCTCTTCTTCTTCAATAAACTTATTCACAGCCATGGGAGGCAAAATACTTATTGATTGAACATAATTATATTTTTTAACGACAAAAGATTTTAACTTTTCAAGTTCTTTCTTTGTTTTTTCCATATTCTTCTTTGTATCAGAAGAATCTTCAGGAATTACTGGTTTTTTATTAGAATATTTTTTATCAAGATTCATTTCAGGAATATCTTGGCTTTTGTTGTCTGATTTCATAGTGAAAAAAGGAATTATGAGATATATAAAGGTTACTAATTGTTTATTTCTAAAATTTTATTTTTACTCTTTAAACCTCTAATTATTTTTACTTTTTTCTTAAATATTTTTGAAAAAAATTTGATTATTTCTAAATTAGCTTTTCCTTGTTCAGGTTTTGCTTTTACATTAACTTTCCAGACATCTCCTTTTTCCAAAACTTCTGTCTTTGGTTGATTTATTTTAACTTTTATTTTTATTTTCATAAAATATAAAAAAATATATTCAATATAAAGGTTACTAATCACAAACTTTAAAACCATAAACTCTTTCTTAAAATCAGGTCCTATAGTCCAGCGGTTAAGACTCTTCGTTTACACCGAAGGAACCGAGGTTCGACTCCTCGTGGGACCATATTTAATTATACTAATTTTTTTAAAGATAATTTTGTTATTAATTATAGGCGTGGATAGTTTATTGGTAGAATATCTCGTTGCCAACGAGGTGAGCCGGGTTCAATTCCCGGTCCGCGCATAATTATTTACTCTTTATTTTAAACTCTGCTTCTTCTGTTGATTCACAAGAATCTGCTGCAGAATTAACTGCTTTTTCTAAATCTCTTGCAGCACCCGCAAATTTCTTTTTTTGTTTTCCTTTTACAACTCCTGTAGCTTCAACAACTTCTTCTTGTGCATCAGTTGTTATTTCTTCAGCTTCTCTAATTTCCTTTTTTGCTTTTTTCACTGCTTTTTTTGCTTCTCTAATTTCTTTTTCAACATTTTTAGCATTTATAGTTTTCATTTTATAAATAATTTAAAGAGATATATAAACTTTAGCAATATCTTACAAAACTTATTTCTCCCAAATTTTATAAATGCTTTTTCCTTAATAATAAAAAGAGGTTTTCATGCGATTTTCATCGGAGGCAATTGAAAAAATCGCCTCACAGTAAAAGAAGGGAAAATCGAAAAAAATCGATTAGGTTGTTTTCAAATGATATACATTCCAATTCTAGGAGCATTGGCATTAGCCACAGGAACAATTATCCAAAAAAAACTTTTAAGCCAAAAAAAGATAGGAATCAAATTTTATCAAACAGTTGAATTTGCTGCAATTGTTCTTGCGATGCTTCCTTTTATTTACTTTTTTTGGAAAATAGATTCACAAGCTTTTGAATTCAAAAATATTTTTATTTTCGGATTAGTAATCATTTTTTCAATTGCCGCAAACTTGTTTTTATTTTATTCAATGAAATGGGAAAAAGTTACTAACCTAGAACCTGCAAAAATTCTCGAACCTTTATTTGTTATTATCCTTGCCATCTTTTTTAGTTTTTTCATTGATTCAAAATTATATGAAAGGAATTTGAAAATCATCGTCCCCGCATTAATTGCAGGAATAGCATTAATTTTTTCCCACATAAAAAAACATCATTTGAAATTCAATAAATACTTTATCGCAGCGATTTTGGGAAGTTTTTTCTTTGCTCTTGAATTAGTTATTTCACGATTAATTCTTGACTTTTATTCTCCAATAACTTTTTACTTTATAAGATGTTTTTCTATTTTTCTGCTTAGTTTTGTATTATTCAAACCTAAATTTAAATCATTAGATAAAAAATCAATTTTATTGTTTCTCGCCATAGGTTTTATTTGGGCTATTTATAGAATAGTTATTTATTGGGGATACACAAATTTAGGAGTTATTTTCACAACATTAGTAATCATGCTTGGACCAATCTTCATATATTTATTTGCCTGGAAATTTCTTAAAGAAAAAATCAACTGGAAAAATATAGTTGCTTCAATAGTTATTGTTGCTTGTGTTGTTTATGCAATTTTGGGTTGAATTGTCTTAATCCTATAGTAATTAAATCATAATAAAATTTATAAAGGAGTTTTTTAATGAAAGTTTATGAAAAAAGAAAAATTCACATTTAGGCAGAAATGGTTTCCAACACTTGATGATGCTGAAAACTTGCAAGGAGAAAGATACGAAAGAAAAAATAAAGATTATTATGATTCTTTCGATTTTCCTGTTATTGATTTTTTAGGGAGATGGGCAAGAACAATTTTCCTTGTAGGAACACTAATTTGGGGTGGATATCAAGGCATCGGAAATAATATAGAATATTCTAAAGGTCAAAGAGTTGGAGTTGTGAATAAGATTTCTGAAAAAGGTGTAATCTGGAAAACTAAAGAGGGACAGCTTTCATTAGAAGGAAGAACAAGTACAGGAGATGAGACTGGTGCTGGGATTTGGGATTTCAGTATTGATTCTTTATCAAAAAATAATGATGAATTATATTCTAAAATAGAAAAAATTATGGAAGAAGGAAAAAGGGTGAAGATAACTTATAATGAACCCTTAGCTGTATGGCCATGGAGAGCAAAAACAAATTATTTAATCCAAAATATTGAAGTTCTTGAAACAAAAAAATAAATCTTTCTTTTTAATACATCCCACTCATTCCAGAAGGCATTCCTCCCGCACTTCCCATACTTCCTTCACTCTTTCCAGAACTAGCAATAACATCATCTATTCTTAGAATCATAATCGCGACTTCGCTAGCAGAATTTATTGCCTGACTTTTAATTTGATATGGTTCAATAATTCTTGCTTCTAAAACATTTTCAACTTTATTAGTAAATAAATTTAATCCTGCATTTCTTTCTCCAGAATCATGTCTTGATTTCAACTCTGTTAAAACATCTATAGGATCTATTCCTGCATTTTCAGCAAGAGCTATTGGAATAAATTCCAATGCAGATGCAAATTCTTCAACCGCAAGTTGTTCTCTCCCACTCAACGACTGTCCAAATTCTCTAAGTTTTCTTGCAAGTTCTATTTCAATAGCTCCTCCTCCAGGAACAACTAAACCCGTTTTCAAAGAAGAAACAATATCGCCTAATGCATCTTTGAAAGATCTTTCAATTTCATCAATAACATGCTCTGTTCCTCCATGAATTAAAATTGTTAATGCTTTAGGATTCTGACATCCCCTTATATAAGTTAAAGTGTCTTCCCCGTGTTTTACTTCTTCTACTATCTGAGCATTTCCTAATTCCGACGGATTAAGCTCACTTAAATTACTCACAATCTTTCCCCCAGTTGATTTAGATAATTTTTCCATATCGCTTTTTGCGACTCTTCCACAAGCATAAATTCTTTCTTTAGACAATAAATATTGCGCAAAATCATCAATTCCCTTTTGACAAAAAACAACATTTGCCCCAGAAAATTTAACTTTTTCAATCATCTCTTTTATTGTCTTTTCTTCTTGATTAATAAAACCCTGCAATTGTTCAGGAGAAGAAATAGAAATTTTTGTATCTATTTCTGGATTTTTCAATTCCAAAGCAAAATCAATCAAAGCAATTTTAGAATTATTAATAACAGAAGGCATTTCAACTGAAACTTTTTCTTTGTCTAAAACAATTCCAGAAATCAACTCTGTATCTTTAATACCATCTCCTTTTGATTTCTCTATTTTAATATCATTCAAATCTACTTTCCCATTATTCTGAACTTGGACAACAGCCCTAACAACAATCTCTGCAAATTTCTCTCTAAATCCTTCTGCACCTTTTCCAGTCATAGCAGTCATAGCAATCTGTTTCAAAATTTCTTCATCCTGGGATTCAATTTTCAAAGATATTTCTTTTAAAATTTCCTGAGATTTTTCAGCTGCAAGCCTGTAACCTTTTGTAATAACAGTGGGATGAATCTTTTTATCTAAAAGTTTTTCAGCATTTTCCAAAAGTTTTCCTGCAATCATAACAGCTGTAGTAGTTCCATCCCCAACTTCACTCTCTTGTGTCTTAGCAATCTCAACCATCATTTTTGCCGCAGGATGTTCAATTTGCATTTCATCTAAAATAGTAACCCCATCATTTGTAACAATAATATCATTTGTAGGAGAGACAAGCATTTTATCCATGCCTTTTGGACCAAGAGTTGTCTTAACCATTTCTGCAACCATTTTTGCAGCAAGAATGTTATTTCTCTGCGCATCTTTGCCCATAATTCTCTGTATATCTTCAGGCATTAGAACTACTGGTTTTTCTGTCATTTTATTTTTTCATAATCTTTAATTTAATTTCTTTAGGAAGATATTGTGCCAAATCATCCAAATGTTTTTGATTTGGTCCAAGTTCGCAACAAGATGACTGGCTAAGTATGAATTCTTTTCCATTACTATTTATTTCTCCATTACCAACCATGTTGTAATCTTTTCCCCTCATAAGTGGAGCCATATAACCGATTTCGTAAGGAACTTTTGCTTCTTTCAAAAGTTTTCCTAATAGGTTTTTATCAGAAGAATCATGTTCACTCATTCTAAAAAAAGGTTGTTTATTAATATAAACCTGAATAAATTTTCTTTGAAAAAGATTCTTTTTTGGTAAAATAATTTTTACTAATTCTCTCATAAAACATTCTCTTAAAAGTTATATTTAAACATTATTATAATAGAGAAAACAAATAAAATTTATAAAGAAAAGACTCCTAATAAAAATATGAAAAAAATATTGGTTTCAGATGTGATGACAAGAATGCCGATTACAATTAGTCCAGACACAAACTTATTAGAATGTGCTAAAAAAATGGTTAGAAAAAGATTAGGAAGTTTGTTAATTGTTAATAAAAGAAATTTAGTTGGATTTATTTCTAATAAAGATATTTTGTGGGCATTAATAAAAAAATCAAAGGAAGATTTATCGAAAATCAAAGCAATTGATATTTCACCCAAAAAAATAGCAGCAATAAAACCAACTTCCACAATTGAAGAAGCTATAAAAAAAATGAAAAAAGTGAAATTTTATCGATTACCTGTAATCAAAGATAATGAACTTGTAGGAATAATTTCTATGAAAGACATTTTAAATTTTTATCCAGAACTTTATCAAGAATTAAAAGAATTTGCACAAATAAGAGAAGAAACCAAAAAATTAAAGAGAATCAAAATAGCAGCAACAAGAAAAATGACAGAAGGAATTTGTGAAGAATGTGGAAACCAAGGCACTCTTTACAAAGTTGACGGAGCATTAATCTGTGAATCTTGTATGGATTCAACATAACTATGTATTTTATTTCCGAAGCATATTTAAATAAAGTTTCTATATTATTTTTATAAAAAAGTTGTTTTTATACGATTTTCTTCAGAGGCAATTTAAAAAATCGCCTCACTGCAAAGGAAGGGAAAATCGAAAAAAACCGCTTAGGTTGTTTTCAAATGCCAGAAAAAGATACTATATTTTCAAGCAAAATTAAATATGCAGGAATTTTTTTATTTAAAGATTTTTATAGATTTTGTTATGATTGGCTTACAGATGAAACAGGTTTAGACATTTCTGAAGAAGGATACACTGAAAAATTAAGTGGGGATTCAAAAGATATAGATATTAAATGGACTGGAACAAGAAAAGTTACTGATTATTTCAAATTTGAATTAAAAATTACATTTAGAATACTTGGACTAACAAATGTACAAATAAGTCAAAATAACTCAAAAATAAAAACAAATAAAGGAGGGGTTGAGATAAAAATTAAAGGAACTCTTATAAGAGATTATAAAGGAAAATTTGAAGTTAATGCTTTTCAAAAATTTTTAAGAGCTATCTACGAAAAATGGGTTATCGCTTCAAGAATAGAGGAGTTTGAAGAAAAATTAGTTGGAGAGTGTGATGAATTCTTATCTCAAGCTAAATCTTATTTGGATTTAGAAGGTAAAAAGTAATTAATAAAAATAAAAAACAGAAATCTTTAAATAGAAATTACTTTTTATTTTAAGATGAAAAAAATATTCCTTTTAATATCTCTTATATTAATTTTGCCATTAATTTCAGCAATAAACCTAACAATTGAAAAACAAAGCTCAAATGAAGTATTAATTCTTGGATTAGACATGCCAACTATTTTTGATTTAAAAATAACTAATTTAGGTCCAACAGATAATTTTAAAATTTATAATCTAGTGGGGCTTGATATTAATCCGAAAACTGTTTCAATAAATAAGGGAGAAACAAAAGAAGTAAAATTAGAAGTCTCTCCAATAGGAGATTTAAATATTAGAGGATTTTATAGTTTTAACTGCCCTTTCAGAGGACAAGATGAATCTGAAATAAATCAACAATTAACATTAAACATAATAAATTTAAAAGATGCTTTTGAAATTGGCTCTGAAGAATTTGATTCTAATTCAAGTTCTCTTAATGTTTACATTCACAACAAAGTAAATTTTGATTTTAATGAAATTAATGTAAAATTCAAATCTGCTTTTTTTGATTTTGAAGAAACTCTTCAACTCGGACCAAATGAGAAAAAAAGTTTTAATGTTCAGTTAAATAAAGAAGAATTCAAAAAATTAATGGCTGGATTTTACACTCTAAAAGCAGAAATTTTTGTTGAAGATGAAAAGGCAAATGTAGAAGGAATTATAAAATTTGTTGAAAAAAATCTTGTAACTACAACAAAAGAAGATTACGGTTTTATCATCAACACAAAAATAATAGAAAAAATAAATGAAGGAAATGTTTTAGCCACGTCAGAAACAGTATTAAAAAAAAGTATTATTTCAAGGTTATTTACAAGTTTTAGTCCTCAACCAGATATTGTCGAAAGACAAGGATTAACTGTATATTATACTTGGGAAAAAGAGATAAAACCAGGAGAAAATTTAAAGATTATTGTAAAAACCAATTGGTTATTTCCTTTGCTAATAATTTTATTTATTGTTGCGATAGTTATCTTAGCAAAACAATACTCAAAAACAAATTTGGTTTTGAAAAAAAGAGTTTCTTTTGTTAGGGCTAAAGGAGGAGAATTTGCATTAAAAGTTTCTATTCTCATACATGCTAAAAAATATGTTGAAAAAGTAAGCATAATAGATAAACTTCCTCCATTAGTAAAAATTCATGAAAGATTTGGAGGAGAAAAACCTTTAAGAATAAATGAAAAAAATAAAAGATTAGAATGGGGATTTGAAAAACTAGAAGCTGGAGAAAACAGAATGCTTTCTTATATAATTTATTCTAAAATAGGAATATTGGGAAAATTCTCATTGCCTACAACAACTGCAATATATGAAAAAGAAGGAAAAGTTCATGAAACAGAATCAAACAGGGCATTTTTCATTGTAGAACAAAAAGTAAACAAAGAAGAAGATTAATTCTGTGCAAACATTTATATAAGGATTTTTTGAGGATATTTAATATTAAAATTAGATTTTTATAATGAATCTTGAAAATATTCTTTCAAAACAAAAGATTATGAAAAGAAATCCAAATTGGAAATCTAATAAAAAACAACTTGGGAAAATAGCATTAAGTTTAATGCTTGCAGGAGCTGTTGTAACATGTTCTACATTATATATAAAAAACCGTATAAATAATCTTATTTTTCATGAAAAAACAAATAGTGAATATTCT
>Ga0307427_1001832_pt1 | contig 10542 bp, 14 predicted proteins | sample SalMarWE160190MG_FD_202162 | JGI IMG/M metagenome (GOLD analysis project Ga0307427, IMG submission 202162) | Salt marsh sediment microbial communities from the Plum Island Ecosystem LTER, Massachusetts, United States - WE1603-190 | ecosystem: Environmental > Aquatic > Marine > Intertidal zone >... | reverse complement strand
ACAACTACTTGTCACAGATACTCGGAACATAATGCCTACCAATCTATTCGCAGATGAAGACCGATTGAGAAAGTATATCCATTCAATCATAGAAATCCATGGTAATGATAAATTCCTAGTAGTATGCCCGAATATCACCACAGCTAAGCGCTTCATTCAAATGTTCCCATCTATACCTCATGAGAATGTTACATGGTATAGGTCCAACATGACCATCGGAGTGGCTTGTAACCTTCGTGTAATGGTAACACTATCAACACCATATGCCCCCGTTGAAGCATTTGACTGGGCAGCCACAGATATCAAAGGCGATTCCCGTGAAAGCCGTCGTTTCTGGAAGGCTAATGCAAGGAACACTTTCTTCCAAGCAATCGGTAGAGTGAAAGACCCCCTTGCTCATGTCCTAAGCATCGTCTATACCTATGGCATCAAAAGAAGCGGTCTAGAGGACCTATTGAAATCCTGTCAGGGTAAACCAAATATAACCGAGATTGCAGCAATGCGTGGCTTCGATAATGTCCATACATCCGTTGGAGACTATTGGCTGCGAACAGGCGATTGCAACCTGAGTCCAAATGAAACAAGAGTCTTGACCTACTTCCTATCTGGAGGAGGGAGTTCAACGATTGCCAGAAATATTAATATTAAAAAATCATTCGTGGACAAAACCATTTCTAAATTGTTATTGTAGGTGACCGAGATGCGAGGAGAGAGTGATGCTAATAGCATTGGATGGAGCAGGACAGCGTAGGAAAATATTCGCTTATGAAGAAGCAACACCACCGTTCTTCTGTCAGGTCTGTGGTAATGAAGTAGAACCTTCAAAAACAGATGACGGCATGCCTTACTGGAAGCACAAAGAAGAGCCATGCACCCAGTGGGAACCCGATACAAGTGAGCACTTAAAGATGAAGAATATACTAATAAACCGTTTACCCTCACGCCTTAAACCCCAACTAGAATTCCCAATATTATCAACCGTATCAGATATATTATTACCCGACCTGAAAGTAAATATTGAATGTCAAGTGAGTCCCCAAACTATACCAAATATAAAAAAGAGATTATGGAAGCTCAGTAGGCTTGGGTACTTTACTATCTGGATATGGTATCAAAGAGATTATGCCAAGATTATTGAGCTTGGTAGACAACAAACCTATCATAAGCTCAATTCCCGGCTCATCGAAAGCACCATCCTATCCCAGTTCTTCACCGAGGATGAAGAGAGACCTAGCTCCAAAGCGTTCTGGGAAGACCATCAGCAAGCCATGCGGAATGACTACGCTCCGAGATATTTCACCTTCTTCAAGAATGGATGCTTCTATTGGCTTAATATTATCCGAAGATACGGAAATAAATTCTATTCTGGGGCACTCCGTGAGTTCGACTTCACAGACATAGGAGTAGAACTTTACAAGACCGATATAGGCAGGTTAGGCGCTTTCATCAAAGAAAAAAGGGGAGACACCCAGCAGAAACTTAGGGGTATATAAATGGTAGACTATGAAACCGTAAAGCGTGAAGGCGAAAAGTACGGCTTAAAGAACATCACTGAATTCGAATTCGAGAAGCATGGCAACTTTTCCAGTATCATCACTATACTGACCCGTATCGGCAATGCCCGTAAAGACACCGCTAAACGCATCAAGAAACGAGAAAAGGTAAAAAGGGAGGTTAGACCCCAGCCCGAACCCAAAACGCTCTCTGTGGCCAAAAGAGAGGGCAAAGAATGCCCATTGGAGAAGCGGGTCAAACCACATTGCGAGCGGTTGGGCTTCGATTGCGAGAAAAACTGCTGGATGAGAGTGCCTGGAACGGTCTTTGCAGTGGAAGGACTCACCGTAGCCGTAGAGTGTGAAGTGAGCACTAAACCCTCTAAACCTAAAGATGGAGGGTTATTCGATTGGTAGACCTGGGAAAAGTATTAATAGGGCTTGCACCTATTATGGTCAGGCCAAGCCGACACAGCCCTTTACAACCATTACAAGCCCACCAATGGATGTAGGTGACAATCTATGGTAAAACAAACCTTGCGTGGAACCGCCATTGTTCAATCGAACAATCGAATCACTATTGATGATGCAATATGTAAGACCTTAGGTATCACATCAGGAGATACCGTGGAATATGAAATTACTCAAGTTATAAAAAAACCTGACACCGCAGCGTAATTACAGTCACACCGATAATATCGGTTGACACCAGTATCAGTACGAGTATAAGTAGGTGAATAACATGGATAGAAAACTATTGGATAGGAAACAGCTCGAAGAGGAAGGCAAGAAGTACGGTATTGACAATATAACCGATGAGGAATATGAACGCAACTGTCGGTTCACCCTCAAGACCGCACTCACTCGCATCCTCAATGAGCGCAAGGGTACAGCCGGACAACTGAAGAAGGACCGCAAGGTAGTCAAGGGCTATCTTATGGGCGGTAGGGATTTCGTTTATCGTGCAATCACGCTAGACGAATCCAAGAGCCAATTCGTAGCCGTTCTCATGGAAGACCCAGAGATAGGGGAGTACGGCTTCGTAGAGCACACCATCTGGGGGCATCTCAAGCCGGATAGCATCAAGCACGGCATGGGGGTCGAGATGGAAACTGAAGAGAGCACCTCGACCAACGAGGAGGGCAGGGAGTTCCACAACAAGAACATCCGTAAGATAACCGTGCAAAAAACAGAACAACTCACCTTGAAGAAGCTCCTAGAGCATCTGACCCCAAGGGACCCGAACGAGATAAGCGAAGACGACCTCTATGAGATGGTCATAGTACGAGGCGAAATATCCAATGTCGAGCCTGTACCTGTCTTCGACGAGGGCCAGATAATTGACGAGCACCCACTGCTAGTCAACGATAAGCCCTGCATTCGCCTTGGCTTGAAGACCGAAGGCGATGTCAAGGTATCGGTCCAATTCGACCCCGCAAGGCTCGCTGAACCTATGTTGTGCTTCCCCGATTTCGTGGAAATCCTGAAAGAGAATGATATCGAGAGCGCCATCAACTCCTTCGTGGGAAGGTCCGTAGTCGGGATAGGCTCAGTAAGGCGCTTCCAAGTAGGCGAACCGTGCTTCGTCACCGTGAACCTGAACGCCCTCTTCTCTGAGGACGAGCCCGAGACAGCGCCCCACAATTTCCCGAGAGAGGAGAAAGTCGATGACAAGAAACCGAAAGCGAAAAAGGGTAGCAAGAAATCCCCTGCACCGCCAAAGGCTCCCGCACCGCCCGCTCCTCCGAGCACAACAAAAGTCGAGAAGCCCGAACCACCCAAAGAAGAGCCGAAGAGCGACCCCCAGACCTTCAACAAGGTCGAAGGGTGGAAATCCGAGGTCCGTGAGGCATTGGAGCTCCTGGGAAGCGAGGCCGATATCGCCTCCATCCGAGAGCTCAAACCATCCCTCAAGGATGTCAAGGACCCCTTGCTCGAAGCCCTCATCAAAGCCGTCAAGAGCGAAACCCAATAAGGCCAGGTGAACACCTTGGAAAAGGAAGGGCTCACTGAAGAGGACCAGGCCCTGCTCGCTGCTATCGAAGGGGAGTCCCAGACAGAACCAGGCCCAGCACAAAGTCCGGCGACCTCCCCTGCATTTTCTTTCTACTACTGGTTGTTCAGATTAGTAGGATACGACATCCTGCTTCTCTTCGGCGATAGCGGTATCGGAAAGACCAAGATATGCTCTCAGCTCGCCTTCGAACTTGCCAAAGAAGGCAAGACCGTACGTTATTATGATACGGAAGGTAACCTGAGCCAGGCAGCCATAGACCGATTTCAGGAAGCTAACATAATCCATGCACCCATAGCCGACTACAAACAAATGCTGAAAGTCGGTAAAACCGAGACCGAGGATGTCATAATCCTCGACAGCGCTACGCTCTTCATCACAGGTAAGTGGGCCAGAATGGATATGCACAGCAGAGGTAGCATGCTACAGACGGTCCAAGCGGTCTATTATCAGGTCAAGCAATGGTGTCAACAGAAAGGGAAGATAGCCATCATCACCGCCCAGCCCATCTCGGTCATGGGAGACCGCAGAGGGGTCGAACCTATGGGTGATAAGGCCAACTTCATGGCTAAGGTCATCTTCTATGTGAAAGGTGAACGCAAACCCGAAGGTGGATTCTCGAACCGTAGGATTGTGACCTACAAGAGCCGGGATATGCCGGACCAGACGCTCATCACTAACTTCGAGACCACTGTAGACGGTGTGAAATTCCTGAACATGGATAAGCTCAAAAAGATGTATTAGGAGGATATAATATGAGTCTTGACGACCAACACTGGTGTTCCAACTGTGGGATATTCCTCGACAAAAGAAAGGATGAATATATTGAGATGAACTTCAATAATTGGAAAGGACGGCACATACAGTACCAACTCATCCACAAACCTACGAATAAGGTTAAAAAGAAATTCAAGACCGACAGCGAAGCCCGGATTTATCTAAATGGAATTCCCAACAGCAAACTCACCGATAAAGACCCGGAGAACTACGAAATCAATGTCGTCGCCAAAAAGATGAAAAAGGTCACTCCACAGCACAATCGGGTCTTCCTATGCCAAAAATGCTATGCCGAATTCCTACAGGATGAAGTCGAACGGCTCAGGAAAATCGGCAATCCCATCTTCCACTGTTCAGTCACATGCTGGTCCTGGAAGGAATGCACCTTCTATGAAGCGCCCGATACACCCCCTATACCGCATACGACCACCCCATGTGAGATGGTGAATGCCGGAGAGCCCGAGAAGTACCAAGAAGCCAACTGTAAACATATCGCTGTCATAGACGATGTAGTCTACTGCAAACGCAAACACCCCGGTGCTGTAGTGCTCACTATAGAACATAGTATCATCCAAGAAAGACGCCAGCGTGAAATACCGATACTCGCCAACGAACTGATGGACAAACTATATGACACCCTAGCAAGCCCAAAACAGATAGAGGTATATCTCTCCGCCTACCCGGAAGGTCCATTGAAGAAAATAAAACGGCAAGAATATCAAGCCCAGATGAGCGTCCTCCAAAGTGCTCTGAAAGAACTTGCCTCCAAACAGATACACGACGGGTCAGAATATTTCATGACCAAGGCCGGTGACCACGAGCTCTATGTGAAGATTTGTGAAGAGAAGGTCTTCGTAGATAAGAAGAAATCAGAACAAGAAGAAGAGGGTGACGATGGGTGTCAAACTACATCTCCATAAGAATACCGTCAGTGTCAAAGGACGGACCATCAAGATAGACAACTACATAGACCGGATTACCCGCTTCCGGCCCAAGAACTTCCAGTACTCAGAATCATTCAAAGAAGGGGACTGGGACGGATGGATTCATCTGTATGATGCACCTAAAGGGAAGTTCCCAATCGGTCTTCTCGAAGATGTCAAAAATATGCTTTACATACAAGGTGTTCATTTCGAGGTCATTGATGAACGGGAATTCCGAACCTTCGACCCATTGCCTATCGGATATTATTCTTCGCTCAGAGATTACCAAATCGAAGCCATAGTTCAGGCCATAGAATCCAAACGAGCTGTCATCTGTTTACCAACCGGAGCCGGGAAGACCTTGTGTGGAATAGCCCTCACAGCCGAATTGCGTATCCCTACGGTGTTCTTCGTCCACAAGAAAGAATTACTCTATCAGACCAAAGAGACCTTCAAAAAGGCATTCAAACTCAAAGATGAAGATATAGGTCAAGTCGGAGATGGTATCATAGACCTAAAACCCATCACCATTGCTATGGTTCAAACCGCTAACCGATTACCTGCTCGCCTATTCAGTGACTATGGTCTTGTCATATTCGATGAAGCACATCACACCCCGGCAGATACAGTATATGATATCGCCAAGCACCTCGAAAGTGAGTATGTCATAGGACTAACAGCTACCCCTAGAAGGGAAGATGGCAAAGAAATGCTCATTTGGGCCTCTACCGGTGCTATTTGCTACAATATCACGACTTCAGAACTCATAAACCGAGGTTACCTAGCCCGACCCTATATCGATATCATCGAAGTTGACCCATTAGGGTTTAAAAGCAGAGCCAAATATCAAGATGTCTACAGAACCGCCATTGTCTATAATGAAGACCGCAATATGCAAATCGCTTTAAAAGCCATAGACCTCGCTCAAAAAGGTAAAGTCTACATCCATGTCAGGCAAATCAATCACGGCGATATACTGACAAACCTAATCAATGAGCTTCTCCCTCATGGTGTACCCAAATCCGAATTCATCTATGGACAGGACACCACTCAAACCAGAAAGAGGGTCATTGATAAATTCAGAAATAAAGACCTTCGGATATTAGTGAGCACTTTACTTGGAGAAGGCGTGGACATCCCAGAGATGTACGCCCTTATCCTGGCGAGCGGTGGTCTCAGTCGGACCTTCGTGCAACAGGTCTTCGGACGATTACTCAGAATATCTCAGCATGAAGAGGTCGAGTTCTGGGACTGTAACGACCCATTCAAGTATCTCTATGACCACTTCATAGAGCGAGTACGATATTACAAGAGCGAATCGGCCTTTAAATTGAGCCCAAAAGTAGAGGAAATCGAAGTGCCCGAGGAAGGTGATGAATAATGGAGACCGGCATCGAATTAAAGACAGGAATGGTATTCTGGAAAGATGGTGTAAAATATACACTCTCTGACTTCTCCTCTAATGGAAAGCCATATCTCAGAGCAGAAGGGCGACGAGTGCAATTCCAAGACTGGCGAGAGATTGCACTGTGGTTATTAGAACCCCCTCGAACGGCAGAAGAAAGGCGCATCCAGGCAAGAGATGCATGTCGAGCACAAGGTCCAAAATCACATCGCTGCCTCGACTGCCCGAATGATAAATTGTGTTGGGGAGAGGGATAAAAATGAAAGGGAAAACAATCAAAAAAGGTATTCTGCATTTCTCTCTCGGTGATGGATTCGGAGAAATGGTTACCAACATCGCAAGGGAGAAGGCATGGTATACCCTAAAAGAAGGTGACGCCATACTCATGCTCATCGAGAACCTCGATGTAACTCCAGACCAAGCCCGAGAAATCATCCATGGAAAAAAGAAACTGATTACCAATGATGACCACAAAACTGTCAGCCTTATAGATGACAATTGGACCCCTCCAGATTTTACCAAGATGAAGAAAGAAATCCATAGATACATCGAGAATGCCGAAAATCTACTTGAGAAAGCAAATAAAGGGAAACTTTTCATTTATTCTGACGACGAACGCTACATAAATGCAGAGATATGGCGCATCAGAAGGATGAGAGAAGTAAATATCTGGGAAGCCCACGAACAAGCAACGGCGTTAGAACGGATGATTTTAGACATTCATAATGAACACAGAGAAGAGGCCCGAGAAAGATTTAAAGATACAAAAGTACGAAAGGAATTCATGGGCAATCCAGTCCTCGATGATGATACCCAGGAAATCTTCGATGAACTTGATGAAATTATCGACGAGGCTGAAAAGGACCTCTTCACCGAACAGCAGAAAGCCGCTTTAGACGCAGAAAGGAAAGCTGTAACGCATTTCAAAGAAGTAATGGCCAAACGGTCACCAATAGATGCGGTCAAAGAAAATGCCATGCTTCAAATCGCTACCTCTGACCTCGACCCAAAATTCAAAGAACGGGCAATGCGATATATTGAGGGTATGGACCAACCCATTAAAATCAAAGTTGACCGAACATTTGAATACGATACAGGATGGCTCGACCGAGAGGGTAAATACTACTCCTGCGAGATTGGTCAGCACATTCGCCTTGCCGACATGCTAGTCGATGAGTTCTACCCCAATGTTACCGGAGACCCGGAGCAAATCCTTGAAGAGAGAGGATGGATGAAATGCACAGGAGCCAGTTGGTACGAAACCAAAAGACGACCAACCCAAGCCCAATTGAGAACCATAGAAAGATGGAAAGAAAAGTGGCCTGACTATGGATATCATGAGGGGTATTATTGATGGGTCAATTTGGAGAACCAAAACGCCAAATATGTTGCTCTATTCCATTGAGTCTATATAATGAATTGAAGGATGAAGCAGAGAAACTCGGCATCCCACTATCTCATGTCGTGCTATTGAGATTGGGGGGATATGAAATAAAGAAAAAAGAGGAGCGATAAACTACCAATACGGTGAACACCATGGAATGCCCCGACTGTGGAATAGAAATGAGAAGCGTCTGCGCCATCCTGAACATAGTCTTCCATCAATGCGATAAATGTAAGCGAATAGAGACGAGTGAAATATAAGGTGAACACTATGGTGAGCTTCAAATGTTATAAATGCGGATGCAACCTCTTTCGTATAGGGAGCGATAAGCAGATTTACTGCGACAAATGTCTCTATGAAGTGGGAACGGCTAACTTAAAATCACCACCAATCCGAGCTATATGGCTCAAAGTCGATGAGGACTATCATCAGCTCCAGCGACCCGACATTATATCTGTCATAGGATTGATTGAACGAAAAGGCGATAAATGGAAATGGGAAGCCCGTGTCATGTGGAGGGTCTCCAAAAAACCGATACGAGGAAAAGCCGACACTCTCGAAAAGGCCAAGCAGAAAGTCGAGGATACGCTTAAGGAGAAATCGCCAGAACTACTAACGGGGGATAACCCGTGAGCGTCATCAGAGCTATGATTCACAGGTCAAAGACCTATAGAACATGCACATCCTGTCATAAGGTCATAAAGAAAGGAAGGCGCTATCTACGAGCATTTGGACATGCAGAAGAATCTGACCCACCATTTGAGATAATAGAACACCCCACCTGTCTCAATGGAATGAAAGCCGACCAGAAAATCCGTAAGGCCCTGGATGATGCCAAGATAGAATACGAAATCGACCGCCATGGTCACTTCATGAACATCGTAGACCCAGAGCTTAGGTGAACACTATGATACCGCATCTTCGAGATAAGAAAAACCAACAGGCCGTACAGCACGATGCAGAGGCCATAGCCAGAATACTCAATATGACCCGAGCAGGTCATATACACGAATCCGATTTCTTCCGTGGCCAATGTGCAGTCTTCTCCGCAATGCACAAAGCATATGCCTCAGATGGACATAGTAAATGGACAATACACGAAGACGGGCTCATCGCCCTTTTGAGCTGGGATGGAAAAGGGGCAGTCATAACAGGTGAGGTCCATTTCAATGGTGAGCAATGGATTGGAAAGAGCACCTGGAAACGGAAAAAGGAGTAATAATAATGGAAATATTTACACGACGAAAAAAGCAACCGCTCACGCCCGAATACCTGGCCTTCGGTTCAAAACCCATAACCAAGTTCTGTGGAGCAGGATACCATGAAGGCACGCATGAGAACCCACTATTGTGTTGTGATGGTTGGGTGAAGGATGCCTTCGTTGGCCGTGTCCGTTGCACTTGTCCTTGCCATGAAGGTGATAAATATGCCAAAAAATAAAATAAGATTCGAAGAGGTAGAAAGCGAAGACGACTATAGAATATTTAATGTTTATAATCGAAGAAAGGAGCTACTAGGTTACATATCTTGGCATAAACCCTGGAAAAGATATGTATTCGAACCATGTCATCTAACCATCCATTCCTCAGAATGCTTAGATATAATATCAGAATTCCTAATGAATTTAGAGAAGAACAGGTGATAACAATGGGTGAACCTTTAATGGTATGTAAAAAGCACGACTTTACCAGTCCATATGAACAATGCCCTAAATGTATAATAGATGAGAAAAATGAAGAGATACGAGCCCTCAAAGCCGAAAATGATAAGCTCAAAAAGAGGATACGACAAAAAAACAAAGAGCTCAGAGAGTTCAAGAAAAAAGAAGAACAACGGCGGAAAGATTATTTCGAGCATGGACCGTATAAACGCATGGACAAAGCCGATATACTGGCTGCGGACAAGAAAGCAACTAGAGAAATGTACGGGGGAGAGTGATGACAAATAAGCATTCCATCAAGACAAGCATGTGGCTATGCGGTCCACCCCCGGCACACGGCCAAAAACAAAGATATCCATCCCGGTTCTGGTTCAACTTCAACAAGCACTACGACCTCGACGGCAAGAAGGTCCTTCATATGTTCTCCGGGTCGATGAATTGGGGAGATACCACGGACTTCAGGGAAGATAGTGGAGCCGAAATAATAGCGCCCTACGACCAACTACCCATTAAGGATAATATCTACGACTGGATAATAGCAGACCCGCCCTATTCATGCGGTTTCGCTAAGGAATGGACTATCCATCCCAAAGAGCTCCCAAAGCCCAAAAGAATATTGATGGAAGCCTCTCGAATAACTAAAGTCGGAGGGCACATCGCTATACTCCATATCATTGTAATCCCCGCCTATAAAGTAGCAAATGTCGAAAGAGTGGCCCTGCACGGAATACTCTGCGGACCTAACAATGCCATACGAGTGCTCAATGTATTCAAGAAAATATAAAAGGAGATATCAACCATGGAAGAAGAACCGATAGGCCCATTGGAATTAAAACCAAGACCAGTAAAATGCGCCATCTGCAAAGAACCTATGCACTACCACGGC